>Ga0315289_10013541_pt1 | contig 11407 bp, 9 predicted proteins | sample YL17G11_40_MG_FD_203452 | JGI IMG/M metagenome (GOLD analysis project Ga0315289, IMG submission 203452) | Sediment microbial communities from Yellowstone Lake, YNP, Wyoming, USA - YL17G11_40 | ecosystem: Environmental > Aquatic > Freshwater > Lake > Sediment | place: USA: Wyoming | collected... | reverse complement strand
ACGAGGGAGGTGAAGAGGCTGTTATTTTAGATGTATATATACTTATTTATTCTGCAAGAGGCGGCCTCCCCGCTGCCGAGGAAGGCGGCGAGAGCCTAAGAAGAGAGCGAGAAGGTGAGGGTTTTTATGGAACGCAAAGCCAAGATCGTCGCTACGATAGGGCCTGCCAGCCAGGATGACGCCATTCTTGAGCGTCTCATCCAGGCTGGGATGGATATGGCGCGGTTAAACTTCTCCCACGGCACTCAAGCCGAGCACGCTGCCCGGAACTCAAGCTTGCGTCGCCTCGCTGGAAGCTTGGGCAAAGCCTTGGCCATACTCCAGGATTTGCAGGGACCGAAGATTCGCGTCGGCATGCTGCCTGCCCCTTTGACACTGGCTGTCGGTCAGACAGTGGAACTTTATCCTCAAGAAGACACATCACCACTCACGCAACACACATCACATGTAATAATACCGGTTGACTTTCCAGAACTCTTTCGAAGCGTTTCCCCGGGCAACCGCGTATTGATGGATGATGGACACCTTGAGTTGACCGTTCTACAGGCAGATGGGAAAACGGTTACGGCGCAAGTCAAGGCCGGCGGCGTGTTATCTTCCCATAAGGGCATCAACCTCCCAGGCATCAGGTTGGATATCCCCAGCTTCACTGAAAAAGATGCACAAGACCTGGCTTTCGGTCTTTCTTTAGGCGTGGATATTGTGGCCGCATCTTTTGTGCGGAGTGCAAAAGATGTTGTTCAAGTACGCCAGGCCATAGGGACATTGTCACCCCAACAGCCCCCTTTTCTGGTGGCAAAATTGGAGCGTCCCGAAGCGTTGGCTGAGTTGGAAGAAATCCTGAACGTCGCGGATGGCGTGATGGTGGCGCGCGGCGACTTGGGGGTCGAGATGGCCCCGGAAGATGTGCCCGGGGCGCAGAAACGGATCATCCAGGCTGCCAATCGGCGCGGGAAGCTGGTCATTACCGCCACACAAATGCTCGAATCGATGATTCACAACCCGTTACCGACACGCGCGGAAGCTTCTGATGTAGCCAACGCCGTCTTCGATGGCACGGACGCAGTCATGCTCTCCGCTGAGACCGCAGCCGGTGAATATCCTGTCGAAAGCGTGGAGATGATGGATCGCATCGTCCGCCGGGCGGAAGTGGGATTCACCGAATGGGGGCACGTTCAGATCATGGAGGCTCTCGGGCACGACGACGCCGCAGCCATGGCCAATGCCGCCCGTGAGCTGGCTCATGATCGGGACGTGGCCGCGATTGCTGTCTTCACTCGCTCTGGCCGGACAGCCTCCATAATGGCGAAGGCTCGCCCGTGCGTGCCTATCCTGGCTTTTACGCCTGAGCCACGAACTTACCAACGCCTGGCGATGATGTGGGGGGTAACACCTTACATTGTCCCCTTTGCGGATACGGTGGAAGAGATGATAGAGCATGTTGAAGCCGTGCTGAAGGCTTCAGGTATCGTCCAGCCCGGCCATCAGATCGTGTTGATCTCCGGTTTCCCGGTCGGCGCGATGTGCCCGCCCAATATGGCGTTGCTTCATACTGTGGGATAAAGTTACTATTCCCTGCTTGAGATCAATAATCCAATTCCAATTAGCACGCCACCGAGGATGAACAGCGTCGTGATTTTATCTCCAAGGAAAACCGCGCCTAATATTGTCCCAACGACCGGTTGGGCAAAGAATGTCAGGGATGCAACACCCGCTTCCAGGCTGGCGAAGGCTGTATTCCACAAGTACATCGCCAGCGCGGTCGAGATAACCCCCAGAAACAAAATGCCAGCCACGATTCCCCAACCGATTGGACCAATGCCTTGTGTTGAAATTTCCCAGACTCCAATTGGGATGCTGACCGGTAATCCGCCTAGGAATGCGATCAGGCTGGTGGATAAAACATCAATATCCTGAGTGACTTTACGGATCAGCACTGAGTAAAGCGCCCATGTCAAGGCGGCCGCGACCAGGCTCAAGTTCCCCCAGAACAGGGAGGGGGAGAGCTGCGACGTGCGCGGGTTAATAACCGCCAGCACGCCGAGCGAGGCGACAAACAGCGCCAGCAGACGGCGAGGAGTGATTCTTTCGCGCAGCAATATTGCGGCAAAGAGCAGCACAAACGCGGGTGTGGCCGATGTGACTAAACTGCCGTTTGCCGCGGTGGACATTTTGGTTCCGACGAACTGGAATCCAATGGAGATACCATAACCCACAAAACCAACGCCAAGCACTTGCCAAAATTGCGTGCGGGTAGTGCCGAATATATTCTCCCTGGAACCTGTGTCAGGAGACGCTGGACTCCAGCCTAGTTGGTTATCTCTGGCATCGGGAGACGCTGGACGCCGGCCGAGTTGATTATTTCCGGTGTCGGGAGACGCCGGACGCCGGTCTAGTTGATTATCTTCTGTGTCGGGTGACGCCAGACTCCAATCTAGTTGATTATCTCCGGCGTCGGGAGATGCCGGAGTCCAGGTTAGATGAATCTTCCTAATGCGCCTGACAAGCTGTACGCCGAACAGTACAAGGATGCCGAGAGCCAGCCGCAGGGTGATGAGTGTAAAAGGCGGGATGACCGCCATGACGGCTTTACTGACCACGTACATCCCACCCCAAATTGATGCGGCGGCCAAGCCGGAGAGAAGGCCGAAGGATTTATGCATGTATCACCACCTCTCCTATTAGGGAGGGGCAGGGGGAGATGTCTTACCCCATTGCAGCGTTGAGCTTATCAAGGGTTTCGCGGGCAGGTCTCAGAACCGACTCGCCCAGGCGGTTGAGGGGTGTTTCGGGCAGGTTGTAGAGATCGGTCAGCGCCGGGCGGCCTATCTCCAGGTAAATTAGGCCGGTTACCATCCAGTTATTCCGCTGCGCTTCTTCCATCATGCGCAGCGCCTGCCAGCGGTCGGTTGGATCGTAATCTTTTTCCAGTTTCTTCAGTATGACCATCGATCCATCGTGCAGAGTCACTTCGCGAGTGGTGCCGGCCTCGAAATCTTCGATTGTGATCTCGTCCAATGCAGGGACGAAAGAAATCTCGTGCAGCGGCGCTTCGTGATCTTTGCCCCATGTGTAGGAGTGGAAGGTGTTTTCCTGGTTGTTGAAGGTAACGCACGGGCTGATGATATCGAGCACAGCGATACCGTGGTGGCTCAAGGCGGTCTTGATCAGCTCTTTGACTTGCTTGGGGTCTCCAGCGAAGGATCGCGCTACGAAGGTAGCATTGGAAGCCAGCGCTTCCATGCAGATGTCCACCGGCATGTAGAAGTTGGTGCCCTGGTGCTTGAGTTCCAGGCCAACCTCGGCGGTGGCCGAGAATTGACCCTTAGTCAGGCCGTAAACGCCATTGTTCTCCACGATGTAAACCATTGGCGCGTTGCGGCGGACAAGGTGCTTGAACTGCCCCATACCGATGCTGGCCGTGTCACCATCGCCGGACACGCCGATGGCGCGCAGCGATATGTCAGCGAACAGCGCCCCGGTTGCCAGGGAGGGCATCCGGCCGTGCAAGCCGTTGAAGCCGAAGGAACGGTTCAGGAAGTAGGTTGGGCTTTTACTGGAGCAGCCAATGCCGCTGAACTTAAGGATTTCTTCGGGGACTATATCCATTTCGTAGCAGGCGGCTAACAACTGGCTGGCGATCGAGTTATGTCCGCAGCCCTGGCAAAGCGTGGTCGGAAAGCCTTTATAATCAGCCCTGGTCATGCCGGCGCGGTTCGTTTGGCCGGTGATTGGTGCAGGTATAGCCATATCACTTTACCTCCTGTGCCAGGATAGTTTCCTTGACCCAACCAGCCGTGAGCGGAAGCCCGTCGCTATGGCAGGCTGAAATAAGTTTGTGTGCCTGCTCAGGTATGGTCATGCTCAGGATTTGGCGCAACTGGCCGTCGCGATTAGCTTCGACCACGTAGACGCGTTGGTGACTCTCGACGAAATTATTTACTTCATCCGTGCACGGCAGGCTGCGGAGCCGCAGGAAGCTGGTTTTTGGACCCTTCTGTTCCAGTAAATGACGGGCTTCTTCCACCGCTGGAGTAGTCGAGCCATAGGTGATGAGGCCGACCTTTGCGCCTTTTACGGTTTCGATGACCGGCTTGGGCACGAGTGTGCGAGCGGTATCGAATTTTCGAACCAGGCGGGCCATGTTGGTTTCCCAGGTTTGGGCATCTTCGCTGTATCTGGCGTTCTCGTCGTGTCCGGTGCCGCGCCCGAACCAGGCAGAAGCCGGGTGGCGGTTGCCGGGAAGGGTGCGGTAGGGAATGGCGTCGCCATCCACATCCTTGTAGCGCACCCAGGCACCGTTCGATTTTTCCAGGTCAGCCTCCCAAAGGATCTTGCCGCGATCCATGGGACAGTCGGGATATACGAATGGTTCGGTCATCCACTGGTTCATGCCGAAATCCAGATCGCTCAGGACGAAAACAGGCATTTGCAGGCGTTCAGCCAGGTCGAAAGAGCGCCAGCCAAACTCGAAGCACTCGTTGACCGAGCCAGGCAGCAGAATTATATGTTGCGTATCGCCGTGACCCATGTAGTACATGAAAGTCAGATCGCCTTGCGAGGTGCGCGTGGGCAGGCCAGTGCTTGGCCCGATGCGCTGCACATCCCAGATGACGAGCGGGACTTCGGCGTAGTAGGCCAGGCCTGCATACTCGGTCATCAGGCTCAAGCCAGGTCCGGAGGTGGAGGTCATGGAACGCAGGCCGGCCCAGCCCGCACCGATAGCCATGCCAACGGCAGCCAGTTCATCTTCAGCCTGGACGACGGCGTATGTATTCTTGCCTTCCGAGTTCTTGCGCAGCTTGGGCAGATATTCATTCATCGTCTCGGCCAGGCTGGTCGCCGGTGTGATCGGATACCAAGCCACGAACTGCACTCCTCCGTAGATCGCGCCCAGCGCGGCGGCCGTGTTGCCGTCGGCCATGATCAAGTGGGAGGTCATGTCCATCGGCTCGACGAAGTAGGGATCTTTTTTTATCAGGTTGGCGGCGGTCCAGTCGGCAGCTGCTTTGACGGTGGTGAAGTTCGACTCGACGGCTTTGGCACTTCCCCCAAAGTGATAATCCAGCGCCTGGCGGATCTTCTCCAGGTCAATACCGAGAATTTGTGCCAGTACACCGACGTAAACCATATTGGCGATGTAATCGCGCAATTTCGGGGAAACATCTGCAACACTGGCCAATTGCTTGACCGGCATCGGGTAGAGGCTGATGTCGGCGCGGTTGAGGGGGAGCTTGATATCGTCAGCGTAGAAAAACGCGCCGCCGGGCAGGACTTGTGCCAGGTCGTGCGCGAACGAAGTTGGGTTGATGCTGACGACGATTTCGTGCTCATCGCGGCGGGCAATGAATCCATCCTTGTTGATGCGGATGGTGTACCAGGTGGGCAAGCCCTGGATATTGGATGGGAAGAGGTTCTTCCCCGAAACCGGGATGCCCATCTTGAACAAGGCTCGCAATAAAATCGTATTTGCAGTCTGGCTACCGGAGCCGTTGACGGTTGCAATCGTGATCGAAAAATCGTTGACGGTTTTTGAAGCTACAGGCATGGCTCTCTCCTAAATCTTACGTGACTTATTTAGCAATAACTCCGCCACTGTGGAGGCCATCAATGCTGCACCGCGCGGCAGAGCTTGCTCGTCGAAATCGAAGCGGGGGTGGTGGTGGCTGGCATCCAAACCCTTCTCCTTGTTTGCTGAGCCAATGAAGAAGAAACAACCGGGCACTTTTTCCATGATGAAAGCGAAATCTTCCGAGCCCATGGTGATGTAATTGCCGGTATCTATCGCGGCATCTGGGAATATCCGGCGTGCCACCTCTGCAATGTGCGCTGCGCTTTTTGGCTGGTTGATGACCGCCGGGGTCAGGCGTTGCAGATCCACGTCAGCCTGGCAGCCCATGGTTTCGGCCAGCCCATACACGATGACCTCGAATCGCTCCAAAACCTTTTCCCTGACTTCCGGCTCGAAGGTGCGGATCGTGCCTGCCATCTCCACCGCTTGTGGGATGACATTGAAGGCCTCGCCGCCGTGGATAGTGCATACGCTGACGACCGCGGCCTGTAACGGGGGAATATTACGGGCGACAATGCTCTGCAGTGCAGTGACAATCTCGGCCGCGGCCAGCACTGGGTCAGCGTTCAAATGTGGCATCGCGCCGTGCCCGCCTTTGCCGCGCACTTTGATCTTAAAAAGTTCAGCCCCGGCCATGGCCGGGCCAGGGGCGATGACGAACCAGCCGAGCGGTTTTTCGTTCCAGAGGTGTAAGGCCAGGGCCAGGTCGGGTTTTGGATTCTCAAGGACTCCTGCTGCGATCATCCCCTCTGCGCCACCCATGCCTTCCTCGGCCGGCTGGAAGACGAACTTGACCGTTCCGACCAGCTCCTGACGATGGGCATGCAGCATCTTGGCCACGGTCAGGCCGATGGCAATGTGGCCATCGTGACCGCAGGCGTGCATCACGCCGGGATCCTGGGAAGCGTAGGCTGCGCCGGTCTCTTCGAGGATGGGCAGGGCGTCCATGTCGAAGCGCGCCAGGATGACCGGGCCGGATCTCTCGCCTCTAAGCAGAGCGACGACGCCGGTCTCGGCGATGCCGGTGTGGACTTCCAGGCCGAGGTTGGTCAATTCCCTGGCGACGGTCCCGGCAGTGCGGACTTCCTTGAATCCGAGTTCGGGGTGCATATGGAAATCTCGCCGCAGGGATTGGGTAAATTCGAAGAGCGATTGGGCTTCTGCGAGAAAATCAGTCATTGAGAACTCCGTTGAAGGATGGTCGGTATATTACCGCCGTATCTCGTAGCGGGTTAATAACCCACCCTCCATTGAACACCGACTTAGCCGAATTTGAGCAGGCGGAATTTTTCCTCATAGCGCGGCTGTTCTTCCGTGCTTTCGGGAGAGCGGCGGCTGTGCATCCGTTCTTCGAATTTACCCGGGTCGCCGATCTGGCTCTTATGCTCTTTCAGGGCGCGCAGCTTGATTTCCCATGTGGTCGTCACGTCCAGTGTCACATCGGGTTGGGAGGTTAGCGAAACCCAGACCTCACGCGGCGTATGCGGCTCCAGGCCTTCGTCTCGCATCAGTTCAGGGAAAAAGTGGGCATTCCCGGCTGCTGGAAAGACCGCGTCCAGCACGACCTGCCCGGCATAACGGTGATCGGGGTGATTGAGCCGGTACGTGCCGCTGGGGAACAGGTTGGTTGGGTCGCAAGTGACCAGGATGTCGGGTTTCTCCTGGCGGATGACGCGCACCACTTCTTGGCGCAGGTCAATGCTTGGGATCAGGTAACCATCTTCCAGGTCCAGAAAGCGCACGTTCTTGACACCGATAACGGCAGCCGCGGCGCGTTGTTCCGCGTGGCGGATGCGGCATATTTCGTCGGGAGTGAGGTCTCGTTTCTCATAGCCCTTATCGCCGCAGGTCAGCAGGCAGTAATGGATCTCATGTCCAGCCCTGGCCCAGCGGGCTAACGTCGCGCCGCAGAAAAACTCCGGGTCATCCGGATGGGCCAGGATGACCAGGATCTTCTGGGGAATTTGCCAGTTGTCAGGAGGTTCGGTCATTCGGGCAATTCGCACAAGGCTCCGCAGATTTGCGCCGCAGGGCCTCCAACTCATCCCAGGGTTCGAGCTGGTCGCGCTCGAACTCACGCCGGCCGACCTCCGGCAATTCGACGATAACCGTCATCTGCAGCGGCAGCATGTCTACCACACGGCCCTCTCCCAGCGGAGTGACGACGCGTTTGTTCCTCTTGGGCAATTCCTTACGCGCGGCCATGTATTGCTCGAATTCGTAAACCAGGCAACAGCGCAGGCGTCCGCACATTCCGGTGATCTCGATTGGCGTGAGCGAGATGCCCTGTTCTTTCGCCATCTTTATGGAGATGGGGCTGAAATCGGTCAGGAATCTGGAGCAGCAGCGCGTCTCCAGTCCGCAGGCGCCCAGCCCGCCCAATAGCTTGGCCACGTCGCGCGGCCCGATCTGGCGCATGTCAATTTGCGTGCCAGGGTAGAGCTTGCCCATGTCGCTGCGCAGAGATTTCAGGTCTACTTTCTCTTCCGTTTCACTGCTGAACAAGATCGCCAGCCGTGTACCGTCGAAACTGAAGTCGGCGGCCACGATCTTGATCCCGGCCAGTTTTAACTCGGCGGCGCGCTGGCGGCAGTTGACCATTGCCTCGAGCTCCTTGCACTGCCAGGTCTGGCGCAGCACCAGGTCGCGCGGCGTGGCGCGCCGCTCGACCGGTTTCCACGTCCCCTCGGGCGGTGGGGAGGTTTTCTCGATCCGTTGGGTGACTTCCCCCAGTTGACGCCCGCGCGTCGTCTCGACGATAACCCGGTCGCCGGGCTGGATGTCAGGGATGGCGGCGGCGTTGAAATGATAAACTTTTCCGATTTGTGCGAAACGGACTCCGACGATAAGCGGTTGCATGGAACTGATTATAGCAGACTTCCGAAATCTTTCAGACTTCGGAAGTCAGGGGATGATCCTGCGACCATCGTTTGTTGTCATTGGAGCATCAAGAAGTTCTACTGCACTACGAAAATTCTGCTGGTTAGCAATAATGCTGTATACTTTGAGACATAGGATCATTCTAGTAGCATTGCATACCACCTCTGGCTCCATTTCCCTGCTCGGTTCCGGTGAGACCTCCCACTCAAGCGGGAGAATTTTCGAATCCCTCGCTCAGAGCTTGCCATCGCCTCTGCGGATCGCCATCCTGGAGACCCCGGCCGGCTTCGAACTCAACTCGACCCAGGTCGCCGGACGGGTGGCTGATTTTCTGCTGACGCGGCTTCAAAACTTTAATCCGAATGTGGATGTTCTCCCGGCGCGCAAGCGCGGCACCCCGTTCAGTCCGGATACCACCGAACTTTTGGCGCCTCTCCTATCCGCAAACCTGATCTTCATGGGGCCTGGCTCGCCGACCTATGCCGTACGCCAACTGCGCGGCTCACTGGCTTGGGACATCTTGCGCGCCCGACAGCGCATGGGCGCGGCTCTGGTTTTTGCCAGCGCAGCCACGGTAGCTATTGGAGCGCGGGCTTTACCAGTGTATGAGATTTACAAAGTAGGGGAGGAAGTATCAGCCCCACCTGGCCTCGATTTGTTTGCTGATTTTGGCCTCTCACTGTCTTTCATACCGCACTGGAACAACGCCGAGGGCGGCGCGGATGTGGATACCAGTCGCTGTTTCATTGGCATGAAACGCTTCGACGAATGGCACGCCTTGCTCCCTCCTGGTCACACCACCGTCGGCCTGGACGAGCACACCGGCCTGATCTTCGATTTTGCCCTCGGTCAATGTTGTGTCAGCGGTGTAAGCTCGGTGACGCTGCTGCGTGAAGGTGATTCAAAGGTCTACCCTGCGGGTGCAGCATTTTCCATTGCCGAATTAGGGGAATTCCATCTACCGATTCTGCCTGAAGAAGACATTCCAACTTCGACCTGGAAGATGGTCATGGATGCAGCCTCACCTGACCAGGAGCAAGGGGAAATTCCCGCCGAGGTGCAGCACCTGGCCGAGGCGCGCCAGCAAGCGCGCCTGTGCAAAGACTGGACGGCGGCTGACGATTTGCGCAAGCAGATCGAGAGTCTCGGCTGGCGAGTGGAAGACACACCGGCTGGTCTGAGACTCTTCCCAGAAAAGGGGGATCTTCTTCATAGAAAAATAGGATAAAATACAGGCAGGAATTCCTGGAGATAATGTCATGCGCGCAGTAGACATCATCATCAAGAAACGCGACAAGGGTGAGTTGACCCGCGAGGAGATCGAATTCTTCGTAGAAGGCTTTACGCGCGGCGAGATCGCCGATTACCAGGTCTCAGCCTGGGCGATGGCGGTCCTGCTCAATGGAATGACTGCCCGCGAAACGGCCGACCTGACCCTGGCGCTGGCTCATTCCGGCGAGATGGTGGACCTTTCCGACGTGGTCAAGATCGCCGTAGACAAGCACTCGACTGGCGGTGTCGGCGACAAGACTTCCCTGGTCGTACTGCCCATTGTCGCTGCCTGCGGCCTGCCGATTGGGAAAGTATCTGGCCGCGGCCTGGGTTTCAGCGGCGGCACGCTCGACAAAATGGAATCCATACCTGGCTATCGCTGTGACCTGACGACTGACGAATTCAAGCGGCAGTTGCGCGAAGTTGGCATTGTATTGACCGGCCAGTCACCCGACCTGGCCCCGGCCGACGGAAAACTGTATGCCTTGCGTGATGTGACCGGCACGGTGCAGTCCATTCCACTGATCGCCTCGTCCGTGATGAGCAAGAAGATTGCCGCTGGGGCGGAGGCCATCCTGCTGGACGTCAAGGTTGGCCTGGGTGCCTTCATGCAAACCCTCGAAGACGCCCGTCAATTGGCAAGCTTGATGGTCGCCATCGGCGAGCTGGCCGGGCGCAGGGTCTCAGCTCTGCTCTCGGACATGAACCAGCCGCTCGGTTGTGGGGTCGGAAATGCCCTGGAAGTCCAGGAAGCGATAGGAACCTTGCATGGCGGCGGCCCTCAGGATTTCCGTGAACATTGCCTGACCTTTTCGGCGCACATGTTAACGTTGGGAGGTATTGTTTCAGACGTGACGCCAGGCCGCGCCCTTGCGGTACAAGCCCTGGACGAGGGGTCTGCATTCGAAAAATTCCGCGCGCTGGTCTCGGCGCAGGGCGGGGATGTGTCCTATGTGGACGATCCGGTTAAATTGCCGAAGGCGCCGGTCGTCGAGATAGTAAAAACTCCTCGAAGCGGGTACCTGGCCCAAGTCAACGCCCGCATCGTAGGCGAGGCGGCAGTGACGCTCGGTGCAGGTCGAACTAAAAAGGGCGATCCGATTGACCACGCTGTCGGCATCATCATCCATCATAAAGTCGGCGATTCCGTCGAAAAAGGCCAGCCGCTGTTCACCATCCATGCCAATGATCTGGCGCGGCGCCTGAGCCATTTCGAAGGGCATGCTGAAGTCAGGGAACGCCTCTTGAACGCTCATGTCTGGAGCGATAAACCGGTTGCACCATTACCTATCTTCTATGATAACTAGAAGAAAAGGCTTGCATTAACTTTAATATTGGTGCATACTAATAAAAGGAGAGCGCCATGACGAACGTATCCCTTCGTAGCTACAACCGTGAAATCGAAAGCCTGATCGAGGGCGGGCGCATTGACGAGGCCATTGCCCATTGCCAGCATATCCTGAAAACTTTCCCCATGAACGTAGAAACGTACCATTTGCTGGGGAAAGCTTTTCTGGAAGTTCGCCGTTACGCGGATGCGGTGGATATCTTTCAGCGCGTCTTGATGGCGGTGCCGGACGACTTCGTTGCCCATGTGGGGATGAGCATCATCCGCGATGACGAAAGCAAAGTGGACGATGCGATCTGGCACATGGAACGTGTCTTCGAGATCCAGCCCTCGAA
>Ga0315289_10013540_pt1 | contig 11409 bp, 21 predicted proteins | sample YL17G11_40_MG_FD_203452 | JGI IMG/M metagenome (GOLD analysis project Ga0315289, IMG submission 203452) | Sediment microbial communities from Yellowstone Lake, YNP, Wyoming, USA - YL17G11_40 | ecosystem: Environmental > Aquatic > Freshwater > Lake > Sediment | place: USA: Wyoming | collected... | reverse complement strand
TATAGGAGGTCAGGTCGTTCAAGACCTTATCCGTACTATCCGAAACAAAGTCAGTAACTCCCCAGCCAGAGTCCACAGGGGGTCGGACATCGTTTGTATCTGTGAGAGGAAAAGCGTCGAAGGTTGAGGAGGTCGTGGGGGCTCTCTGTTCCGGCGTAAGGTCGGAGTCAGAGATTTCATCTGTAGGATACAAGACTCCGTCGACTAGGGAGTTATAAAGCTCCGGGTTCTGAGCCGCGCTGTAGATTTCACCCTTTAGCTCTCCATTTTGCCCCTTGGTAATCTTCATCATCTGTTGCATAGCCATATTTTTCAGTATAAAGCTCCCGGCGGTCTTTAGAGCCGCGAGCTTTGCCATAGCCATAGCTCCGGCTTTTCCAGCCGCCGCCATTATGGCGGGCCCTCCAAAGATGCAACTTACTACAACAGCCGCTATGACCGCTCCGATTCTTGTCGCCTTTCCTATGACATCGAAGGACGCCTGCTCACCCCCAGTGAGGCCGAATATCTGATTTCTTGCCTTAGCGGCTGTCCCGGCGGTCAGCATATTAAAGGCCATAGCTCCCTCGTAACGGACGACCTTTTTCAAGGCCTCTGTTACACTCGCTATGCTGATCTTTGAGAACTGTATTTTGGTCGCTGGCTTGAAAAGCTTCTCCGTGAGGAGATTTCCGATATCTTGAAAGAATCCATCCAGATTTTTCCCCTGCTCGAGCACGGCTCGGAGGGAGTAATCCTTTGTCGCTCCCCAGGCAGGGAGTATAATCCTCGGCCTGTAGGGGGTCAACCCCGAATTGAGGTACGCTTTCAGCGAGTAATCCTCTCCAAAGGTTTTCATCGTTCTCTCCTCATGAAGGCATCCATCCCCTTTTCGAGTAGCGGGGCCACAATGAAGAGCGCGGCCACGGCGAGTCCCAAGTAGACCATCCCGCTTGTGATATTCAGGGCCCCGGCCTCGGCCTCGAGCTGTTTTTGCCTTAGCCCTCCGGCTTCACTTTCCAGCGTAAGAAATCTGTTCATAGTTCCTCCCGTTCTCGCCGCATCTTAGCTCCAAGGACAATAAACATCTTATCCTGAAAATTGTCCAGGGCCATAGAGATAGGCCCTCCGAGTAGTTCCGACTCATCATGGAGGTCGTTTAGAAAGGCCGTGAGCTGGTAAGACTTCGACCTAGCAAGGAAATGGACTAACTCCATAGCGGATTTTCTGATATTCTCGCGCTCCTTATCCACGGGCCTTCTCGGATTATTCCTCGCAGGGGTATACTCCGTGCAACCGCACTCCTCGGCCCCATGAGCCTGACAGGGCCTATCCCCGGCTCGATTTACCGGAGGATGCATCCGGGCGGGATGCGAACAAGTGCAGATGGGCTCAGCCATTAGGATAACTCCATATTGACGGCCTCATCTACCTCGGCCCAGAACCCGGTATTGACTCCCTCCTCCCATTCTGAGCAGATATCGTCGAGTATGATGTTATCGGGGTCGTTATCCTCCCCAATACCGTACTCCTCGGCAAGGCTTCTTGGAGTAGGCCCGTCAGCGTACTCCCCTGAAAGGTCTGGAAGCTGGACGGAGTCATAGAGCGCAGGGTCTCCATCGTCCATCTGCTTTCTAAGCATCCGGGCTGTTTCCTTTGTATCACCCGAGGCTCTTCCTCCAAGGGTATCCTGAATATACCACCCTGCGGCAGACCGCCCGGTATCTACTCCCTCCTCGTAGGCATCACGCAGGATTTTCTTGACCGCGGCCTTAGATAGTTTAGCCATTATTCATACCTCGGGGTATACTCAGGCATATTTCTCGGAGGCCCCTTGACGACCATCGCGGTCGTCCACCCTTGGGATACCACCGAGTAGTAGGGCCTGAGTCCCTTATTCCAGATTATGCAAAGCTCCTCGAGTACGCCCTCGTACTCACGGGCGGCATCCTCGTTTGCGAAGGTTCTCACTAAGGCCTTATACTCCGGGAGGAACTGATAGCCGTCGTAGTACCATCCACCCTCCTCAGGCCCTCCGTACTCCCTCGTCATGTTATATAGAGCCACGGAGTACAGACCGGGCGCGGAATACCTCTTGGGGGCCGGATAGCTCCCCTCGTCATAAGGAGACTGTCTGGCTAGGCGGCGGCGTCTGCTTCCACGACCTGGGTTTAGAAAAGGCATTAATCCTCCGGGTACGGTTGTTTCTCACCGACCTGGTGAGGTAGAGCCCCTGCCCTTGAAATCTCATCGGCCAAGCGGCGTACTCCGGCCCTCTGAGCCTGGTCTGCTGAACGATAGCCGTCGCCGCCCCCAAAGCCAGAGCGACCGAAATAGATAAAGTAGGTATACTCCGACTGAACACCGCGCCCCGAGGTCGTCTGCTGAAGATTGACGACAAGCGTGATGTTTCCTACCTCTGTTATCTTCGAGACATAAACCGGGGGTCTGTAAGCCATTTAGAAATCCTCCTTCCTATCGTACATCGCCTCGACTCCAAAGGCCGCGTTTATCTTCGCCGTATCAAGCGGTACTGCCTTCCCTCCGATGTTCGCTACGCAGTAGATATGCCCCGGCATCGCTGAGCCGTCGTACCATGTAACCCGTACTCCGCAGGGTATGCCTGCGGTCATGAAGCAGGAATAGACAAAGCAGGCTTGGTCGTCGCAGTCCCCTTGGGCATAGCCGCGGTACTTGATTTCATCCATCATCTTCGAGGGTGTTTTGGTATACTCGACTCCGACCGGGTCGGGCAGGTACACTAGCGACCTTTTGCAGGCCAAGAACAACCGCGCCCCTTGCTCGGCGCGGTTGCCTTTCCCCGTATTCTGCTCCACAAACTCCCGAACTCTCGTATCCGCCAGCGACCCAAAGTACGCCCGCTTGATGAACTCGACTTTCTGCCCTAGACCGTTGAACGGCCCATTAAGTGTTCTGGACTGGAGTGACATCCTTTACCACCGTGGCCTCGGCGGGCTTTTCCTCTTCCTGCGTATCATCCTCCGCGAGCTGGTCTTTGAGTGCGAGCATCATCTGCGCGACCCATCCCTGATGAGCCGCCAGCCCCGGTTCCGCCTGTATCAGATGCCCTGTCATGGCCGGGTCGTTTGCGAACTTCTCGATGCTCGTGAACTCTTCATCCGTTTTCAGATTGCACAGTATGAAGGCCGCGACAGCATCCGGAGTCATTCCGTTCGTGATAGCTTGCAGGAGGGCCTGAGCGTGTTGTCCTATGACTTGATTCCCAGCCTCCTGCGAAGGATTAGAGGAGGCAGGTGTCGCTGGGCTCACCGCTACCCCGACGCTCGGAGGAGACGCCGGGGCGGGGAGAGCTTGAGCTGGCTGACGGGCCGAGGCCGAACCGACCGCCATCTTCGCTACACCTGCCTCCAGAAGGGGCTGAAGCAATCGGAACGCTTTGTCGATTGCCGATTGCAGGGGCGAGGGGGGCTCTATGACCTCCCCTCCGTTTTTGAGCAGGGCGATTATCTCAAAAACCTCCCTCATGTTATCCATCGCGCTCTTGGGTTCCTTCGGTTGCATCATTTCCTGCATCGCCTTCAAATCCTGCGCGGTCTTGACGAACCCGCCGTCTCCTCGGCTCATTTCGAGGGTTTTCATCTGCATCATGAGCATCTTCTCTTGGAGCATCATCATTTCCTTTCTATGCTCCGCATCCCGCCTCTCCATCATCTCGAAAAATCTGAAGCTGTTATCCTCCTTCGGAGCCTCCCTGTTGGCAACCGCGCCCCCCTCCTTCGCCTCGTAGAATCTCGTAATCTGCTTGGCATAAAGGCCTGTGGCCCTCTTGAACTTGACCCGAAACTCCCCGCCGCCGAATGACTCCGCGACGGTGTCGAGTCGTTCCGGCCAGTCTGAAATGGGATACGAGCCTACCTTCCTATCCTGGCCTGATACCACCCGGAAAATCTCGAAGCGGCCCTCATCCTTTGAGAGTTCATCTATGATGGACTCGAGTTTTTCTGCCTCGGTCGGTTCCGCCGGAGGCTCTTCCTGTATCTGGGCCACAGGGGCGGGGTAAGGCTCGGTGTCCTCACAGCGGTCGGGGGTTTCCTCGGATTCGACTCCGAGGTCGCGAGCCATAGCGTTTGCTTCAGCTAATAGCTCAAGGGCGGATTTTTTCTTTTCAGCCATTTCAGCGATTCGGTCGGCCTGCGCAGATTCCTCGGCTACATTGACCTCACCGTTTCCGTTCTTGACTCGTCGAGCCATTTGTGTCCTCCTCCGATATATAAGTCAGGGCCCCGGGGCTTTGCCTCCCCCGAGGCCCTATAGCGGATATTATACAGACCTTATTGTCGGGTGTCAATAGGCTATTTGATTCCTCCTTTCAGGTTCAGACACTTCTTGCACCAGGGTACAGTACCCAGGAACTTAATAGAACGGCGAGGAGCCCAGCTCCCGCATTGACGGCAAGGAACGAGGCCGGAGTCGGAGGGTTGCTGATGTCCACGGCGACGGAGGCGGCCTAAGCTCATTCTACCTCCTCGATGGCGATAAGCGTCACAGCACCCATACCATCCTTGCCGTGCTCGAAGAGGGCCCGTTCTATCGCGGCGGCTAAGGTCGACCCATCGTAAGGGCCGTACTTGGTCTCGGAAATGGCTCGGATTTTTATTCTGAAGTTCACTTTTTCCTCCGTGCCGCATTGGCCTCGGCTCGAGCGAATTGCTTGTCCTCGAAACGAATGAATAAGAGAAGGCGGTCGCGGGATAGCATATACTCGCGCTCCTCCTCGGGGGTCATGTCGAACTCGGTCATTTTTCCTCCAACTGCTTCTCGAGGGCCTTGGTCAACTCGTAGACATCGCCCGCGTTTAAGACAACGGATTGCTTCTGGCCTTGAAACATGAAGGAGCAAACTAACTCCTTTGGCATCATGGCCTCGAGGGTTCCTAGGAGTGCGGCAGTTCCCATGCTCACGAGTCCATCCCCCGTTCCTCGGGTTCGGAGAACATACGCGGGCCCTTCACTCCGAGCTTCTTGCGGATTTGGAGGATGGCGGCTCGAAGAGCCCGTACCATATCCATGAAGCAGGAGGTGCAGGTATGGGGTACCTGGAACCCCCCGAAGTACCCGAAGGAAGTCCTTATCCCAGTGAAGCCAGCGGATTTTGGGATTTGAGTTCCGCAGACATCGCAGAAGAATACTTGCGTTTTCATCTTAATACCTCTTGCCGCCATGGCGGTACGGGCGGGTCTTGTTATACTTCATCTTGGCTCGGATAGCGCGTTCCAAGTCCAAGTGTTGCTCGCCGCAATAATCAGCGACTCGGATTATCAGGTCCGCAAGCTCTATCTGCGCTCCCACGGGCTTGTCCTTATCGAAGCCTACCAAGTCTATGGGGCGATTTGAGCGCATCTCCTCGACGAACTCGCTGATTTCGGAGTGGAACAGGGCCGCAACCTCGAGCGCAGAACGAGGCTTCTCGTGCCAGCCCTTCTTCTCGGCGGTACTGAAGGCTTGCCGCACTAGGGAAACTATCGTCAGAGGCTTCATTTTCCTTTCTCCTGAAGGATTCCCTGAATGGTCTCCTCCTTTTGTATCCATCGGAGGGCGTAAAGCATACCCTCCATGTAGTACCTTCGCTCGCCGATGCTAGGCCCTCCTAGCTCGATGATAGACTCGAGTTGCGCTATTTTCTTCTCGACACGCTCAAGGGTTTTCATTAGAATAGCTTGAGCTGTGCCTTCTCGGCGTTGACCTTTTCCATAGCCAGCGCGGCCCACTTGGGCTCCAGCTCGCAAGCTATCCAGAGACGCTTTTCGCGCTCACAGCACAGGGGGACAACACCTGAGCCGCAGAACGGGTCGAGGACAACCTCGGCCTCGTTAGAATTGTCGAGGATGAGGCGGGTTATGAGGTCCGGGGGCTTAGGGGTCGGATGCTCCCCGGCAGGAGGAACGATTCTCTGCTCACGGAGAACATTCGAGCGCGAGGAACCTCCGTTCCAGGTCTTGCGTTCCTTTCCCTTGTAGCCTACCAATAGGGCCTCCCAGGAGGGGCGATATCTCCAACCCATGCCGATTTGCTCCTTATCCCAGGCGATGCAGTTCTCCTCCGTGAAATTGTCGCGGAATAGAGACCAGACATCCGGGAGAGTAGAACGGGGCCCGCCGCCCTGCGCGAAAACTAAGACAACGGAACCCTCCTTCAGTACGCGGTGAAACTCCCTGAAGGCGTATCTCATCAGGTGCAGAGCCTCGGCGGGGGAGTCGTTCGCAATCGGGGGCTTCTCGAAGCCCTCGACAGGCATACGGGAAACGAAGTTTACTCCGTATGGCGGGTCGGTCAGTACGAGGTCTATCGAGTTTGCCGGGATTTTTTCCAGCAACTCGAGCGCGCATCCTACATGAACCTGATTAAGTGTTAGCATAGGGCCTCCGATTTTCCTTGATAGTCTCAAGGATGTCTGTTGTGAGCCTCTTGTTACTAAGGTCGGAATCGAGCTTCCACTCACCTCGACGACGACCTAGCGGCCAGTCCTTTACCAGATGAGGATGTCCACCCTCGAACCGTATCAGCATTATCTTCATTTCCATGAACCCTCCGGTTTTTCTAGACCGAGGATGTCTGCGGCCTCTACCTCATCCTCGGCCTGAGGAACGGCGAACTCTGTTCCGTAAATCTTACGACCGCCGACTGCCCAGCCTAACTTATCAAGGAACTCGTTATTGTCGTGATTGGTCAGGAAGCCAGCCTCCCAAGCCATTTCGGTCATGCCGTCGAAAGTGTGTCCCTTGAAGCGGTTGACAATCCCCCGGATGCCGCACTCCTTAAAGGTAAAGGGCTCGAGTTCGCCCATGTTGCTGTTTCCACGCAGGCCCCGGAGAAGGTCTTTCTTAGATAGGCCAGCTGAGGCTGAGAGAGATATTCCTCCGTGGAAGAGAACAAAATTGAGGAGGTGCATATCGTCTTGGGGATTCTTCTCGAGGTCTAACACCTCGTCGATTAGCACGAAGTCGCAAGGCTTTAGTTTGCGCTTGAGGCCCTCCCGTAGGCCGATACAATGAAGATATGAGTAGGATAGGCGTTTTAGCTGAAGTAGTAGGTCTCGGGAATCGTGCAGAACCCAAAGGGGCCCCTTGTATCCATGCATAGCGATTTTGCATAAGTGCTGGCCGTCGTGAGCCAAAAGGGGCTGGCCCTCCTTAGGATGGGGGAGGAGCTTTGTGTCTCGGGGATTATGCGGGTCTCGAGTGATTATCTTAGAAGGATATTTATAGGGGGGCTCCTTATGCCCGCAATAGGTAGAATCCTTGGCATAATGGAGGTACAGCTTATTCCTGAATATGTAGCATCTGCCGAAGGTCTCAACCTTGTAATCCCCTAACTCCCCGGAGGAACCAGTAGGAGGGGTCTTGGTCTTTACAGAATCGGTCGCGGAATGAATAGCTGAGTATTGACGCTCGAGGTCGTATAGATAGGCTCGAGTATGCCCCGTGATTTGTGAGGCCCAGAAGGGGTTATACATACCGCCAGCCTTCCAGAACTTACTGATAGATACCTTTCGGCCTAACACAGGGTCGAAGCGTTCATCGAGGCGAACATACTGAGGAATATCGACCCCCGCCTCGCGTAGCTTTTGCATCTCGTCCCCAGCCTCCTCGGATTTGACCTCTATGGTAGATACGAGTTTTCCGTAGAGGGCGTTGAGGACTATCTTGTAAAAATGATAGTAAGGATTACTGCGCGGAGTAGCCTGTTTTTTCTTATAAAAATGCTCCACAAAATCCCCAAAGGGCCTGTTAGCTCCAGGAGAGGGAATCCAAGCATACCCCCATAGCTTAGTAATGCGGATATTGCCCGGTACTTTCAGTATACGAGCAACCTCGTGGCCCGTAACCCATACATCCTCAAAGTTACTGCGCTGGCGATTCTGCTTATCCGTAGGGATAACGCGGAAGCGATGGTCATACATGAGGGGATAGCGGCCATCAAGCACCTTACCGGATAGGCAGTAGATGCCAGCCGCCTTGGGGGAAAACGACTCGACGCGATAATACTCGCCTTTTGTACAGGGTGGTATCAGATGCATAGCGTAAGGATAGGCAGAGTTTATGTCTATCTCGTAGACATCCTCGAGAACATCGGGGCCAATAAGGTAGAAGCCATTCTTTCCTCCGTGATAGGACTTCTCGGCGGCGCGGACTATCTCCTCGGGAGGGAAGGGAATATGGTCGTCGGGCTTTAAAAAGTAGCGGCGGAATACCTTAGAGGCGTAGGAGGGAAGAGTAATGGCGGGCCTAACCTTGTACTCACGATGAAACTCGAGGATTTTGAGGCCTAGGGCTCGTTCTGCTATTGCGTCTTGGCGAGCATAGGTCTCAAACTTGGCCTTTTCCGGGTCTCCGTCGGGAAGCAAGTCGTACCTAACCTTGCCGAGGTCGTCTTGGCGGGCTAACTTGTCTGTAGGAACACCGAACATCTTAAGGGATTTGGCTAGACCGGCTTGAGTAAAGGCCATAGAACAGTAAATAGATAGCCTGAGCTTGCCACAGGATAGCTCGGCACGGTTGACCTTGCCAAAAAGTAGAGCAACCTCAACGGTATTTCCACAGGCCTCGGCCTTAAACTTGATATCCTGAAACTGCTCGTACATTTGTATCTGATACTTGGAAAATAGAACGCGGAGGTCGAAATTGAGATTGTGGAAATAGCAGATGTTTACTCCTCCCATCCGTATATTTTCCCTCATGTAGCTCCAAAACTGTGGGAAAATGCGCTCTCTATCAGTATAGCTGAAGAAATCGGAGTCGGGGCCTGATATCTGGAGGGATAAGGGCTCGCCTTTACAGGTCTCGGTGTCCGCGCCGAATACTCTAAGGGAATTATCGGTAGGAAAGTCACGAAGCAGAGGGCGGATTCCTCTTTGCAGATGCCACGGGTACACAACAACCTTGTCCACGACCTACCCCCCGAGTTTTTCCCCTTCTAAGTGCGGCGGGAACCTTGACGGAGCCTTCTCGGCTCCATACCAGAATGTCCAGCATAGCCTGCCGTGAGCGAATACATAGGAGCTTGAGTTAGATTCCCAAGTCTCGATATTGGCTAAAAGCGCAGTATACATTTCGGATGCTATCTTTTCAGCGTAAGCTATCGTGTCCTGCCTGCCGGGGGCTAACCTCAAGGAACGAGCCCGAGCAATAACAAATAACTCCTCGGTGTCGGAGCGAAATAGAAGAGCCCAGATACGGACAACACCGAGTCGCTCCATACCTATAAGGTCTTCTTGGCGAGCTTTCAGAGGATACTCCCAAACTAGGCCGTCATGCAGGGAAACAAAGACGGAACCTTTCTCCATACGGTAAATGGGGTCTTGAATTGTGATATCAGACAGCATAGCCTGCTCAAATAGGGCCCGGTACTTGTCAAAGGGAACCCATTGAGAGGAACCGAACTGCAAAACACCTGATTCCTCTATTGTAGGGGGCGGCTGGACACCAGCGACACCTCCGGCCTCTTGGTCGTCCCCGCCTCCACCGACAAGAACCTCTCTTTCTGTTATTTTTTCTTCTATTCTTTTCCTGCGGGCCTCGCGCCGGAGCTTCTTTTTTCGCTCGATTCTTACGATTTGTCTTTGAGCCTGCGGAAAATCGGGGGTTCCTCGCTCAACGGCAACCTCAACCTCGCGGGTCACCCAATACTGCCTAGTATAAGGATGGACAATCACTCCGTCTCGGCGCGTATACCCGGCAACCTTGCGGGGAACAAATAAGCCGAGGATTATTTTAGTAAGCATGGGAGTAAAAGAGCCCCAGGGCTCGGGGGAACCCTGGGGCCGAAGTCAACTGCAAGCCTCTGCTCATGCAGACCCCCGATGGCCTGCCTCCTATGCCTTGACCGGGGCCGCGTGACCCACGGAGAAGCACTTGACCGGCTTGCCCTTGTACTTGCCCTTGGTCATCTTCTCGTCGGCCTTGCGCTCGAGCACGATGAGGTGTCCGTAGAGGGCCGACCACTTGGGCTTGGCCGACTCGTCGTCCTGCCCCGCGACCTTGCGAGCGAGGACGCTCATCTGGTAGTCGAGGCCCCCGGAACCGGGAACCGAGACGATGGCTCCGGCCTCGTACTCCGTGCGCTCCTTGTCCGTGTTGACACCCTCGGCGTTTTCGAGCAGTTCCATGCGGTAGAAGAACCGGAACTTCCCCTCCCTGTCCTCGTCGGCCACGATGGCGACGGCCTTGAGGATGCCCTTCACGATGTCCCCGGCCTCCAAGGCGAGCATCGGCGGCAGGCTCTGCGACTCGTCCTGGATCTCTCCGAACTGCGCGGCGGCCTTCGCTTCCGTCTTTGCGGCGGTCTGCGTCGTCATTGTCTCGTTCCTCTGTTTTGCGGTATCCCGGTCTAGCCGGGGCTTTCAGGCGGGTTTTTAGCGGTAGAAATCCGCTTAAACCCGCCTAAAATCCGGTTTATTTTTCCTGTGGCCCGTTGAGAACCGGGCCAGAATCCGCCCCTAGCGGGGGGAATAACTTGTCCCGCAGGGATTTTATGGCGGTCGAGTAGGTCGCGGGGACGGTATCCTCGAGCCAGAAAAGGAAGGCCTCGAACATACCGCAGTGCTGTTCCTCGAGGGCCGTAGGGGAGGATTCTCCCTGACAACGGTCGAAGATGGCGCAGTTTTCCCCTTGGCAAGGGAAGAACTTGAAATTGACCGGGCCCGCAACCTGCTTGCCGGGGGTCAATACCGAGGGGGAAACAGCCGCCTGATAAGGGATGGGCGGGAAGTATGGGCAGATACTGCCTTTCGTTTCAGCGGGCATATTCCCTCTGGATGCTGGAGGACACCTCGCGGCGGGTCGCCGGGTAGCCTCCGAGGTCGTACTGAAAGCCGCTGAATGAGAAGCGGCGGCGGGTGTCTCTGTGCTTCTCGAAGAGGCTGATTTTGCAGGGCTTGTTCTCAAGCGGCTTGGGTGCGGCGGGAACCTCGGGCGGCAATCCCGCGAGGCGAGCCAAGCGGGCGAGGTGCGATTTCAAGGCGGCTCCGAACAGCTTTTTTTCTTTCACTTTATCCCCCGATTTTAAGGTAGGCCTTCAGGTGCTTCACTCGTTCCCCCGAACGGCCCCCGATTTCATCACGACGAAATTATAACACAGGCCCCACGAAATGTCAACGGCTAAACGAAGAAGGATAGAAGAAGCATGGAACACAACAGAGCGAGGAAAAAGAAATAGCCTCGATAAGGAAAGAGGCGAACCTTGGCCCAATAGTAAGGGGCCCAGCGGTCGCCCCGGCCTCGAAGAATATCAGCGAACATCCTTAAATGTAGTACCATGCGACGATTGTAGCATTTCGGCGGGGGAAATGCTAATATATAGGGAAGGAGGGTAAAAAATGAAAATACCAAAGGCTGAGAGGGCCGATATGCCGGGGGAGAAGGAAGAGTTTATGGACTATCTCAATCAGAGA
>Ga0315289_10013539_pt1 | contig 11411 bp, 13 predicted proteins | sample YL17G11_40_MG_FD_203452 | JGI IMG/M metagenome (GOLD analysis project Ga0315289, IMG submission 203452) | Sediment microbial communities from Yellowstone Lake, YNP, Wyoming, USA - YL17G11_40 | ecosystem: Environmental > Aquatic > Freshwater > Lake > Sediment | place: USA: Wyoming | collected... | reverse complement strand
GCCCCGCCAACCGCGGGAACAAAGCGCCGAACAACAACTCAAAAAGGGGACATTTTCTCGTGAGTTAAGAAGGGGACATTTTTAAAGAGTTTTGACAGTTTCGTTTGGAATAGCCCCACAACTTTGGATTTTGAACTTCCGCAGGTGCGCTTGCGCCCGCATCCGTACGAGTTCTTCCTCTACTACGACGTTTAGCCGGAGGTTCGCTGGGAAGTGCTCTGTGGTTGGGCGTGGCTCTGGGGCCACGCCCATTTTTTCAGTGACCTGCTGCCGAGTATTCAGCTTCCAACTTCGCCGCAGTCACCTTGCACGCAGCGTGTCTGATCGGCGGTTTGCGAGAAAAGCCGATTCGTCTTTTCACTGGGCTTCGAACCCGAAAGACGCAGCCATACGGTGGCACAGCCCAAACGCATGGAGTCTTTCGATTCAAAAGAGGACCGCTCCCGCTGGCCCGAAAGGGCTGGCGTCCCAAGCTTCATGAAGGGGGACGGCTTGCCTGATCCACGCGGTCGGCTGAGTTGTTAACCACGCCACCGTGAAATAACTTGCACGAGAGTTTTTCGCCCCGTAGCTTTCGGTGTCGTCGGTGCACCCATAGCTCAATTGGATAGAGCATCTGACTACGGATCAGAAGGTTTCAGGTTCGACTCCTGATGGGTGCGCCACTCCTCCAAAAACAAATCACTCAAAAATGCCGGTAAACAAAGAGGTTCGTGCATCTCCAAAGGGCCGGCAATTCATCGGCGAGGGCGCATCTCACTTTTTGAGCAGCACTGTCCGATCCTAAACCGCTGTGTTTGCAGCCTTCTCATTAACACCCCGCTTTAGCGGGTGTTTGGGCTGTCATGCTGTCGCAACCGCTTCAGCGGTTTGCCGCGCACAGAAAACTGCTAAAGCGGTTGTTGGGCCTTCGCCGCGCTGAACACCCCGCTAAAGCGGGGTGTTAATGAGAGCCAGATCGTAACTGCACAAAAAGTGAGATGCGCCCATCGGCGGACCCCTCAAAATCGGCGTTGACCCCTGACGTGGGACAGATTATACACACGGGGTCACGAAGAACGTATCGCTATACATCCCTAGCCGCACAGCGCCAGGACCAAGCTCTCAAAAATCAAAAAGCCCTTGAGCTCCGAGTGTTTGCCGCAGAACCGGGGCTGGAGGTCGAGGAACCGCCGGAGCCCCTGACAGTGGTGGGCGTTATCGCTCTATACGAGCAGGATGGATGTCCGGACAGACGCGGCCGGCGCCGGTCAGACAAGCTCAGGGACCACGATTATCGGGAACTCCCGTATTGCGAGACATTGAAGGAGGGCTTCAAGGGAAAACTTGTCAACGACCTCTCCCCCAAAGCGCTGGATGCCTATCACGAGTGGCGGGTTGCTGCGGTCTCGGCTGGGGCACACGGCTCGCTTCCCAGGCAAGGCCACCGCATCACCGACCTGGAGGTTAACTACTGCTCCGACGGCCCAAGCTGTCGCCTGCGCTCTGCGCAAGCCGTTCGTCGGAATTCGCCATCACGAAGCCCTGGAAGCGAAGCTGCTGTTGGTCTTAATCGGGCGCAAGCCGGGCACCGGCCGCTCGCCGCGCGCCGACTTCGAGTCTTTTCAACCCAACGTTTCGCTCATCGTCAGCGGCGGGCACACCATGCTTGGCACGTCGAAGCGGCTGCGCGTGAAATGCGTGACCGCCTCCGGCGGCGTGACCTGCAACCGCGCGTTGCGCGGGGGCTTGAGCGTTGCGTGTGAACGCGAAGGCTTGGCGCTCCGCTTGGCTGAAGAAAATCTTTGCACGGACAACGCCGTGACGATCGGCATCTTGGCCGAGCGGAAGCTGCTTCAACACCGGCCACCGACGGAAATTGACGCTGAGATTGTTCCCTCGCTGGCACTGTAGCCCGCACTATTCGCGCAGCGCGCGAATCGCTCGCACCCTGTAGCCGCCGAGGCTGCGAGGCGGACGCACTCATCTCGCAACCCTCGTCCCGCAGCCTGCTGCGATTCCAGCGCTTCACGACGGCGGCCGCGAAGCGAGTTCGTAGAGAATCGGCGTTTGCCTGCCTGCCGGGGCTGGACTAATCTGCGCGCATGGACCGCAAGAAAATCCGGGCCGTGCTGAGCGACGTTTCCAAGGAAACTGATCCGACGCTCAAGGCTGTGATGCTGGCCTCGCTCTGTTCCGCCTTGTTCCGCGAGCGCGGGTTCGACTTGGTGGTCGTCGGCGGCTCGGCCATCGAACTGCTGACCGAGGGCGCTTACACCTCCGGCGATTTGGACCTCTGCTGCTTGTCGTCCGCTTCACCGTCATTGCGCGAACGCCAGGAACTGATGGGCCAACTGGGCGGGATCGGTGGCCCGCGAAGCTGGCGGGTGGCGGGGATGTTTGTTGATTTGCTCGGCGCGCTGGAAACGCTCGCCCGCACGCCATTACGCAAGTTGGCAGGCCCTTACGGCTTGATTCAGATCGTCCAACCAGAGGAACTGCTCGTCGAACGGGTGCTGATTTCAGTCTGTCCGCAGACTCATCCGCCAGCGCGTGAATGTGCGAAAAAGCTCATCGCCGTGGCGCTCAGGGGCGCGCTACAAATGGACTGGAAAGAGGTGCGCCGCCTTGCTGAACGGCCGGAATATCGTATTCTCCCTCAGTGCAAGAAGCTCGTGAAACAAGTGGCCAATGAACTCAGGACCTCCAGCCCCCTCGATCCCGATTGACGGCGTGCTGAGCTACGCCGACTGGTTGCGCGGCCGGCGCTGGCGTCGAGAATTGGGGAATCGCGTGGCGCGGAGAGTCATTCGCCGCCAAACCAGTTCGAGCGACCGGCGCTTGCGCAAACTCTTCAAAGGCGAACGCGGATTGCCTTTCGCGCCGACGGAAAAGTTGTAGCCGCCGAGGTAACGAGGCGGACAGCGTTTCAGAGCAACCAATTCCGCCTCCTCACGTCGGCGGCTACGGGCAGATTACTTCGCCAGAACTGGTTTCATAAGTCTCTGGCTGGTGGGGCGAGCGTACGCGCGAGCCGGCATCGTTGGTGGGGCGAGCGTACGCGCGAGCCGGCATCGTTGGTGGGGCGAGCGTACGCGCGAGCCGGCATCGTTGGTGGGGCGAGCGTACGCGCGAGCCGGAAAACGCCCGGATTCTGAGCGGCCTGCGGCTCGTCAGTAGCCTCGCCCCACCTTATGAAACCAGTTCCAGACTCTTCGTGAACTTCTCAAGGCGGTCGAGGCCTTTTTCGAGGTTCGCCATGCTCGTGGCGTAGCTGATGCGGATGTAATCGTCCGCGCCAAACGCGATGCCGGGCACGGCGGCGACCTTCTCCGCTTCGAGCAACTTCGCGCAGAAGTCCGTGGACTTCAGCCCCAGTTTCGAGATGTTCGGGAAGAGATAGAACGCGCCCTTGGCGTTGCAGCAGGTGACGCCCGGGATGCTGTTCAACTTCTGATGCGCGTAGCGACGGCGCACGTCGAATTCGCCCAGCCAACCGGTCAGATGATCCTGCGGACCGGTGAGCGCGACGACCGCGCCTTTCTGCGCAAAACTTGTCGGGTTGCTCGTGCTGTGGCTCTGAATGGCGTCAATGGCCTTTGCAATCGGCTCAGGCGCCGCGCACCAGCCCAGTCGCCAGCCGGTCATGCTCCAGGTCTTGGCGAAACCGTGGACGATGATCGTGTGCTCGAAGTGCGCCGGCGAGAAGCTGGCGACGGATTTATGCACCGCGCCGTCGTATAGCAGGTGCTCGTAAATCTCGTCGCTCATAATGAGCACGCCCTTGGCGATGCAGACGTCGCCGAGCGCCTTGATCTCATCCGGCGTATAGACCGTGCCGGTTGGATTGCTCGGGGAGTTGAGAATGAAAAGCCGCGTGCGCGGCGTGATGGCGGCGCGGAGTTGGGCGGGCGTGACTTTGAAATCGGTCTTGTCCGTGGTCTCGACGATGACGGGTTTGGCACCAGCCAGCTTGACCATCTCCGGGTAGCTCAGCCAGTACGGCGCGGGGATGATGACCTCGTCGCCTTCCTGACACGTCGCCAGAATGACATTGTAGCAGGAATGTTTGCCGCCGCAGGAGACAATGATTTGCGACGGTTTGTAGGTCAGACCATTTTCGCGTCGGTGTTTGTCGGCGATGGCTTGGCGCAACTCCGGGATGCCAGCGACGGGCGTGTATTTGGTGAAGCCCGCGGCGAGCGCCTTGGCCGCCGCGTCTTTGATGTGCGTGGGCGTGTCAAAGTCCGGTTCACCAGCGCCGAAGCCGACGACGTCAATGCCATCGGCCTTCATTTGCTTGGCCTTGGCGTCAACGGCCAGCGTCAGCGACGGCGTCAGGGCCGCGGCGCGCTTCGAGATGCGGTAATTCATAAAGCAGCGAGAGAGTTAGCGACGCTGGGCGGGACTGCAAGCGGGAATTCGCGCGCAGAGTGGCGAAAGCTGACGCAAAGGTTTACGCAGGGTTAAAGCTCGTCAACTATGTCGCGCAACCGGACGTTCAAAGCCTTGGCGACTCTTAAAAGTACATCCACTGTGGGCACCTTGTAACCTCGCTCAATCTGGCCCATGTAAACGGGATTGAGGTCAACTTTTTCGGCCAGCCTTTCTTGGGTTAAGCCCGCCACCTTGCGGTACCTTCGAATACCTTCGCCTAGGAGCTTTCGGTCTTTTTGCGTAACCACTTCGGCCAATAATCGAAGCAACGAGAGGCCGGATCGCACAGATTCCAATAGCTATCATTTTCTCCTTGCCTTTTTGCCGAAGAACGGTTAGAAATGCGCTTGATGAAACTTGGCGTGCCTATGCCCGGAGGAGGCGCGATGGGTGTCGTGCCATTTCGTTCGGGCCGAGGCAGAGCGCAAAGAAAAAGGAAAACTATGAAGACGATTAGACGTACCTTCAGAAGGCTGACCGTCGGTGTTGTGCTCGCGTTCAGTCTGATTTCAAACGTATATGCGCAAATCGGGACCACGCCGGCGCAGTTTGCAGATGTGCAGCCGGTCTTGCTTGATTCGGTGCCGGTCATCGGAACGTTCTGGTCGCTGCAAAAGTTCGGCGAGCAACCGCCATTCCCGTTTCTTCCCTTTGACGTTCCTGTTTACTCGCTCGGCGATGGCGTCTTTGTCTTTGATGACCGCACGGTGGACTATGTCGCGCTGCACCAAGAGGCTGAGGCGATGCGGTTGCTGGAAGCGGCGGCGCTGGGTATGAACTTGGACGAGATGGACGCCCTCGAGAGCGGCGGCGCAGCGGCGGCTTACAGCTATTCGACCAACGATTTGTGGCTGGAGATAACTGGCATGAGCGGCGACACGGCTTCGTTCGTCATCCATCCGCCGTGGACCGTGACCAGCAACATATATGATTTGTATTTCGTAACGAATCTTGAAATCTCTCAACCGCAGACGTGGACTCGGATTCTGCGCGCCGAGTATGGACAAACGAATCTTGTCGTGACGAACCTTCCGCCGGCACAAGGCTTCTTCAGGTTGGGGCCTACAAATTGGGCCATTCGCCCCGGATTCACCAATAACATTTTGGATCGCAATGATGATTACTATACGGATTTAGTGCCAATTGGCTTCTCCATCAATTTCTTTGGCAGTAATCAAACCAATCTTTATGTGAATAATAATGGCAATGTGACATTTGACGCTCCTCAAGGTGCGTATGTAACCGCACCATTGGCCGAACTTGGCATCAAGATTATCGCCCCATTCTGGGCCGATGTGGATACTCGTAACACTGACTCAGACGTGGTGAGATATGGCACCAATACGGTGGATGGTCATATTGCCTTTGGAGTGGACTGGCTAGATGTCGGCTATTATCCTTGGCAGGCTGATAAACTCTTAAGTTGTCAATTGGTGATCATTGAGCGTTCGGACATTGCTGCGGGCGATTTCGATATGGAATTCAATTACGACAAAGTGGAATGGGATTGGGGGAGTGCTTCACAGGGGACTTTTGCCCGCGCAGGTCACTCGGATGGCACTACTAACAGTTCTAACAGTTATGAACTGCCCGGCTCCGGCGCTGAAGGCGTGTTCTTCGACTCAAATCCTCAAATCAATCCGGCGACCGGGCTGATATATCATAGCTTGAACAGCCTCGTGTCGGGCCGGTATCTTTTCTTCTTCCGAAATGGAGAACCGCTTCCTCCGCTTCCTTGAATAGAATTAGAAACAAATTTTCCTATGAAAATGTACCTTGTCGCCGTGACGGTGTTAGTCTTTGTTTCAGCTCCGAACGCAACGGAAGCCCAAGGGAATCTGGTTGTTAATGGTGGTTTTGATTTCAATGCTGCAGGATGGATAATAACCAACGTTTTAGGTAGTGGCTACGAATCCACCAAAGGTAATCCCCCCGGCGACGTTGCGCTGGACAGCCTTTCTCCTTCGCTTTCTACAGACCCAACAGCAAGCCAAACAATCACGAGTTTGACTCCCGGAACTACTTATGTCGTGTCAGGGGATTACCGAAACATAACGGACCGAGGAGGCGGCTCTCCCACGGACTTCAGTTTCGGAGTGTCAATAGACGGCGTTTTGTTGTTTGAAGCGGCGCAGCAAACGCCAAATAACTGGCGGAATTTCAATTTCCTCTATACGGCCACTGCTTCGAGCGCGCTTTTGAGCCTGTCCGCCCAGATCAATGGAACGGGTGTTTCCTACGCAATCGACAATATCGCGATGGACGTTCCGGAACCCAGCAGTTTGTGGCTGATGGGAGTTGGTGGCATTGCAAGCGCAATGTTTTTCAGGAATCGCAGAACAGCTTGCCAGCATACGAAACATCACTGTAGTTGCACACAAGTTCACGGCGAACCGCCTGCTGCACCATGAAATACCGCTGCAACGACGGTTTCCCAACCGATGATTCAAGTGCCGGGCTGTTGTCCCGAACCCCCGGCCAGTTTGCGTTACGATCTGCAAACGCAACGCGGCTTGAGCGGAGACCTGTCTCAATCCAGCTTTGCATCCAATGGCTCGCCGGCGCCGAAGCCGACGACGTCAATGCCCTCGGCCTTCATTTGCTTGGCCTTGGCGTCAACGGCCAGCGTCAGCGACGGCGTCAGGGCCGCGGCGCGCTTCGAGATGCGGTAGTTCATAATCAAACCGCGAGAGAGCTTAAGAGCGTCGGTTTGGAGCGCAATTACTTCTTTCGCGTGGAACGTTCCTGCAGCCAAGCCACGTCAGGGTTGTTCGGGGACGAAAACCAGTCGTTGACCAGACCGCCATGCACCAGGAGCGGCATGGTACGGCCGTCCCGCCAGCGGCGAATCTCGGCGTGGCCGTCGGCAAACGAGAAGCCGCCCGCCAGATGATGGTAATAGCCGGGCAGATCAAAAAAACCGTAGCGGTCCGGCTGGTCGGGCCAGCCCGCCATGCAGGTGGCGAAATTACCCATGTCAATGCTGTCTTCCCGCATGTCGAGGAACACAAAAATCTTGGCCGGGCCGGGATTGAGAAGTTCAGATTGCTTCATGTAAATTTTGTAATCGCTCCACACGGAGCCCATGACCCAGTCCCAGTTGCCGTAGGTGCCGGCCCAGCCGCCGAGGTAAACGTTCATGGACATGCTGCGGACGCGGGGCCGGCTCTCGCCATCAACGGTCACGGCGGAATGGTCTGCCGGGCACTTCCAGATTTCAATCGAGTTGCCGCAATACGGCCACATCGGACTTTTCCTGATGGTCAGGTCCGGGTCCCAGTTCGAGCGATTGCCGGGATCGAAATTGAGCGTGCCGGTGACCCACGCGCCGGCGTACGTTTCCGGTTTGTCCGGCAATTCGCTGGCGTAGAGCAGCCGGTCGTCGTTGTCATCGGAATACATGCGCCACGCCAGGCACAACTGGCGGTGGTTCGACATGCACTGGAGCCCTCGCGCCTTGAGCTTGGCCTTGTCCAAGGCGGGCAAAAGCAAACTCGCCAAGATGGCGATGATGGCAATGACAACCAGCAGTTCGATCAGCGTGAACGCCCGCCGGCTGTGCGCGCAACGGAGGCGCCTCGGGGCCGCCCCGTTGCGGTCCGGGAAACGACTCGGCTGGCTCAGGCGCTTCATGCCGTTGACGCAGTTCATGGCAACTGTGTGAAAATAGCCGAGGTGCGTAGTCTCCGCGAGTCCGTTCTCACGAACAGGAATCAGGCTCGACGCGACCAATTGGTCTGGATGTTTCGCACAACATCCGAATCGCTCGCTGGTTGAATTACACTTTTTATTCTGGGAGCTCCGCCTCCTTACGTCGGCAGCTACATGACTATGGAGAAAGCGGTGGCACAGATGGAGGCGGCGACTCCGCTTCGCGTTCCTTCGTATAAAGCTTCCAGAACAACTCCCAGAATCCCTCCGCCAACGGATGCAAAGTCGGATACCCCGGCACCACCGCCCCAAGGAACGGCCAGTCCCGCTCGCGCTCAACGAGCTTCGCCCGCACCGGATTGGCCAGCGTGTAGAAACAGGCGCTGGCAAAAGCGTTCCGCTGCCGCTCCTGTTCGCGCAGGACATGATCGTGAGGCTGATGCTGCCATTCGCCGCCTTCGCCCAACTCCGGTTCCAGATGGGTGCGCAGGAACTTCATGGCGTTCAACTGATTCGACTGGCGGCGCAGGCCCATCCAAACCAGGTGCATGTGATCCGGCATGAGACAATACGCCGGGCAGAACAGATGCTCGCGCGCAGCGGCATGGAGCATCAACTCGCGGAAGGTCGCGTGGAAAGCCGGCGTCAGCCAGCCGCGAGCGCGCGCTTCGAGCGTGTCCGTCCAGAAAACGACCGCGTGGCCTTGGTAATGTTGCGGCTGCAGGCGGGGCAGATGGCCTTTACGCTCGAAGTTCATGCCAGCGGGTATCGTGTGGCGGTCCGCGTGCGTCAAGCTTGGAATTCGTAGCCGCCGAAGTGATGAGGCGGAAAGCGAGGTAGCCACCGACGTGAGGAGGTGGAAATGGCGTGGTAGCCACCGACGTGAGGAGGTGGAAAAATCGCGTTTCAATTCTGGGAACTCCGCCTCCTTACGTCGGCAACTACTCCGCCTCCTTACGTCGGCGGCTACACCCGGTCAGCATTTCAACCGGTGTGTGAAATTTCCGGGTTAGTAGGTCAGCAGGTTCAGCAGATGGATACCGTTGCTGGCCAGTTCCCAGCGCCCTTTTCGTTGCGCCGCGAGCTTGCGACAGGGGTTTTTGTGATATTCGGCTTCGTTGACGGAGAGCAGTTGCAGGCGGGCTTTGCCTTTGACTCCGATTTTATCGGAGTTGATCTCGGAAGCGGCGCGCGGGATGAGTTCGAACGGGACGCCGTTGAAGTTCAATGCCATTTCATATCCGGCCACGCCCTCTTTGTCGGCGATTGGATTGCCACGGACCAAGACGCTGTAACGTTTCAGCCAGGGGAAATTCGTGGCGCGCACGATGACCCGGCAGAGTTCGGTTTGGCCACGCACGAAATTCACCAGGTTGAAATTCGTGCCCTGTCTCTGCTGTCCGAGCAAAATCAAGCCGGGATCGAGGCCAATAAGGTTTTGCCCATTCCAGACGCCGTGATCGTTGCGCTCGTCGGGAGAGATCTTCTTGTACCATGCTGGGAAACGGTCGTTGACGAGCAGATCCAATTCGAAGTGCATGTGGGCGCGGTCTTTGGAGATTCCTTCACGCGTGTTGGTGGTGCTGCCCATGACGGCGATGGTTTCCCCGGCTTTGACGGTTTGTCCGACCCGCAGCTCCGAGCGGACGCTGCGCAAATGTGCGTAAAGCGAATAAACCTCCAAACCCTCAACCTGGTGCCGCAGGACGATGTAATTGCCATAATTTGACAGAGATGGCTTGCTGTTGATGTAGGCGACCGTCCCGTCGGCGGTGGCCATGACCGGGTCGGTCGGCTCGCCGCCCTTGTCCCGTTGCAAGCAACGGATGTCGAGGCCCTCGTGCATCTGCCAGCCGTCGCTGCGCACGCAGCCGAAGCAGCCCGTCGTCCACGGTTGCCCTGGCGTGCCGACGAAGAACCGTTCCTCGCCGCCGTTCTCGAACAAAGCGCGATTCGCCGTCGGGAGCTGGAACGGCTGCGCGGCGGCGCTGAGGCAAGCAAAGGTGAAAATGACCGAAAAGCATCGGCCACGAACTATCAAGCGGGCCAAAAGCCCTCTGCCTTGGAGATGCGTTAGCCCGGAAATTTCATACGCTGTAGCCGCAAACTTCAGTTTGCGCCTGGCGGCCCACGGCCGGCGGGCAATCGCAACCTGAAGGTTGCGGCTACAGGCCGTTGGCAATCCCAGCCGCGTGTGAAATTTCCGGGTTAGGTGTCCACCCTTTAGGGTGCAGCGAACGTCCGGACACGCTGAAGCGTGGACACCAAACAGCCTGGCGAGATTTCCATGGTGCCGAGGGAACGGAAGTTCATGGCGACTCCCTCCAGCGCGGCAGCGACAGTTATTCTGGGGCATGGCGGCGAAATGATCGTGCATCGGAACGTGCGGGGAGGCCGATTGGTTTATTCCAGACTACTTTTTCCTTTCTGGAGTTGCCTGGCCACGTTGTTCAGCCCGGCAACAATTTGTTCCGCCTCCTCGCGCGTGGCGTCAGGAGTGAAAACCAGAATGCCCTCGGTGATCCGCCGCGCAAAAACCGGCGCGGCCAGCCAGCGCGACGTCGGCGCCTTGGCCTCGCCGAATTGGCAGAAAACGGCGCAGCGCCGGCCTCGGTTGCCCATCGAACCTTGTTCCAACAACCAGGCGCCTCGCTTGTCGAACTCGATTTGCAGAGCGAAACCGCCCAGCGCATCAACAACCTTGGCGCTCGCCACATTTCTTTCGTCCAGAAACGGCTCCTTTTCCACGTTAATCAGGATCGGTGGCTCGCGGCCGATGGGGACGGGCGCGTTGCGATCCGTGCCGTCGGGATTGACTTCCAGATGCAGCCGCAACGCGGCAACCTGATCTTTGGGCTTGCCGCCGGTTTGACAGCCGCAAAGCAGCGCCAGCGGAAGCAGTGCCAGCAAATAGAAGTTGAATCGGCCAGATCGAGTCCGCATATTCAGGCGCAACACAACTGCGTTTTACCGAGACCATTATGGGCAGACAATACAATAAAGTGGAAAAGCGAAAACGGCGGCTGCGTTATCTCAAGCGCAAAAAGCTGGCCCCCAAAGCCAGCAGACCTGCGCTGGCGCCGGCGCCCGAACCTCCTCCCGCCGCCTGAACGGCGCGAATGTTTCCTGAAGCCACGCGCTGGGTGGCCTTTTTTGTTGGCTGCATTCGAGACAGGAATCTCTTTTGAGACTCAAGCACGGCCAACGCAGTCCTGACCGTGAAATTTCACACGCTGTAGCCGCGAACTTTAGTTCGCGCCTGTCTGCCGGCAGGCAGGCCGGGCCAGCACAACGCCTCTCCAAGAATCGCAACCTAAAGGTTGCGGCTACACGCCATCGGCCAT
>Ga0315289_10013538_pt1 | contig 11411 bp, 10 predicted proteins | sample YL17G11_40_MG_FD_203452 | JGI IMG/M metagenome (GOLD analysis project Ga0315289, IMG submission 203452) | Sediment microbial communities from Yellowstone Lake, YNP, Wyoming, USA - YL17G11_40 | ecosystem: Environmental > Aquatic > Freshwater > Lake > Sediment | place: USA: Wyoming | collected... | reverse complement strand
GCGCGCGCGCAGAGCTCGCGCACCGCCTTCAGGCCCGCGACGGCGACCTCGGGCCGGGCTCGGTCGTGCACGAAGGCGTCGACGAGCTGCCGCAGCGCCGGGTGGAGGGCCTCGGGCGGGACGCGGTCGTGCGCGGCCTGCACCAGGGCCGACAGCAGCAGGGAGACGTCGCGGTGGTGAGGCGCCAGCTGGCGCTGGATCCAGGGGTAGAAGTTGAGCAGGAGCAGGCGGTGCGTGCCGATCGCGCGGGAGAGGACCCTCGCTCCCGCGAGCCTCGCGTCGTGGCGCGCAAAGGGGCGAGGGGCAGATGAGAGGGCGCCGGAGTCGTCTTTGGCGTTGTTGCCTCCGCCGCCGCCTCGGATGCGGGCAAAGAGGCGCTCGGCAAAGGTCTGTTTTTTTGGAAGTTTTTGATTCGGTCGATGATGAGGGGTGAAAGCGGGCGAAAAAGCTCCCTCTCCCCTTTCTGACCACCGCCACCTTCCTTCTCTCCCTTCTTTTTCTCCATCAATAAACAGTGTGTGAGGTCGGTAATCTCGTGTAGAAAATGAATAAAAATGAAAGTTCAGCGCCGGGCGGATTAAGACACCGGCTCGTTAGGAAGGCAACATTTTTTTGTTTCGTCATTCCTCAAAAAAGTGGAGAAGGAGAGAGTTTTGGAGGGGGAAAGCCCCCCCTCCAAAAAAGAAAAACCGAAAAACCGAGAAACCTGTAAGGCTCACCTGAGGGTCGTGCAGCAGCTGCAGCGCCGCGAACCCGTCGACCGTCGCGGAACGCTCCCTCTTCGCGGCCCTCTTGACCGAAGCCATTGCCCGCTTCAGCTTGGCCTGCTTCTTCTTCTTGGACGAGGCCGTCCCGAGCGCCGTCGCCTTGTAGATGTCGGCCTTGCCAGGCCCGGCGAAGGGCAGCGTCGAGGAGCCCTTGCCGCCGCCTCCCTCGCCGTCGTCGTCGTCGTCGTCGGAGGAGGACTCGTCGCCTGCGGCGGCCTCGGCCGCGTCCTCGCCCAAAAAGAACTTGAGCGCCGACACCGCGACGCGCTCGTCGGCGTGCGAGCACCCTCCCGCGACGGCGTTGGCCGTCCTCGCGTCGCGCCACAGCCTCCGCCGCCACAGCTCCGCGAGCAGCCCCAGCGACGCGCGCGCGGCCGCAGACGACTCATCGAGGCTCGCCGACGACCCCAGAGCCGCCTGCGCGGCCCTGTTGAGCCTGTCGTCGCGCCTCTTGGAGTTGGACCGCTTGACGTCGGCAACGACGTGCGCGCATACCAGCTTCCTCAGGCTTTTGTCCCTCAGCCTCAGGCAGGACACCCAGAGCGGGAGGAGCTCCTCGCCCGACACGACGCCGCGGTTGCGCAGCAGCATCAGCGATTTGGCGAGCGCGAGGCGCAGCGGCGGGTCCATCGCCGGCGCGGCGGCCGACGAGAGCAGCCTCGCCAGGTCCCGAGGCAGCGCCTGCGCCGCCTTGGAGTTTGGGTAGCTGGGCGCGACGGCGGCGAGGAAGGCGGCGAGGTCACCCAGCTCGCGGTGCGGGCGCGAGGGCTGAAGGGTGAAGATATCGAGGCAGGCCGAGTAGCGGCGGAGCTGTTAATTGAGAAGGGGGAGGGGATTGGTTGGAGAGAGAGAGAGAGAGAGGGAGAGAAGTGAAGAGAGAGGGTGGGGAAGAGAAAGAGGTAGAGCGCGCGAGAGAGGGAGAGGCGGCGGCGGCGGCTAGCAAGTCGACGCATACGAAAGAAAAAAACCAATGCTTCATTCATTTACTCGCTTTGGACATAAAGTCTACTTCTTTACCTGCATCTCAAACTCTTCGACATAGCCCTCCGGATCGCGCTTGATGTTTGACTGCGTATGTGAATCGGATTATATTGGAAAGGGAGTGGGGCTGGTGAGCGATTGAAGCACTGATTTTCAAAGGCGGCGGCGGCGGCCCAAAGGGAGCGCCACATGTTTCTTCTAGTTTTGTCGTGTTCTTTTCGCTCTCACCTGCAGAGCCGCCAGGTCTGCGCTGACGCGCTCCATGGCGCGTGAGTGACTTTAGAGCTCTGGATCTCTGCGCGAAAGAGATAAAAAGGCAGCGAGAGATGAGAGAGGAGACAATGGACGTCAGAGAGCAACTCGACTTGGCTCTTTCCTCGGCGGCGACGTGAGGTGAGACTGTTTTGTCGAGACACAACCCGTTTCGGCCGGAAAAAACTCGTCATTTTTCTCGATCGATGGATTGATTCTATTGTCCTCTTTTCTTCTCCGTTCTCGCTATGGGAAACCTCTGCACGCGCCCTCCAAGCACCCTCGAGGAGGACCTGGGCGTCGCGAAGAACAGGAGAACGAAGAAGAAGCCGTCGCCCTCGTCGTCGGCCGCGGCTGCCGCGCCCCTGCATCTCCGCTCGTTTACCCGAACGGCCTCGTCCTCGACCTCCTCGTCTTCCCCGACCCACCGCGCGATCCGCCTCCTCGGCCGCGGCGCCTTCGCAGACACCTGGCTCTTCCAGCACCTCGCCTCGCGCCGCCTCGTCGCCATCAAGCTCTTCGCCAGGCCTCTTCGAAGGGACCAGGTGCCGTCGATCCTCCGCGAGGTGGGCGTGCAGGCGGAGCTCGGCCCCTCGTGCGCGCGGCTGGTCGAGGTCTTCGAGTGCGTGCTGACGCCGTCTCACGTCGGGGTCGTCATGGAATACGGTGCGGGCGGGAGCTTGACTTCGTACGTCGGGGAGAAGTGGTCGACGGCGCTGCCTGGAGGGTTGGTGGTCAGGGAGGAGCTAGCGCGGTACCTGTTCCGGCAGGTAAGACATACGTTTTTTCCCCCCATGTTTTTTCTTTTCCTGCAACTTTTTCTCTCTCGGCCGAGAGAGTGCTTGGAACGCAAAAGCGTTCCGAGCACTTTCCCCCTGCTTCTTCCTCTCGAGAGAGAGAAAACGCAACACGAGAAAAGGACGCGACAAATGCCGTTTTTTGCTTCCCTCTTTCTCTTCAGAGCGAGGAAACTGACGAACGAAAAAAAAAACTCGAAAAAAAACCGTTTTTCAGTTTATCGACACCGTCGCGTGGCTCCACGACCGTGGCGTCGCCCATCGCGACCTCAAGCTCGACAACACGCTGCTCGACGGCGCTGACCCGCCGTGCATCAAGATCTGCGACTTCGGGTTCGCGGCGAGGCTGCAGCCCGCTCCTCCGGCGACGGGAGCGGCGGCGACGGAGACAATACCTAGGTCCTCGTCGTCGTCGTCGGCGTCGGCGGCGACCGCGACCGCGGCAACGGCAGCAGCAGCGGCGGCGGCAGCAGCAGCAGCAGCGGCGGCGGCAGCACCAGCAGCAGACGCCACCGCCGCGCCTCCGGCGACACTGAGAACGCCAGCGGCGGCGCAGCAGCACCTGGAGCGAGCATACACCCGCCACATCGGCACCGCGGAGTACATGAGCCCCGAGTTGCTCCACCCGCCTCCCTCCGAGGAGAACCTCCCGGCGCCGCCGCGCGGGGGCGGCGGCGGAGGGAGGGGCCCGGAGCCCGGGCAGCAGAAGCAGCGCTTCGGCTACGACGCCCGCTCGAGCGACGTCTGGTCCGCCGGCGTCTTCCTCTGCGTGGTGCTGCTGGGCGCGTTCCCGTTCGAGTACAGCAAGAAGGAGGTCACGTCGCTCGAGGACGCCGAGCTCGACCTGTGGCTGCAGGAGACGGCCCGCGCCTGGAGCGACTCCCCGTTCCTGGCCGCGAACATCGGCGCTCTGCCTGGCGACGCGCGCGACCTGCTCGACAAGATCTTCGAGGTCGACCCTGGCAAGAGGATCACGGTCGAGGGGATCCGCGGCCACCCGTGGTACTCGGCGCCGCTGCGCGAGCCCCAGCTGGCCGCGGCCCTGGAGAAGCAGGCCGCGGCACAGCGGGCCGTCGACGCCCATATCGAGCACCGGAGGCTCGACCCCGGGAAGGTCGCGGCGCGCGTCGCGGCGCTGCGGGAGCTGCTGCGGGAGGCGACGAGGCCGCCGCAGGGAAGGGGCGACGGCCGGGCCGGCGACGGCGGCGGCAGCAGTGGCGCCGGCGACGAGAGAAGAAGGATAGACCCTCTGCAGCAGCTCGACGCGAGTGAGCACTGGTGCGTTTTCTCTTTCTTCCCCCCCCTCCTCCCCCCGGTTTTCTTCTCTCTTACTCTCTCCTCTCTCTCTCTCTGAAAGCGCCCTCGAAAACACTCAAAAAACTCACCGAAAAAAAATATATAAAAAACAGGATCCGCCGCGTCGACCTCACCGAGGCCTCCATGTTGGTCGATGGCTACCGCTGCGGATGCTCGAGGGACCAGCCCGGCATCGCGGGCAGGGAGCTGCTGGCGAACTCTGCCACCTCCGCCTCTGCCAGGGCGGCGGCCTTCTCCCCCGACGGCGGAGAAGGCCCGGCAGCAGCGACGACGGGAGGGGCGGGGCCTTATTCGACGGCTCGCTCGAACGGGGACAGCGGCAACCCCGGCAAGGCAAAGCGGAGCCGCGGGATCGGGCGCGAGAGCTTCGTCGCCGTGGCGACGAAAGCGAAAGGAGACAAGGCCGGAGAGGCGGAGGAAGCCGCAGCTCCAGCAGCGGCGGCGACGGAAGCTGCAGCAGCCGCAGCAGCGACAGAAGGAGCCGAAGCAGCAGAGGGAGCGGCGGCGCTCTTCACCGAATCGCCCTTTGCGGCTCTGACGGAGGACGTCGAAGACGACTTTGACAGCGATGGCGGAGCTGCTGCTGCCGCCGTAGTTGCGGGCGCGGAGGCTGCCTCTGCTGCTGCACCCTCCTCTCCCTCGCTCGCCGGCGCTTGAAAATGTTCCGTTTTTTTTAAATTGTCGATCGCCGCGAGGAGAAGTACCTTTATCTCTCTGTGCGCGCAATAATATAAATAGTAAAAACACAAACTCAAAGCTTCGGGGCTGACCACGCGTCCCCTCCCCCAAACGCCCCACCCCCCAAAAAACAAAGACAAAAGATAAACAAGTTCGTTTCAAAGTTTTTTCATTTCATTTTTTTTCATTTCTCTCCCTCCCTCTCTCCTTTTCCCATTAATCCGCGCTCAGATACCTCCCGAGCGAGTCCGGCCCCGCAAAAACAACGTCAGTCGTCCACGGCTGGTCCTGATCCTGGCGGTATCGCGGCGGGGGCAGCGGGAAAGGGATTGGGAGCTCGACTACTTCCGCCTTCGCCTCTGCCGCCGCCGCCCTCGCCGAGGGCCCCGCCTGCTCACCCGCCGCCGCGGCCGCTGCCTTCTGCCCCGGCGCCCGCCCCGCGGCGTAGAAATCGACGAAATTGGCCTTGTCGGCCGGTAGCGGCCCCGACCTGGCACCAGTGGCCCTCCCTGCCGCGAGGAGCAAGGAACCGGGAGGGAAAGGGGCGGCGCCTGATGCCGCCGCCGCTCCCGCTGCTGCTCCTCCACCGCTCGAAGGAACACACCCCCCGTTAAAACCGCGGTGCCGGTGCCTCCTGTAAGCTGCCTCCCTCCCAGGGGTCAGCAGCACGCCGACCTCCCAGCTGCGCACGTAGGAAGAGTCCCCGGCCTTCGTGGCGGAACCCCAGGCGGCCACCGAAAAATTCGCGGACCCCACCAAACACCACGCCAGCTGTCCCGAGTCCGGCTCGAACCTGCAGTAGATCTTCGCGTGCGGCACCGCGCGGGAGCGCCTCCCGGGCCCGCCGTCCCAGCGGCAGAGGCGCCGGGCGATGGAGGGGAGGGCCAGCGTCTCGGACCTGCCGGGCACGCTGCCGCCGCCGCTCCAACCCTCCACGGAAGTCCTGACCTCCTCCGCCGTCGGCCACACGATCGAGAGCGCGAGCGGCGAGGGAGGGGGGCCGTCCTTCTCCCCGTCCTCCTTCTCCGTCGTCTTCGTCGTCGTCCTCGCGGCCCCAGCGGGGGGCCCCAGCGGCGCCCCGCTCCTCGAGGTGCCGCCGCTGGCCGCCTCGGTCCAGGAAGAGAGCCATGCCTCGTTGAGCTTGCCGAGCGAGGAACACTGCGCGACGAGCTGTGACCCCCCGGAGCCGACGAGCGCGTCGGAGAACCCCCCGGCGCGGGAGAGCAGGCTGCGAAGCCTGCCAGTGGCGTAGAGTGCGTGGTACTGTCCCCTGTGGTTGCCCGGGACGCTCGTGACCAGGTCGGCGCGGGCAGAAGAGAAGTCGCAGCGGCGCACTGCGCGCAGCAGGGCCGCCGCGGCGGCGGCCTCGGAGAGCTCGAGTTTCGCGATGTAGTTCAGGAGCTGTTCCTCGAAGTCGGAGCTCGGCGGGCTCTCCGGGTCCTTCCAGGGGAACTTCTGGAACCAGAGGGCCTGCGTTTTGGCCTCGTACTCCTGCGGGATGAAGTTGCCGGTCACCACGACCACGCAGACCCCCCAGCCGTACTCGAGCGCGAAGAACTTCGAGTGGTGCGTCCCAAACGCCGGCGTCGGCGGCCGCGTCAGCGTCGCGGACAGGCAGCCCCTGCACGCGAAGACCTTCAGGGCCTGCCGCGTCGCCTCGGCCATCCTGTCGTCGCCCATCGCGATCGCCAGATGGCCCCCGACGTTGCGCAAGGCGGGCAGGCTCGTGAACAGCCACACGGGGTCGACCATGAAGTTGGACACGAGCGCGTTGCGCGGGCTGCCCGTGACGAGGTCCGACAGGCGCGCGCCGCGGCTGGGGGCGGCGTTGCAGTCTGCGAAGCCTGGCTCGAGCTCGAGGCGCGGGCACGCGGTGAGCGCGAAGCCGCAGGAGAAGAGGGGGTCGCAGCGATCAAAGGGGAGAGCGGTCGTCGTCGTCGGGGACGCGTCGGTCTTGCCTCCGACGTCGCCGGCGTCGCGAGCGGCAGAGGGAGGCGAGGGTCGAGGTCGAGGTGGAGCATCGGGCGACGCCCGCCTCGCCCTCTTCGCCGCTGCTGCCCTCTCGCCTCCGTCTTCGCTGTCGCTGCTCAGGACGATGACATGAGGTGACGATGCCATTGTGGTAGCGACGCGGCGAGAGAGCGGCGAGGGGGCGTGCGAGCGGCGCGGGAAGGAGCGGGCGATTCGCAGCAAGCCGCTCGTCGCCATTCGTTCTCGAAACAATGAAAATTTCCTCACTTTCTCTCTTCGCTTTCATAGTAAGTCGGCACTAGAAGTCGAGCAAGAGCTTGTCCCTGCCTCCTCCTTGTTTCTTGCCTCGCGCTCCTCGTCTCGCCACCAACGATGCCGCTAGCGCTTGCATCCAGCTGCTGGCCAGCGGCGGCTAGAATTGCGCCAGCGAGCAAGAACAAAGGCATGGAGCATCGCCGCCGTCGAGCTGCGTGTGCGGCGGCGACACCATTGCTGCCGACTCTCTCAGCGTCGCTCTCCGCCCACAAGCAGCGCCCGCGCCCTTCGTCCTCCCGCCTGCAGCGCAGGACCAACGTATTTAACCGAGCCACGGATATGGCGACGCTGGAGACGACGGAGCGAGCAGCCCCGGCGGGCGCGACATCATCATCAGACTCGTCGTCGAGTCCGTCGACCTCCTCCAGCTCGACCTCGGCCTCTGACGACACCACCCTCTCCTTAACCTACGACGACTCGGTCGAGATCACAACGCGCCCCGTCGACCCGGACACCCGCTCCAGGGCCCTCGCCGATTATGCGGCCTTGAAGGAGCGCATCTCCGGCAGAGGGAGGAGGTTTGGCGCAGGGCTCGCCCTCTACCTGCTCCTGACGCTCTCCGGAGAGTCGGCGCTCGCCTGCCTCGTCGGCGCCGCGGCCTCTGCCCTCTACCTCCTCTGGCTCTTCCGCGACGCCGACGCCCTGGGAGAGGACTCGACAGTCCCCGTGATGGCGGCCCGGCAGGTCGAGGGCGCGATCCCGAGGGGTATCGCGATGACGCTGGCGGGACTCGCGACGGGCCTGTCCCCGAGGCTCCTCGTGCCGATCGCGCTCGGCGCGGGCGCCTGGGGCCTCGGCAAGCTCAACGGCGAGCCGCTGCCGCTCGCGGTCGACGGGGGCCTGATCTTGGGCTTCCTGTCTCACAAGGCCGGTTTGGTCCTCGAGGTCTGGGACGAGCTGAAGCCGAAAGTGGACCCTGATGCGGGACTCAAAAAGGAAAGGCCGCGGATGGACTTGCCGGAGGTGGAAGACTGGAGGGCCGTTTTCGAGAGGGAGAGGAAGGAAAAGGAAGAGAAGGAGAGGGAGGAGAACAAGGCGTGATTTCGTTTTTGTTTTTTTGTATTTTTTCTTTTTCCAAAAAACATCCTCAGACGACGGCGATCCAAGCAAAATGCGAGCTGCTGTTTCTTCTGCATCCAGTACCGTGTTTCTTTCCTTAAATTTACAGTTGTGCATAAAGAGAGGGCACGTGAGGGCGAGGGGATTCGCCCTCAGCTCGCTGCCGTCGCTCCTCCGCCTTTCGCGGCTTCTTCCTCTCCCTCCTCTCCCTCCTCCTCGCTCTCCTCCTCCTCCCCCCCCTGCCCCTTCCCTTTCTCTTTCCACACCTCGAACGGAAGCCTGACGAGGCACCGAGTGACGTTGCCGTCCCCTTCCTCGAGCTCGCTCTCGTTCTCTGCCGCGAAGGAAGGGAGCCTCTTCTTCTTCCTCTTCGCCGCCGCCACCTGGGCCACGCCGCCCTCCTCGCCGCTGCCGCCCTCCTCGCCGCCGCCGCCCTCCTCGCCGCCGCCGCCCTCCTCGCCGCCGCCGCCCTCCTCGTCAAACAGCTCCACCTCCTCGTCCCCTCCCTCGTCGTCCGGCGCCGCCCCCCCCGCCAGCGCCGGCCTCACACCTCCGGGCCCGGGCTCCCCGGCCCTGTCCCCGCTCCGCGCGTTGCGGTCGAACTCGTCCTCGCGCTCCTCGTACTCCTCGTTCTCCTCGAGCTCGGCGAAGCCGGGCGCGAACGCGGCCCAGTTTTCGCGGAAGGTCGGGGCCCAGAGGAAGACGCGGCCGCTGGTGGCCCCCAGGGTGGCGAGGTTGCCGGAGCGCGGGTGCCAGGCGACGGCGGCGGCCGGGTCGGGGAGGAGGGGGGCGGGAGCGGAGGAGGGCGGGTCTGTCGCTGCTGCTGCAGCTGCCTCGGCGGCGGCGCCTCTCGCTCCCCTGCCCCTCCCGCCGACGCCACCTTTCCCTCCTCCCTTCGTCGCAGCGCTCCTCTTCCCGTCGTCGTCCAAGGAGCCGCCGCTCGCAACCATCGCTCCGGCGTCGGCAGGGCCCAGAAGCACCCTCTCGAGGTCGCCGGAGGAGCGGTCGAAGACGCAGACCGCGTGCTCGGTCCTCGAGGCCACCGCGGCCGCGACGAAGGGCGCGCCGCCGCCGCCGCAGGCCGAGGCGGAGCCGGCGCGCCAGGCGACGCGGAGCGAGGCCGGACCCGTAGCTGCTGCTGCTGCTGCGGCGGCGGCAGCGGAGGGAGCCGTTGCCGCTGCTGTAGCGACTGCCGCTCCTCCTCCCCCTCCTCCTCCTCCTCCTCCTCCTCCTCCCCCACTGCCGCCGCCGCCGGCGCGAGCAAACAGCTCCCTGTCTGGCGACAGGAGCGAGGCCCCCGCGCCTCGGAGCAGCGACGCGGGGAAACAGGCCTGGTCGGGCGCGAGGAGGGGGCCGCCGCCGCCGGCGCCGCCGACGCCCTGCTGCGCCCCCGAGGGGGAGACGGCGGGGGCGGGGGCTCCCGCCGCCGCCGCCGCCGCGGCGGCCTTGGCCAGCCTCTTCCTCACGGCGGCGACGGCCGGGTCGCCGCCGCCGCCGCCGCCGCCGCCGCAGACCTCGTCGGCAAACGCCGCAGCGACGTCCGTCGCCCTCGCCCCTCCCCTCCCCCCCGCCGCCGCGGCGTCGAAGGCCCGTTGAGGGGCCAGGGCCACGGTGCGGATGAACCTGTCGTGGCAGGCGGCGACGAGGAAGCGGCCGCAGGGGGACAGCGAGAGGGACTGGACCCGCGGGCCCAGGGACGGAAGCAGGGCCGCCGTCGCCGTCGCTGATGCCGCCGCCGCCGCCGCCGCCGCTGCGGCGGCTGCTCCTGCCGTCGCTCCGCCTCCACCTCCGCTTCCGCCGACCCGGATCGAGTCCAGGAATGTCTTGGAGGCCACGTGCAGCACCGAGACGACCCCTCGGGCCTGCCCGATGAAGACGACGCCCCCAGCGCGGGAGCCGTCGGCGACGGCAGCGGCGGTGGTCGCGGCGGTGGTGATCGCGGCGGCAGCGGCGGCGGCGGCAGCGGTGGTCCCGTTTCCAGCCGCCGCCCCGGCTGCTTCGCTCTCCAGAGGCACCGTGGGAAGCGCCTCGACGGCGACCTTGCATGCGAACTGAGGGGAAGCATGAGAGGAAGAAGAGGAGGAGGAGGAGCCGCCGGCCACCGTGACCGAAAAGGTCAGCAGGAGCGGCGAGCCCGTCGCGAACGCCGCGACGACGCACGCCCGCAGCCTCCAGCCAGCGCTGCCGCCCCCGTTGCCGCCGTTTCCCCGACCGCCGCTCTCCGCCGCCACCGGGAAGAACCCTGTCTCCTCCTCCCGCACGCTCAGGAAGGAGACCTGCGTCGGGATGCTCCCAAGGTCCGGGGACCTGCCAAAGACGGCAGCCGGGAGCCGAGAGGAGGAGGAGCAAGCCGGAGACCTCGAAGTCCGAAAGACGCCCCCGACGCGGCTGAGGGCGACGGAGCGGTCCCCGGACCCGCTGGCCACGAGCCTGCCGCAGCGGGACCAGGCGAGGGCCGAGACGGGCGCCGAGTTGGGGCGCAGAGCCCTGGCGGCGCCGCGGGTGTCGGCGTCCCAGATGACGAGGGCCCCGTCGTCGCAGCCGGCTTTTGGTGAAGAGTTTTTTTTGTTTGGGGGTCGAGAGAGGTCGGATGAGCAAAAAATCTTCCTTTTTTCCCTTCTCTCTCTCCTCGTTTCAAATTCCAATTGCGTTTTATTTCTTCCTCTTACCTGCCAGAAGCGTGCCATAGCGGTTCCAGGCGATGCAGCGCGCGGGAGCGGCGCCCGCCGCCAGGGCTCGCTTCTTCTCTTCATCGAGCTTTCGCCGTTTGGCAGACTTTTTGCCTCCTCCTCCTTCAACGTTGTCGCCGTCGTCGGCGGGCTTGTTCTCTGTCGTCTTGGGCGCCGGCTTCTTCTTCTTGCTGCCATTGTCTTGTGCTGAAATGACGAAGCCCTCGAAGTCCGGCACGCGGACAGCAGAGGGAAGGAGCACCTCCTCGATGCGCTCCGGGAGGGAGAGCTCGGTGACGGGGGCTTTGTTGTGAAGTTGTGTTTTTTTTGATCGAGGAAGAGGTTGGGTTTTTTGTTTGTTTCGACTAAGAGAAAATCGTCGCCGGAGCAACGCTCGTTGTCCTTGTCTCTTTCAACGTACCGGCCTCCCTCATTCTGGCAAGCGCACGCGGCAGTAGCAGTGGAGGCAGCGCCGCTGCTGGCTCCAGCTCCAGCGCTCCCTCTCGCGCCGAAAGAGAGAGAGAGAGAGAGACGGAGAGAGCGATCGAAAAAGAAAGCTCGCGAGCGAGAGGGAGAGTGGGATCGATAGAGACGAAGGAAAAAAA
>Ga0315289_10013535_pt1 | contig 11414 bp, 10 predicted proteins | sample YL17G11_40_MG_FD_203452 | JGI IMG/M metagenome (GOLD analysis project Ga0315289, IMG submission 203452) | Sediment microbial communities from Yellowstone Lake, YNP, Wyoming, USA - YL17G11_40 | ecosystem: Environmental > Aquatic > Freshwater > Lake > Sediment | place: USA: Wyoming | collected... | reverse complement strand
TAAAATATAACCTTCTAAATCTGATTCACTGTTTTCATCCCAATTAACCCAAATACTTCTAAAAGAACCTGTAGCAACTAATCCAGTTGGTTGAATGCATTGAGGATTTTTGACAAATAATTGAGCCGGATTTATAGATTGTCTATTAAATATATCTCTGGCATAAACTTTAATTATAAATTCTCTTGTAGCAATATTATTGTCATCAGTATTCTTTTCATAGGTATAAATAAATTCATTTGTTAAGACATATTCCATTCGCACTAAAATTCCATTTGTCCATATTTCAATTAGATAATCTTTGAAAAAGTTTTCTAACATTCCCTGTCCAGCACCCAAATCCTCTGACGAAGGTTGATATGCAGTGGAATATGAAATTTCATTCCAAACAAAATGTGCATTTTTTGTTTTAAATTCATTATCATTTCCTTGTCCTTTCAATTCTAAACCCTTTACATCAGGAGGTAGTTGTGTATTCACAACTAAGATAGAACAAATTGGAGAAGTTGCAAAATCAGTTTTTACACTCCATTTTGAAACGGATACAACTTTAATATAATATAATTGCCCAGGAACTAAATTCATAATTTTATACAAGACAATAGTCGTGATTCCATGCATTAACCACGTTTCACCTTCATCTGTGCTTAGATATATTTCCGCGTGATTCCATATTCCATATCCTTGTAAAATTGGATTTCCATCGTCGTCAAAATCTGTAATTTCTGGTTTTGTAAAACTAACGTAAATCGTTGAATCATAAGTTCCTGAATTGTATGCGTAGAGATTTTCTACATTTTTTGGGGGTAAAAGAGGGTCAATAAGATTAGTGTATTTAATTTCTGGTAGTGAAACTCCTGACATATCATATAAAGCAGCATAATATTCAGTTGCTGTAATAGATATTTCAAAATTTGATTTCTGATTAATTTGCACTATTCTAAATGGTTTACATTCAAGATTTTGTTTTCCAATTGTGTATTTGTCATAGTATTGAGGACATTGTGTAAAATTTCCTTCGACCGTAATTGATTCACCACTTTCATAAATTCCCGATGGACTTATGATTTTTTTTGATTCACCATTATCATCATTATAACGTATTTTAATGTAATATATTTCTCCTGGTTGCAATACCACACTATTATTTAAAGTAATTATTCCATTTTCATTTTGAACACTTGTTCCAGATAAAATTATTCCGCTTGAAATTCCATAGGCTGTAATATCGTGTGCAAAATTAATTACGTCTCCTGCAGAGCAAGTTACTGCATCAATACCTGCTTCCCAAGAAATAGCACGTTTTAATTGAGAAAGTTTCAATAAAAATGTTCCTATGCGTATTGCGTGGGATTTTTTCGTTATACCAGGAAAATGAAAAGTTCTTTTTTGAATTGGTTTTTCAATGGTATAAGCTTCATCGTTCACTACTGTAGCAACGTTTCTTGTATTATCGTAATCTTGGTCATAAAATTGAACTTCAATAATATTATATTCATCTTTAATTGATAAAAATTGTTCTTTGAAACTATCTTCTTTTATGTTTCCCATTGTAAATAATTGAGTTGGAATCGCTTCTCTCTCGATTACAAGTTTGACTTTACCTTCACTCCAAAATGGAAGACATCTAAAAGTTGAACAAATATGTGTAATGACATCTAAGGCCTTATAATTTGCATCAATAACATAATTTAATTCAAATCTTTTATCTTCTAATTCCCCAGTGTCTGCAACGTCTTCATCACAATATTCGGCTTCAAGTTGTAAATTAATTAATTCATCTTCTGTATACAAAGGAATGCGACTGCCTAATCCTATTCTTTTGTTTTCAAGAATTTCTCTTAAACACCAGATACTATTTGATGAAAAAACGCGTTCATCACTACTCCCATTAAATATGTTAACTTCTAATCCTTCACACAAAATAGAAAAATTTGGAATTGAACCAGAAATTTGGTCTGTTCCTAATATTCGAAATGCTATCAAGGCAGTAAAAGGATAAGTTAGAGTTCGGTATCGAATTTCATCTATTGCCATTAAATACATTTTAGTTATTTTTGTCGTAGACATTACACCAGTAAGTTTGATTACTTCAAAATCATACCAATTCGGTTCCAAATTTTCTATTTTATGACAACGAAATGTTGCACTCATTGTGCAATCGGTTATGGAATATCTACCCAAATCAATCCATCCAGCTTGTCCGTGAATTTTGTGTCTTATTCGATAGGTCACTGTTATAGATTTTTTCTTTCCTTCTTTACTTAATTTGAATAAACCATTTGGGAAAGAAAAATGAAAAATTACTGATTCAACGTTTGTTTTCTCAGTTGTGATTATTCTCGGTATATTTAGGTCTAAAAGATAATCTTGACCAAAATTAATGTAATTGTGAATACTTTGAAAACCGGGAATAGATTCTTGTTCTTCTTGACCAAGTCTTACATATATTTGAACGTTTTTAAAATTAGTAATTGGTTGTTTGTCAATTTTAATTTTGTCTCCCACAATCGCAGTTGATAAATTATTTTTTTGTATTTTTACATTTGCAAAAGCAATTTCAACTGTATCGTCACCAACCCCATCAATAGAATAATTAACCCATCGAATATAATTAATATCCCCCCATTCTATTGGTATATCACTTTCAATGAAATCATTCAAAGGAATTAAAAAAGTTTTCCATTCAGTTGAAATTCCGATTTTAGTCAAATCTTCATAACGAATACTTTCCTTAATATCAGATTCTGAAAAAATAATTTCATTAAAAGGAAAAGTAACTATGAATCCTGGATTATTTATTGAAGTTAATTCAAGAACTCCATTTGCAGTTAATTTTTCTGGGTCTGAACATCTCAAATCAATAATTAAATAACCAGTTGTTTTATCAACACCAGAACAATTGACACCATCAAATTTCACAAAAGGAAATTTAATTCCTCCAGTTTTTCCAATAATATTTTCTTTGATATAAATTTCAGTTGGATTTTCCAAGTCATTAAGATTCTCTTCAATACCACCAATACTATGAAACTTTCCCTCTCCCAAAGCCAAAAGCACATTTAAATATTGTTTTCTATTGTCTTCTTCAACGTAATAATCGATAATATTTCCAGCAAGTCTATGTTTACCCAATAAAATAGGTTTTGGAATGTCAGATTCTGAAGTAGTTTGTGCGGATTCCCAGCCATAAATAGGAGAATCTGAAGCTTCACCTCCTGAGTATGCTGGGACTTTAGCCATCATTGCACGATAGATTGAGTAACCAAGAGTTAACCAAGTTAATGCAAATAAAGTATATCCTATTACAGTTGCAAGAGTTCCTGCTCCAATAATTGCTGCCACAATAGCAACAAAAGTTGCTGCATCTTTTATATCTGGTAAAATAACTATCTCATCTTTATTAGTAATCCATTTTTTTGAGTAATCTTTTGGATTGATGAGACCACAAGAACTAATTGAGATTTTATATCCTTTATGATATTTTTTATCAATGACTTGTAAAAGAGGAGTTGGATTTATTAAAGGAACATCTATTTCTTGTCTTTTTTTCCTATTAAAAATATTTTCAATTATTATTATTTTCATTTTTTATACCTATAAAAACTATCAATTCTCCTAACCCACGGTTGGTCAATTAATTTTGAGATAATTACGCCATTTTTATCAACGTGAATAAATTTTATTTTGTCTAACATTATTCCACAATGATTTAAAAGATTTCTATTTCCACGGATTAAAACTATATCCCATTCTTGAATGTCTTTTTTTTCTACAATTTGAAATTGTTTATAATAGTTTTTAAGAATAAGATTATAATTTATATCACCAAATTGTTCCGTGGTTTCATAATTATAATCTTCAATATTAATTCCTATTTCTTTGAATATACAAATGAGTAATCCATAACAATCAAGTCCATTAAAATTACGACCGTGTTCTTTAAATGGGATTCCTATATATTTTTTAATAATTGTTTCAAAATTCATTATAGCATTCTTTCCAAAGGTATTCCAGGAAAACCTCCAAATCTTTTTAAATTATAATGTTGCTCACATTCATCCATTGTTTTATTACAAGTTACTAATCCAGTTGGTTCAATAAAACCAATAGGAGATTTAAAAATATTTTCATCAATTAACCAACAACCATATCCTTTATATGGAAATTGACATCTATCTCTTGAATAAGTAAATTTCGGAAGTTGTGTTTCCAAAACATCTAACCCAGAAGTTAAACTAAACGTTACGTCTTGATTATTAATTATACAACTGTCTATATAAAAAATATATTCAAGATATGCATTGTAATTTGGTTCCTCACTATCAGCCAGATGTTTTCTAAATACTTGCCTACTTGTCACCTTGCAACCACGTAAACCATTATAATTTTCTACAAAAGCTATAATTTCTGATGATGCGTTTCCCCAAGATATATTAACTGTATCGATTTGTCCTTTTGTATTTTCGGTGATATTATCGTGTTGAATTGGAATTGCAGTATATATTTGGGGGGTATTAACATCTTTGTAATAATTAATATTTTCATCAGATTCTGCAACAAATAAATCATTATTTATATTATCATCAATAGCAACCCTATATAACCAAATTGGTTCATTTTGGTCTTTATTTTTTTCTTTAACAAAACTTAAATCAGTATCTTTTGGCATACCAATTCTCCATTATGCTATTCTTAAAATAAATAAATTAAAAGAACTTACCCAATAACCTTTCTGAATAGTAAGTTGTAAATCACTATCAAACCGAACAATATAAATTATTTTATTACTTGGATTAGTATAATAAAATTCACTGTATTTTCCATAATGTTCATCATAAAAATTTTCAAGATAATCTTTTTCAATGTCAATCATAGGACAAGTTTGAATCTTTAGTCCGATATTTTTCTTTTTTGAACGTAATCTACGTTGTTCTGTTGTATCTTCATATTTAGAGATTTGAACTACATAACTATTTATTATTTCACACGATTCTCTTTTTATTATTAGGGTTTCCACTAACGTCTCCTTATAACTTGCCTTATAGTTCCACTTTTGCTTGCATCAGCTGCTATAATGTTTATGACTGTTTCACGGGGTTCTGTATGGGTTAATCCTCTTGCTATTGATTCTGGCGTAATAGCGTTTATTATTTTTAAATCAATAACAAATTCTTTTTCATCAAAATTGACTTTTCCAGTTGGAATAACTTTTTCACCTTGATGAAGTTGATATAAACCAGTTGCAGGAACATAATTTAATCCAGTTTGAGCACTTGCAAATATATCCCCAGGCCCGGCTGGACTTCCTCCACCTCCTAAACTTGGAAAGGCTAATCCCATTGCTTTTAACATCGTTTGGACAATTAAAGCTCTAATGAGTTGAGCAATAATGTCTGCAATTACATCGAGAACGATGTTACCAAAAATTCTCCACATATCTGCACCCTTTTTTAATTCACCTCGCATAATACCACTAACCAATTGATGCAAACCTTGTCCTATGCCATCCCACGTAGATTTTGCTAAATCACCCATTAAATTAAAATTTCTATCCCAATCATTATACATATCTTGTAAAGATTCTTGGAAATCAGGTTTATAACCTTGCATTTCATATAATTGTCTTAACTTATTGTTGATTTCATCAAGAGCAATAGAATCGTTTAATTCAATTGCTTTTTGTTTTAGTTTTTCAAATAAATCAATTTGAAATTGAAGGGCTTGCGAACTCATAATTCCCCATTTGACAAATAAATCCATTGATTCAAGAAGTTGAGTATTAAGGTCATCAATTTTCATTTGAATTTGTGCAAGAGCAAATGTATCGCCTAACTCAATTGCTTTTTGTTTTAATTGCTCATAAGCATTAATTTGTTCCTTAATAACAGTGGTCAAAGTAATTCCCATTTTTGTAAATTCATCTTCTTTTTGATTTAATTTATCGAGTTGTTCTTGTAAATCTTTCACGACATTTGCATCATCTTTATAAACAGTCATAAGATATTTCAATTTACTTACTTCAATATTTCTTTGTGCAGTAGTTTGCACGCCTAAGTCATTTAGAAGTTTTAATTCAGTTTCCAAATCTTCTGCAGGAGTCATCATATCAGTCCATTGTTTTTCTAAGTCCTCATAAGCCTTGGTTAAGGCTATATAATCATAAGTTCCTGCTTTTCCTTCTGCTCGCATTTGGGATAGAATTTGAGAAATATTTGTCATTGCTTCGAGAATTTCAACTTCTAATGTGTCTATATATTTCTTAAGAACATTTTCTTGTTCTTTAATCCACGGAGTTATTTCCTCGGTAGTTTGTTTAGATAAGATTAAAAGATTAGTAAAAAAACTTTCAGTAACTTTCATTGCTTCTTCGACAATATGAATATTTTCTTGGATTTTTGCTTTCAATTTTTCTCTACCACCGAAGAAAGCATCAAAAAAAGTTATACCATATTTTTTATAAATACCTCTAAATGCTTCATCAGAAGCACCTTTCATTGCTGCAAGTAAATCACGTTCCAATTCACTTCGTCTTTTAAGTAAATCTTCATATTCTTTATATGCTCGACTGGCTTTAGTAGAAACAGAAATTAAACTTAACCAATTTTCCTGTGCATTTTTAGTTTTTATATTCATAACATCTATTGTTTCATTGAGTTTTTTAATTTGTTCTTGAAGACGTTTTGTTTCATTTGCTGCAGCGACATAATCGCCAACCAATAAAGCAATAGCAGCTGTTATAATACCAACTTTTAGACCAAGAGCCATTAATCCTATGGTTGTAGTTCCAAAAACTTTTGTTAATAAAACAAACGTAGTTGAAACAGCAGCTATAACCAAATTTAAAGAAGCAAATACAGTTAAACTAACAATTATAGTATCAGTTAATCTCTGATGAGAGATAATTGCTTGGTCTACTTTATCTATAAAAGAAGATAATCTTTCTGAAATAGCAACTAAACTTCGAGTAAACACATTTCCAATGGTATAAGTTAAATTTATGAAATGAATATTAGTATCTTTTAATTTTTCAGATAATGCCGCCAATTGTTTTTGAACTACTTCATCAACAACTCCTTGAGAATTTTTCAAAACTTCAGAAAATTTTCTTATTGATTCTGTCCCTCTATTAAAAATAGATATTTGTCCTGATAGTGCTCGTTCACCAAACATTATTCGAAAAACCATATTTCTTTCTTCTTCTGTAACGTTTTTCATCATATTAGCGAGTTCTTCTATTATCTGAACAAAAGGTTTCATTGTTCCGGTTGATGTGTAAATAGAAATATTATATTCATCTAAGAGTTTTCGTAGTTCTGAAATTGGAGCCATAAGATGAAGCAAAGCGTGTCTAAGAGAGGTTCCAGCCATACTTCCTTTGATACCAACATTAGCTAAGACACCTAAAACTGCAGCAGTATCTTCGAGAGAGTTGTTTGTATTTTTAGCAATACCTGCAACATAGGCCATTGCTTCTCCCAACTGAGCAAATGTAGTGTTAGTCGCAATTACAGTTTTGGTTAGAACGTCTGCAACTCGTTGTGATTCTGAAAACTCAAAATTAAAACCACGCATAATGTCAGTAAAAGCTTCTGTAGTGAAACCGATGTCAGATACCATTGCTTTTGACATTTTTAAAACAGGCTCAAAAGATTTGAGTTGTTCTGCAGCAGTTAAACCCGTGGAACCCAAATAATAATATGCTTTTGCAGCTTCATCAGCTCCTATCACTAATTCTTTTGCAATTCTCTTTGCTAATTTACCCATTGCATCAAATTCACTCATTGTTGTTTGAGTAATAGCAGTTGAAACTCGCAATGATTTGTCAAATTTAGCAAAATTATAAATAGTTGCTCCTATTGCTGCATTAATAGCAATTCCAGTAACTGCAAATACTTCTGCCATTCTTTTGACTTGCTCACCAGTTTTTTTAATTTCACTTTGAAAACCAGCCAAATCATTTTCAGCTTTATTAATTGACCCTGTCCATTTACTTGTATCTAATTCAAGTTGACCTTTTGCTGCACCTGCATCAAATGGCATTCTAATTTACCTCATATCATAATTAGATTTTATCTTGACCTTTTTCTAATGTACTCCAAGTTTTATCAATCATTTTTTCACGGTCTTTAGTTAGTTTATCTAATTCAAAATTTAATGTTACTACTCTTTCTTGATACGTTTTATCATCAGTTTGTGCAATTCTCATATTTTCAATATCTACCAAACGTTTTTCTAAAACTGCAATTCTCGCAAAATAAAACCATAGATTAATGTCTCTAACGTCTAAATTAATTAAATCAATATACGTAAATAAACCCGGGAACGTAGAGGCAATAAATTTGAAAATACTGCCTCTACTTATGAGTTTTTTGGTGGTGTGCCACCAAGTTTAGTTAGAATTTTTTCTGTTAGAAATTGGAACAAAGGAATGAATTCAAATATATTCATTTTCATAATAAAATTATCAGGACAATTGATTAATTTGATGGCAATTTTTCTCATCGCTAACGTTGATTTCGTTGATAATTTTTCTGGGTCAACTTTTACTTCTTTGTCTCCCGGTTTCCTGATAAGACCTGTCTCCAAAGATATTTCTCTAAATTCATCAAATTGTTCATCAGATATTTTGTCAATAATAAATTCAACGTCTTTATCGTTGTCATCTATTAAAGTTACTTTTACCGGTTTGTAAAGAGACTTATGGTCTCTCGCTTTATACTCATCCATAGATTCACCTCATTTTAATTTTTGTTACTTCTGAAAATTAAACCTAAGTAATATTCCCAATTTTATACAGATAACCACGTCTCATAATAATACCATTTTGAACTTCTCTTACTGCTTGAACAGGAAATCCCTTAAACGTGCATTGAAAAACTCTCTGGTCTGCAACGTTAAATTTCAGTTCAACGTCAAATTTTGGTGAAGCTTTGTAAATAGTTAACCAGTGTTTTGGATTAGTGCTTGGAATTCCACCAACAATTCGTTTGAGTATCAATGGACGTGCTCTATCATACATTGACATTCCCAATGGATTTTTGACGACAATTTGGTCACCTGTAGTCTCTGTTCCACTTGCTCCAGGAATTAAACCTGCAATTCTTGATATCCCAATTCTTGTTAATGGAATTGAAAATTCAACTGATTTTCCTGTGTATAATTCATCAACAGGTTCTGTTCCTTGTTCATCTTCCACAATCGGTATTGTAGAATCAGCAGATTTAAAAGTTGCATCACCGTGAACTGCACCTTCGTCATCACAATTCAGGACTTGGTCTCCCCAAATGGCCTGAACTGGACCCGCATCTCCAAGTTGGAATTGCATTCCCATAATAATATACCTCCTTAATTAATATTGTTGATATTTTGTAACTAAATTAACACTAAATTCATTGTTACCCTTTTCATCGGTTCCCAAAGGTTGTGGTTCTGTAAGCGCATCACAAGTATCGATACTATACAAATAATTTGAATCAATCACTGGTAAGTCTTGACCAACGAGACCGTGTAACAATGAATAAACGGGCCAAATCAATTCTTTGGCATCAAGATAAGTTTGTGCTCGTGCCAAAATTTCAATTGTAGTTTCTCTGACTTTTGTATCCCAAAAATCAGGTTTTCCTCCAGATTCTAATAATACTATACATTTAACTGGAGCTTCTATAAGTCGTTCACCAACAAATAAATCAACTCCAATTATCAATGTAGTGTTATTTTGAATCCAAGTTGCTAATTCTTTTATCATTTTTTTAAGTCCACTTTTGTTTTAATTATTTGAGCGACTAATATAAAATATTCTTGAGCATTTCTCTCTAATTTTGCTTGAATATATTTATTGCCAGAACCTGGTTCTATAAATTTTGCAGGAACTTCGTGATGTCTTCTTGCATAAGGAGTATTGAATCCAACTACTGTTATAATTGTATTTTCTTTTAATTTTGCGTGGTCATCTGGACTTGGATTACCTTTTCCAAATTTCTTTGGAGAAATTCCCACTAATTTATTTTGCATAAAAACTGACCCACTACCCCTTAAAGTTCCTTCTTTAAGAGGAACAGTAGGAATTTGAATTATACAATCATTAAGTAATTGCATACCAGCTTTTGCCATTCCTTCTTTTGCTGCAGATAATGAAATTTCAGAATATCCTTTTATGCCTTTAAGTAATGGTCTCATATCAATTTTAAATTGGTTGTTCATTGAATCCATATCCTTCTAAAATATTCATCCATATCTTGTTTAGTTTCAATTGAAATAATTTCATTTTCTATCTCATTGATGATTATTTTATTTCCAAATTTAATATCTTCTTCTTTTCTTACCATTATAACAGCAGATGAAACAACTTCCTCTCCTTTATGATTTCGAATTAATCTATTTTTATAATCAATTCTTGCGCGAATTACTGTAGGGACAGATGAAATTATTTCACCAAAACTATTTTTCGTTTCTCTCAAAATAGTAATTTCATCAATCAAATATTCTTGCATTTTTTAGTTACCTTACTTATAAGTTTTTAATATTTTATTATATTCATAGATATTTCCCACAGAAATTTTAGTATCTTTGCTGAAAAGAGATAAAATATCATATTGACCACGAGACTTTAATATTTCTGCTACCACAGGAATTAAATTACATTTACAATTAGGATGATATGGAGGTTCTTCATCTAATTGTGGAAAATCAGGATTGTTTCCCGAGATTGAATAAACTTTACCCTGTCGAAAAGAACAATCAGGACAAGCGCCCGAATGAACGTCTATTTGCACCAAATCATTATTATACTGAAGACAAACGTTAATTTGGCCTTGTGTAACTGCCTCACGAGTTCTTGTTCTCGCGACAAGTTCAGCGTAATATTTAGGTTCAAAATGTCTTCCATTGATAGTGATAAATTGCTCATTGCCAATTTGTTTTCTAAATTCTTTTAATAATCTATTTGAGGTTGTTAATCGTGCTTCACCACTAATTAAACCTTCAGCAATCTGTTGATTAATTAAACTATCTTGAATAAGTTTTTGTTGTGTAACTCGAATAAATCTATTTGAGATTTGTTTAATACCTTCATTAGCTGTAATCAAATCTAACGACATTTGATTTATTACTATTTCTACGGCACTTTTATGAATTTGAGCACCAAAATTTATATTATCAGTAATATTTTGACTAATTAATAAATTTCCTGTGAAATTTATGCCTCTATTATAAGCCAAAGGGACTATAGATTTGGACAAGTCTCGAGCTTGTTTGTTTAAAAATAAAATTTCAGCATCAATCTGATTGAGAAGCATTTTTGCTCTGAATCCTTCAAAATTACTTATATCAATGTTAAGTAACTTCGATTGTAGGGATTTTTGAGCACGAGTATAAGCTAAAATTAATTGCCTGATTTTTTCTTCTATATATCT
>Ga0315289_10013532_pt1 | contig 11417 bp, 11 predicted proteins | sample YL17G11_40_MG_FD_203452 | JGI IMG/M metagenome (GOLD analysis project Ga0315289, IMG submission 203452) | Sediment microbial communities from Yellowstone Lake, YNP, Wyoming, USA - YL17G11_40 | ecosystem: Environmental > Aquatic > Freshwater > Lake > Sediment | place: USA: Wyoming | collected... | reverse complement strand
ACACGCTCCCGGCTACTCCAGAATTGCTCCAAAGGAAATCGAACCCGAGCTCCTTGGCAGCAGAGTCGGTGAACTCCACCATGAGGACATCAATCATTATCTGGGCGGCAGGAACGTCGAACTGCTTGATGTCGTCGCGGAACTTGGCCAGCACCTCGGTGGGAGCCGAAAGGATGACCGCGTTCTGCTCCTGGTTCACCTTGACGTGATCCTGGAGAAAGACGGGGAGCAGCGATTTGGCGTTGGAGGCCAGGACGTACTGGGTGGTTACGGAGTCAATATCGCTCATCAGGTAGGACGACGGGTTCTTGGGTATGCCCTCGCTTATCATGAAGACTCCGCCTACCTGCGAATGAGACAGGCCATAGGCCGTGCAGATATTCTCGATGATCTCGCTGATCTTCTTGTTCGTCAGATGGACGGTGATCTTACGACTGGTGAACTTGTCGCCGTCGCGCCGGCCCACAGTGTCGTCTATGATGATTCCGACGCCGGTGGCGCGGGCCAGCTTTGTGAAGAACTCGTCGGCCTGCACGCCCACCGCATGAACGGAGATTCCCTGGGCGCTGATTGTGATCTCCAGCGGAGGCTCGGTGCTCATCGCCGCCTCGTCAGCCGCCTGGCAGACGCTGCCGACACAGAACGCCGAACACCAGAGAAGGACAAACACCAGATAGATACCTGTCCGCCAGGGGAGATTGCGTAGCACCATTTTCGCAGCACCTTTGCCCCAAGATCGTTGGCACGCTTGGCCGGGGATCCACCGGCAACAAGCCCCACTGTTATTAGAATGCGCCAGAGCCAGCAGAAGTTCCTGCTCTCACGCTGCCCCAAAGAGCGAGTACCACCTCGCTCGCCCAGTCGGTGCTGGTCCGGCGCAGCAGTAAACCCGTACATTTACGGATTCCCGTTCCAGCACGTTTCATGATAGCCTCTTAGTAGTGGTCACGTCCGCTCCGTGAGGGGAAGCATCGTGCAGAATCGCGCAAAGAGACTGCTCTCCGTGAACGTTGCTCTGCTGGTAATCGGATTGCTCGACCTTCTTACCACAGTGGTCTGGCTGCGTGGCGGCCATGTCGTCGAGGCGAATCCGATTATGGCGGCGGTTCTGCGCGCCGGCGTCCCGCTGTTTGTCTTCGTGAAGCTCGGGACATTGACGTGCTATGTAGCCGTAATCGAGTGGTACAGGCAGCGAAACCCGAAGCTGGCCCGTGCAATCGGCAACATCACAGTCTTCGCATACGTGCTCATCTACTCGACCTCTTTCTGCTACATCAACTACAGGTATTTTCTCCAGTAGCCTCCCATCAGGCGGCCATCCGGCTTCGCCTGGCCATCAGGACCTCCGCGGCGGAACACCCAGGAGGAGATAACGAATGGCCGAGCCGTTCCACCAAGCCTAATATCTGAAGAGCTGCTTGCCGATACTATTACTGGTCTGGGGAAGAAACGGACCCGGATAGAGTATGATGTTGCGCCGGGAGCGGTCAAGGGGCATCTCGCACAAGTGTGGCCTCGACATCGGCAGTCACACGATCAAGGGTGTCGAGGTAGTCGAACGCGGGTCGGAGATTGTCATCCGGTCAGCGGGTTCGGTTTCGACACCGCAAACCGGGGCTAAGGAGCGAAGCCCGGACCGCGCGGCGCTGGTTCAAGCGATCAAGAGTCTGTGGGCTTCGGCCCAGTTCCGGGCGAAGGACGTCGTTCTGGCGCTGCCCCCCGAGGATGTTTACATCAAGTGGCTTCACCTCGAGCCAACGGACGAGGAGGATCTCGGTAACATCGCGCGAGCCACTGCTGCGCGTGGCGCCCCATTTCCTGCACAGGATGCAATTATAGACTACAGGGTCATTTCGTCTCAGATGAGGACGTCGCGCAAGGTGTATTTCGTCATGCTTGTGGCGGCCTCATCTTCGGCGGTGGGCCGTCTGCTCGACGTGGCCGAGAGAGCAGGATTGGAGCCGCTGGCTGTTGATATGGGGGCAGATGCGGCCGTGCGAAGCTTCGAGGCACAAAGGCGGACCGTAAGCCCTCTGTGGGGCCGGCAACCGCGTGCCCACTGCATCATAGGAGCAGGAGCCACGACAATTGCGGTCGTCCGGGGCGGCACGCTGGAGTTCGTGCGCACGGTGCCAGTCGGAGGAAACGACTTTACTGAGTGTGTGGCAGAGGCCGCCGGAGTTGATTGGCAAGTGGCCGATAGGATGAAGATGAACCCGGGCACCCGACTGAACGAGGACGACGCAGCGATGATGCTGGATAGCGGCGGGGGGCTGCGAATCCCTTGCGGAAATCTGGTGAGCCGTCTGGCACGGGAGACTCAGCGTTCACTCAGGTTCTTCTCGAGCCAGTTTGCTGAGGGCAGCTACCTCGGCATGATAGGAACGGCGACGCTGAGCGGCGGCGGCTCGCTGCTCAGGGGTATAGATGCCTGTCTTAGACAATACGGTCTGGAAGCAAAGAGCGTGATCAACCCTTTCGCAGGCTTTCCAGTTGACGCGGACGGCAGCGGCATCCAGCAAGTGGGCGACCAGGCCGCCGCCTACACCACAGCAATGGGCCTTGCAATAGGAGATTACTCTAGTGCCAGCTCAGGGGCAGAGGCGACTGCAATCGCCGCATAGACCCGGCCCAAGCGGGGCCAGGAGGCCATGAGGAATGCGCCCGTTCAACCTTGCGCAATCGAAGATCCTGGAGAGTAGCTACTGCAGACACTACCTCGACCGACGCATACGGAGCATTGCGCTGATCGTTGGTCTGACCGTGCTGTTGGCGGCGGGATCGTCCGCACTTCGGACGACGATCAGGAGCAGGGCTTCGCACGTCAGGCAGGATCTGGCGAATACGCAGGCCAGCCTCACGCAGGCGAGCCACGAGACAGCCGCCGCCGAAGCAAGATCGCGCGAGCAGAGCTGGCTTGAGCAGCTGGCCGATGGATCCGGGCGGTGGATGAACGTCCTGGATTCCGTTCTGCAATGCGTTCCACCCGACGTCTGGCTGAGCCGAGTCCAGAGCTCTGACAAGAGTCAAGTAGTGTCCGTAGATGGGGCAGTGGCCTCGTATAAATCGTTATCGGCGTTCTCCAGCAGGCTGCGCCGTTGTCCCACGTTCACAGATGTTCGGCTCTGCAGCACCAGGGCAGACAATGTAGAGGGCCCGCAAATCATCAGCTTCTCGGTGGAACTGCAGATTCGCTCCGCCAGCGAGCGCACAAGGCCTGGTCAGACGCCACAGTCTGGCCGGGTACCCAGAGTCGGGGAGACTTTCTAACATGCTGCCTTCTAGCTTCTATCGCCCCCAGAACATTCAGCGTGTGAGGTACGCCCACATTGCCATCGCCGTCACGGCTGCGGTTTTCTGCGGCTATCTTGTTGTTGCGACGCTCGTTGACTTCCATAGTCTCTGGCTGACCGAGGGCCTTCTGGCTCGCGCGAAGGCAAGATCGGCCACGCTGGCTGAGCGGGCACAGATTGGCGAGCGGCAGGCAGGCCGACTGATCCCGTCTAGCGGCGGTGTAGAGCTGTTTGCCACGCAGGTGGCGAAGTGGGCGGAGGCCCGAGACGTGCGTATGGAATCGCTGAACCCGGAGGGATCCCCGGCTGCCGTCGAGGTGAAGATCGGTGGCACGTCACTTGGCCAGTGGCAGCCGAACAGGGTCAGCGTGCAGGGAAAGGGAGAGTTTGAGCAAGTGATGGGTCTGCTGGAGGAATTCCGTGGCGCCCGGATGCCGGCTCGACTCGAAGCGTTCACATTGCAGGCGCTGGACAGCGGCGCACACGGGGATGTCGCATTCCAGCTCTTGCTGACAGTATACGAGAAGAAAAGCGAGGCAAGCTGATGGGGATAATGGAGACCAATCCCACCCGGAGCAAGATGTGGGCAGCACTGGTAGCCGTCGTGGTGGCCGCGGTTGTGGTGACGATCTTGCGGATCAGCTCGCCTGCGCCGGTCAGGGTCTCCGTTCGCGAGCGGGAAGTTGGCCCCAGCGACGCATCCGCTCATATGGCAACGGTACCTCAGTGGAGCCCAGGTCCTAACCCCTTCAAGAAACCTGCCCGGTTGAGCTCGACGGCTGACGAACCGGGTACTCAACCCAAGGAAGCTCAGGTCCAAGCTGGGACGAATGGCCAGGCGGCGCTGCCGTGGCTCCCGGCGGCGCACCTGCAGATCCAACCGCTCGGCAGCGGCCCCAGGTCGCACCCACAGGAGGCGCCCGGTCGCGCGCTGCAGGAGCCAGGGAAACCGGAAGACGCTGAGCCGACCTTCATACTTTTAGCAACAGTCAAGAGCGATCAGAGCCTTTATGGCGTGATCATGGCAGGCGATTCACGGGCCAGGGTCGTCCGCGTCGGCGACGTTCTCGACGGCGGGTTCAAGGTCAAGGAGCTAGACGTGAGCCACGCAGTCTTGACAAATGGGAGGGACACACTAATTGCAAAGAGACGGCACTTACAAGACGACAGTGTGCAGAAGGCTGGGGGGAGCTAACAGCCTTCCCTGGTGTCGGAAGACTGGCGCGGCCTTAGTGGCCGTAGTCATTATGGCGAGCGCCCTGGTCCTGACCGTTCCTGCACGAGCGGGCGACGAGCAGGCCGCACAACCATCCAGGCAGAGCCCCTCCTGCGGGTCGCCTCAGGTGACGAAGAACACAGGCCTCTACGACGTTGATGCGAGCGGCACGGATATCAAGTTCGTCATCGAGGCCCTGGCCCGCTGTTCTCAGGTCAGCATCGTAGTCAGTCCGGAAATCAGTGGAGAGATCACCGCTCATCTGAGACAAATGCCGGTTGAATCCATATTGGATTACCTCTCCGTCGTGCGGGGATTCGCCTGGAAGAACAGTGGCGGCACTTATCTGGTGGCGGCCAAGGACACGCTGGAGAAGCCGCCCGCGCCCCAGCCGGAATCTCCCCTACCCCAACCCCAGTTGCTTGTCTGGCGGTGCCGGCACGTCAGGCCATCGGATGTGGTCAGCGCGATCCAGAATCTGTTCCCGAAGATCAAGGTTGTCGAAGGGCCTGGCCTTCTAACGCCGGCTCTCGACAGTTCCACGGGCGGCCTTTCGGGGGCATCAACAGGCGGCGGGACTCTGGCGCCGGCCTCCTACTCGTCTGCAGGTCAGACCGCTGCTTCGGCCACGAGCAACACCAATTGCGTGGTGCTGGTGGGCGATCCGCAAGAGGTCGCTAAGGCGAAAGAGGCCCTTGAGCAGCTCGATGTCGGCCGGCCGCAGGTCTCGATCAAGGTAGCAATCACGGAGGTCACTTCCTCCGCCAAGGAGGACCTTGGAATTGACTGGACGTACAGCGATCTCGTTCTAACAGAATCGGCCCCCGATTCGGCGATCAAGTTCGGCAGGCTTACCAGGCAGGGAGTGACCTTCACCGGCACAGTCTCGGCCCTAATCCAGCACGGCGCAGCGAAGTTGCTGGCTCAGCCGAACATATCGGTCGTGGACGGTGAGCGCGCGAACATACTCATCGGCGACCGGATTCTCTTCCCTAAACTCATTGGTTACAGTCAGTTCGGCACACCGATTTACGATAAGGAAGAGGAACGTGTGGGCATCTCGCTTCAAATCGCTCCCAGGGTAACCGGCACGGATGAGATCCTCTTGACCTTGTACCCCCAGGTGAGCCTGGTGACATCATTCCTCAAGACACAGGCTGGGGACTACCCGCAGATAAGCACGAGGGAGGCCCGCACGACCGTTTCTGTGAAGAGCGGCGCCACCCTGGCCATCGGGGGGCTTTTGCGGGACGATGAGATCAAGAATGTCTCCAGGATTCCGCTCCTGGGCGACCTTCCGGTGATCGGCGGGCTATTCAGGCAGACCAAGAAGACTAAGGAGCGAAACGAGATAGTAATCTTCCTTTCGCCGACGATTGTGGACGTGAAGTAGGAGGCAGGTTGACCACCGACACCACGCTGACATCAGTCATTATCGGGGAAGACATCCTGACCGCGGAACAGCTCGACGCGGCGCTCGCAATGCGCACGGACGTGGGCGAGGATATCGGCCGGTTCCTAGTACGTCACGGCATGATCTCGGAACGCGACCGGGTGAGGTGCGTCGGCATCCAGCAGGGCATCCAGTTCATAGATCTGTCCGAGCACGATATAGACCCGGAAGTCGCAAGACTCATTCCTCATTCGATGGCGCTGAGGTACATGGCCATTCCGGTCGAGCAGTCTCACGATTTCCTCAAGGTTGCGATGGTGAACCCGCTGGACGTCCAGGCTGTGGATGACATAGCTAGGGTGACGGAACTGGAGCCCCTGCCTCTAATCGCTACTCAAGAAGCAATACTCGAGAGTATATTCGGCTGCTTCGGCGCGGCCGGGGACGTGAGCGATATAATCTTCGAGGCGATCAAGGATGCCGACGCCGAGATGAAGGTCCGCGAAGAGGAGGCGGACGAACCGCAGGCAAGTGTTGCGGACATGAGGAACCTGGTCGGCCCTCCAGTGGTCAGGCTGGTGAATGCGCTGATCGCCCGCGCGATCACGGAGCGAGCAAGCGATATACACATCGAGCCCCAGCAGGGCAGAGTCAGGGTGAGACTGAGGGTTGACGGCATCCTGCAGGAACTCATGACCGTTCCCAAAGATCTCCAATCCGCCGTCATCTCCAGAATCAAGGTAATGGCCGATATGGACGTGGCCGAGCGGAGGGCGCCTCAGGACGGACGGCTCACCTTGATCGCCGATCCCCAAGAATATGACTTCAGAATCTCCACCTACCCCGCCGTCTTCGGCGAGAATGTGGTCATTCGCATTCTCGGGAAGACCGCAGCCGAGATAAGCCTGGACAAACTCGGACTTGAGGCCGATGTAGCTGAAGAGTTAACTCGGATGGTAAAGAGGCCTTATGGAATGATCCTGGCGTGCGGGCCCACCGGCGCTGGCAAAACTACTACACTCTACGCCGCGCTGAACATGATCAACGCGGTGGAGAGGCATATAATCACGATCGAGGATCCGGTGGAGTACCAGCTTCCCGGTATCGTTCAGGCCAACGTAAACAAGAAGGCTGGCCTCACCTTTGCAAGAGGCCTGCGCACGATAGTCCGCCAGGACCCCGACGTGATACTGGTAGGTGAGATCCGCGATTCGGAAACCGCCGAGATCGCAGTCGAAGCTGCGTTGACCGGCCATCTCGTTCTGAGCACCTTGCACGCAAACGACGCGGCTGGAGCTGTAGCCCGGCTCTTGGATATGCAGGTGGAGCCGTTTCTGGTTGCATCGTCGGCAATAGGACTGCTTGCGCAAAGGCTGGTTCGTACGGTTTGCGCGCGCTGCGGTTGCTCATTCGTTCCCGGAGATGAACTCCTCGCGCAGTTGAACCTGCCCGTCACCGCCTCGGATCTACAGGGAGCTATGAAAGGCGCAGGCTGCGAACAGTGCGGCCGAACAGGCTACAAAGGCAGAACGGGAATCTACGAGGTCCTCAGAATAGACGACGACATCCGTTCCGCCATAATCGCACGAAGCTCGGCGGCCGCGATCAGGGAGATAGCAGTCAGGGCGGGAATGCGCACGCTGCGCGACGATGCTCTTCTGAAGGTCAAGTCAGGCCGGACGACTATCGAAGAAGTAATACGCGTAACCACGGAGTAGCCGACCCATGCCGATATATGTATGCAGAACCATCGCTCCGTCAGGGACGCTAAAACAGAGCAGGGTCGAAGCTCCTTCGGAGGCCGACGCACGAGCCCTGCTGCGGGGCAGGGCCGAAGTCGTAGTGCAGGTCAAGGAGGTAGGGACAAGCGAGGGAGTCAGGCCTCGGGCGAAAGGCGGGAGAAGGCCGTCTCCTGACGAGGTGTCGAGCGTTGTTCGGCAGATGAGCATCATCATACGTGCGGGCGTGCCCCTAGTGGAGGGGCTGGTCAGTCTTGCCGAGCAGACCCGGTCTCCGGCCTTGCGCACGTGTTTGGAGCAGATCGCTGCCGACGTCAGCCACGGTTCAGCCCTGAGCGACTCCTTTGCCAGGCACCCCAGGATTTTCCCGAGCCTGGCGGCGGAGATGGCAAGGGTCGCCGAGGCCGGTGGCAATCTGTCAGACTCGATGGCAAAGCTCGCACAGCATATGGAGAGCGGCGCTGAGATCAGGCGGAAGGTCAGGTCAGCCCTTGCTTACCCGATTGTGGTCGTGTGCATTTCCATCATCACGGTAGTGGTACTGGTTACCTTCATCTTGCCGCGCTTCATGCAGCTCTTCGCCAAGATGGGGGCAAAGGTGCCGTGGACGACCAAATTCTTAATGGCCGCAAGTCACGCCCTGGTAGGGCACTGGTACCTCATTCTCCCTGGCGCGGTGCTCGTTGTCCACCTCATCAGGAGGTTCGCACTGACGCCCGCGGGAAGGCGCAGGCTTGACGCGCTGGCATTGAGGCTCCCTGTTGTCGGGGACATAGTATCAAAGATCGTGCTAAGCCGCGTGCTTGCCTCTATGGCCACGCTGCTGGCGAGCGGTGTTCCAATGGTACAAGCACTGGAGACCTCAGCATCTGCCGCCGATAATCAGGTAGTGAAGGAGGCTTTGCTGGCGGCGAGAAGGCAGGTTGCAGAGGGGATGGCGACTTCACAGTCCCTGAGGGCCTCGGGTATGTTTCCTCCCCTGGTGCTGCAAATGGTCACGAGCGGAGAGAAGACGGGTGAGCTGCCGACCATGCTGGAGCACGTCTGCGCTTTGTACAACCAGGAGACCGACGCAAAGGTGAAGTCTCTCACGTCCGTAATCGAGCCGATCCTGATCGTGTTCTTGGGCATGGTTGTGGGCTTTATTGCCATCTCAGTCATATTACCAATCTACTCTCTGGTCACTGGGGTCAAGTAGTACCGCCAGCGATGACCAGAACCAAACAAAAGGAGGTCGACGAATGTATCGCTTAACTCGCATCATCAGGCGGGGGGACGACAGAAGGGGCTTCACACTGGTAGAGCTGCTTGTCGTCATCGTAGTTCTCGCGGTCCTGGCAGCCATCATCCTGCCGAAGTTCATAGGGGCCGGCACTAGGAGCAAAGAGGCGGCGCTGAAGAGCGACCTGAAGCTGCTCCGAAACGCAATCAGTCTGTTCCAGACGGACACGGCTTATTATCCGTTGACGCTCGCCGATCTGGCCGCCACTAGCGCGCCAGCGAAGGGCCTTGACTCGTCGGGCACACAGCAGAACATCACCGCGACAGATTGGCACGGTCCTTATATTCAGGCAGAGGTGACGGACCCGATCAACGGAGCCGCCTTCGGCTACACCAAAACCTCTCCGAACGTTGGAAACGTGGCGAGCACGGCGGCTGGGTACACCACCTGGTAAGAAGGTTAGACTCCTGCACAGATGCAGCCTGGGGGATGAACGTGTCCTCGGTATCGCCGAGACTATCGAAGCGGGGCGGTTTCACACTTGTCGAGGTGCTGGCCGCCGTCCTGATTCTTTCGATTAGTCTGCTGGCGATCATCACGGCGATGGCAGCGGCGCGCGATATGCAGCGGCGCACGGTCTACATCGCCGTCGGCCGCAATATAGCGCAGAGCAAGATCGAGCAATTGCGCGCAGCGCCGATCGACACGATCTCGACCATGGCCGGCACAGGCACCAATGCCTCCTTACCAGCCGGGAATACGGTCGCGACCTCGGTTTCGCCGTACCCCGATGCTCTTCAGACCAGCCTTTACCTGGTCCAGGTCACTGTGGCCTGGACGGAAGGACGAGGAGTGCGCACGATCCGCTATGAAACGCTCATCGCGCGTCAGTAATGAGCTCGGCATGACGCTGGTCGAGCTGCTGGTAGCCGCCGCGGTTATCTCGGCCGTGTTGACCAGTCTGTGCGGAATCTTCCTTGCCGTGTACAGTGAGTGGGACCGCGGGGCCGGCGAAGGGCAGGCGTTGCTCGCGACCTCCAACGCCTGCTCGCGTGTGGCTGACTACACCGCGCAGGCCGTCAGCGCGCAGACATTCCGCCGGTTCCTCACGACCGACGACACTCTCGCTATTTGCATGCCCGCGAATAGCGCTTATGGCATCTACGTTCCCACCTGGTCTGGTGGACAGTTTCGATGCCTTCCCGGGACCTGGATAGTCTTCTACCTGTCTGATTCCACTGGCAGCTACGCTCGCTCCGGAGATATTCTCTGGGCCGGAACTTTCCCTACGTTGGCCGGCTTTCCGGCCAACGTAGTGCCGGACCAATCGTGGAGTCTATATTATGACCAAAGCGCCGGCAGAATCGCCCCGCTCAGCTCACTGGAGTTCGTGTACGACGCTTCGGGCAGCCGTCCGAGCGTTACGATAAAGGCTACTTCCCAGTACGATGTGAGGAAGAGCAACGTGAGACAGCTTCAGTTGTCAAGAACCGTGTGCTTGCGGAACTCCGGTTAGGACTCGAGCGGTCATCGTACCGCCCGATAGGTTTCGACCAATGTCTGATAGCCACAAGAACCAGCTTTGTTTAGCCAGCAGGCGGGGAGCGGCCTACCTACTCGCCCTCACCACCTTGCTGGTAGGAGTTGTGTTTGCGCTGGCATTGCTCAGGGCGGCGGGCGGCCATTCGACGATGCAGGAGTCGCTGCGAAAGAAACAGGCCGCCGTGAACCTTGCCGAAGCGGGGTTGGAGTACTCGTACTGGCACTTGAACTACAAGGACCCGGTCCTCCCCGATACCGAGGACGTCGCGCTTAGCACCGGCAGCTTCCACGTCGTGGCGACAGATGACGGCGCCAGACAAGCCTCAACTACTCTAATCACGTCCACCGGTACTTGTGGCAGCCAGCAATATACGGCTAAGCGCGTGGTCGTGAACCTGCCCTATAACTATGCATGGTACCAGAACCAGAGCCTGAGTTCCACCAGGCGTGTCATCAGCACAGGGCCGGCTCCCGGGATGCGTGTCAACGGGTCCATCCAGCTAACCAACAACGGAACGAATATCACAGCAGGCGCGTGGGCTACCAGCACAATCACCACTACCGGCATGGTCACGCCCCAGTTCCCGGGCAGCCCACCAGTGTGGTTTCCGGACATTGACTACGCGTATTACAATTCCATCGCCACCCAGGTGTATGCCGGGAACCAAACCTTCACCAACCTGACTCCCGTGCAAGCGGGGGTCATCGTGGTGGACGGAGGCGTGACCATGAATGGCGGGACTTACGACGGCTGCTTCACTATCGTGGCAACCGGACTAATCGACATAAAGAAGGACGTCGCCCGGGGCAACCCAAGTTCATTTCTGGCGCTGATTAGTGCCACCCAGATAATCATCGAGGCTTCCGCCAAGTCGGTGGACGCCCTTCTATATTCCCATAATGCCACCAATACAGGAGAGGTTTACTCGAGGGGAGGCGCCAGTAAGACCCTGACTGGCTCTATGGCGGCGGACAACATACAGGTGGACGGAGACTTTACAGCTAACCGCGA
>Ga0315289_10013531_pt1 | contig 11417 bp, 6 predicted proteins | sample YL17G11_40_MG_FD_203452 | JGI IMG/M metagenome (GOLD analysis project Ga0315289, IMG submission 203452) | Sediment microbial communities from Yellowstone Lake, YNP, Wyoming, USA - YL17G11_40 | ecosystem: Environmental > Aquatic > Freshwater > Lake > Sediment | place: USA: Wyoming | collected... | reverse complement strand
CAGCTTACTGGGGGAAGGCTGGGACGCCGGCCTGGACGCCGTCTGCGGCGCCGAAGTGGTGGCAGGCAGAGTGTCCGCGCCGGATGTTCCTTGCGTGGCCGGCTGGCTGGCCGGGGCGGAGGCCGTCTGCGGCGCCGAGGCCGGTTGGCTCTGGGCCGGCAACTGCGACAACTCGAAAATCCACCGGTCCACCAGCGCCAGCGCCTCGTCTTTACGCTGGGCCTGCAACAGCACGTCCAGGATGACCTGCCGCGGGCTCAGCAGTTCCGGGGATTGGCGGATCCATTCCTGGGCAGCGGCCATCGCCCGCTCAAACATCCCAGCCTTGCCCAGCACCACGATGTGCTGCGCTCGGAGCATCTGCATCGCCTCGCCTGACGATTCTCCCAACCACCGATCCAGCAGCGGCTCGAGGCCATCTAGCTGTTTCCGCGACGCCAGCACCTCCATCAGCGTCAACTTGGGCACTAGGTCGGCCGGTGCGGCGGCGATCCAATCCAGCCCGTATTGCATCGCCGCTTCCACTTGGCCGGCCTGACCCCACAGTTGCAGCTTGCGCACCTTCAGGCTGCCCAGCAGGCCCTCCTTGGCGTCCGTGGCGATCCAATCGTCCAGAAGCTTCTGGCCGCGGTCATAGTCGGCTAGGCGCTCGTAAAGCCCCAGTAGCTTCAGCCGCGCCCGGTTCCGCAACACCTGATCGCCCGAGCCCAACAACGGCTCCAGCAGTTGCACAGCCTGCGCGTGCCGGTCGAGCTTCTCCCAGACCTCGGCCAGGGCCAGGCGAACCTTGGGGTCGTCGCCGCGCTGCTGCTGGAGATCCGCCAGCACATCGGCGGCCTGTGGGTCCAGGCCGGCCTGGCTGAGCGTCGCGGCGTAGGCCAGCGCCGTGTCCCGGTTGGAGCGGTCGAACTCGTAAAGTTGCTGCCACTGCCGCGCAGCCTCCAGCTTCATGTCGCATCGCCCGTACAGCCAGGCCAACAGCTTGTAGGCCCGCTCCTGAACAGGGCGGTCCTGGAGCAACCGCTGAAGCTGCCCGACGGCCTGGTCAAACTGCGCCCTGGAAAGCATGTGCTGGGACGGCGGCAGGTGCGTCTGGACGGCCAGCACCGCCAGTTCAGGCAGGTCCCCATACTCCGACTGAAGCTCCTGGAGCACCTGCTGGGCCTGGGGCAGGCTCCCCTGCGCCACCAGCACTTCCGCCAGCATCAGCCGCCCCTCATAGCTGGAGGGCTGCTGGCGGAGCAGCTCCGAGGCCGCCTGCTGGGCAGCCCTCAGTTGGCCGACGGAAACGTACAGGTCAAACACCTGCCGGAACAGCTGCGGATCGTCCTGGACCTGCTGCAAGGCGCCCAGCAGCGTCTGAATGGCCTTGTCCTTTTGGTCGGCCTGGTCGTACACCTGCGCCAGCAGCCGCAGGGTGGGCAGGTCATCGCTCTGAAGGCTCCTGGCCTGCTCCAAATGGGCGATCGCCTCGTCCAGCCGGCCGCGCTGCATCGCTAAATGCGCCTGCAACATCAGCGCCGTGTGCCGGGCCTGGTCCTCCGGCTGGATCTGGCTGGCCAAGCGGTCGATGGCCTCTTGCGCGGCCGTCCAGTCCCGGCGGCGCAGGTGCAGATCGACCATCGCCTGGTGGGGCGGCGCCCACGGCGGCCGCGCGTCAATCGCCCGCCGCAACTGCTCCTGCGCCAGGTCCATCTGGCCCTTCAGTATCGCCAGCTCCCCCGCGACCAGATGCCGCGCCGGCGCCGACTCCTTGTCCTGCTCCGCCCGCTGGGTCAGCGCCTCCAGCATCGGCTGGTCAAGGGCGGACGGACCGATCTCTTCCAGGACGCCCATCAGCGCCGAGCCGGTCTGATCGCTCAGGTCGGCCCACTGCGCCAGTTGCTCCAGCGCCTCGGCGGGCCGGTGTTGATCGATCAACAATCCCGCCAGGCGGGCAACCAGCAGGCGGTCCTCGGGATTCGTGCGCCGGGCGGCCTGGAGAATCTGCATCGCCTGATCAGGCGCCTCCATCGCCAGACTGGCATGGGCCATCGCCGCGGCCAGCGCCGCATCGTTGCCCGCGCTTCGCTGGCGGGCCTCCCAGAGCTGCCTGGGCAGCTTCACGTCGCCCTTGACCAGGCACAGCCGCTCCGCCAGCTCCATCGCCGCGGGGCGCTGGCTCGGCTCAGCCAAGAGCTGCATAGCCAGGCGCTGGGCCTCGTCGTACTTGTGCCCCAGCAGCAGAGACTCCATCAGGTATCTCGTCGCCTGGGTGCTGGTGCGGTCGCGCCGGTAGCCTCGCTCCAGCAGGTCGGCGGCTTGCTGGACCTGCCCCAGCGCCAGCAGCAGCCTGCCTTGGCGCACCAAAAGTTTCTCGGGGCCCACCACCAGGGGGCGCAGGCGCTCGCGCTGGGCATACTGTCGGCCAAAACGGTCGAGGTTATCCGACAGCCGCCGATAGCACTCCAGCGCCGCCTGGAGGCGACCCTCCCGCTCCAGCAGCATCCCGGCCTGGAGCAGCAACTCGCCGGTGATCGGGTTGTCGTCGGTGCTGCGCGGGCTGCGCAGCGCCCGGCGCAGGGCCAGCAACGCCGGCGCGGGACGGTCCTGGGCCATGCGGACGCCGGCCAGCAGCCACAGCGCCTCGCCATCGTCGCCGTCCAACCGGGTCGCCTGCTCCAGGACTTGGGCCGACCGCTCCAGTTGCCCCACCTGCGCGAACATCAGCCCCAGCTCCTTCAGAAGCACCGGGTGCCGGCCGGCCTGCTGCATGGCTTGTCGAATTCGCTGCACGGCGGCGTCGCGCTGGTTGCGCGCGACCAGTTGACGGGCCTCGGCGATGGCGGACAACTGGGCCTGCTCCATGGGCCACAACGTAGCGGCCTGGCGGGGCGGCAGCGGCGGCTCCAACTGGTCAAAGCTGACCCATGCCCGCGGGCCGGGCGCCGGCGCCTGGAGCACCAGGCGCGGCCTAGCGGCCGGTTGCGCACGGCAACCGGTCAACACGGCTGCCAGGGCGATCAGGACGACCGCCGGACGCCGCTTGGGGCCGACCTGGGGCGGCGGGCAAGGCACTTACAGGATCACCTTGTTGAGCGGGTAGGTGATGATTCCGGTGGCCCCGGCGCGCTTGAGCTGGGGCGCCAGGTCGCGCTCCACGCGCTCCTCGACGATTACCTCCAGCGCCACCCAGTCGGGGTCGGCCAGGGGCGAGACGGTGGGCGACTTGGCGGCGGGCAGCAGCGCCTCCACGGCCTGAAGGTTCGCGCGCGGGACGTTCATCTTGAGCCCCACCTTGGTGTAGGCATCGATCGCGCCCTGGAGCAGCATCGCCAGGTTCTCGATCTTCTGCCGCTTCCAGGGGATCTGCATCGACGAGCGGTTGGCGATGAACCGCGTGGAGGAGGTCATGATCGTCTCCACGATCCGCAGGCCGTTCTCCCGCAGGCTCGAGCCGGTTTCGGTGAGGTCCACGATGCCGTCCAGCAGCCGGGCCTTGGCCTCGGTGGCCCCGTAGCTGAACTCCACCTGCACCTTCACGCCTCGCTGCTCGAAAAACCGCCGCGACACGTTCACCAGCTCGGTCGCGACGATCCCGCCTTCCAGGTCCTCAACCTTCCTGACGGGGCTTTCGTCGGGCACCGCCAGCACCCACCGCACAGGCGTGAAATTCTGCTTGGCGTACACCAGCTCGCTGACCTCGACGACGTCGGAGTTGTTCTCCTGGATCCAGTCATAGCCGGTCAGCCCGCAGTCCAGCACGCCGGACGCCACGTAGCGGCTCATCTCCTGGGCGCGGAACATTCGCCCGGAGATCCGCTCGTCGTCAAAGGCCAGCACATAGCTGCGGGGGCGGACCGTGATGTGGTAGCCGGCGCGTGCGAACAGGTCGAGCGTGCTGTCCTCCAGCGAGCCTTTAGGAATGCCGATGATGAGCTTCTCTTGCGTCGTCTTGGTGACCATGGGCTTGCGTCGCCTTCCTTCCTAAGGAGTTTCCGTCTTGTCAGCCAATGAGGCTTTGCGGGTGGACTTTCGGCTCGCGCGCCCAGGGGCCGCGGAACTCTTGTCATCGCGTGGCGGTTTGTCTGCCTCCGGCGAGGCCCCCGCGGCGGCGGGCTCTTCGTCCGACGCGACCGGGGCGGCATCGGCGTCTTCCTGGACCGCCACCTCCTCCGGTTGGCGGCGCCTCGCCAGCACCTCCGGATGCTTCTCGACGTATGCCCGTAGCGCCTCGAACACCTCCGGGGCGTCCTTCTGGCTTACCACCCGCTCCAGGAATCCCTGCACGTCCTCGACGCGGCTGCCGGGATGCACCAGGCCGTCTTGCTCCAGCACCTCCACCAGCGCCGCGTCCACGGGCACCGCGTGCCCGCCAAAGACCCGCAACGTCACCGCAGCGCCGGCGAACGAATCAAGCCCCAGCTCCTGAAGGCGGCGGCGCAGCTCCCGCTTAGGCAGGTCGCGCAGAGACTCCAGCGACAACGTGCCCACCGACACGAACAGGTTGCGCAGCACGGTGGTGATTATGTTGGCCTTCTGTCGCCCCTGCGGGTAATCCTCGCCGATCAGCTCGACGATCTCCCGGGCCGGCGCCACCCGCAGCTCGTTGAAGTCCACGTACTCTCGCTTGAGCACCGCCAGCGCCTCCTGCGCCTGCCCGACGGCGGCATTGGACAGCAAGATGGACTCCAGCAGGATCTCCATGGGGTCCTCCGGCCCAAACCGCTTGCGCCGGGGCAACTGGCCCAGGAGTTTCCGCACCGCTTTCTCGTAGGTCTTGGCGTTCTTCATCCCGCGAGGTTCCTATGGCGGCGAGGGCTCCGGGGGGTCCTGCGCCTCCTGGGCCTGGGGCTGCGGGGATTCCAGCAGGCGCTGCTCGTCCTTGCGGCGGATCTCCTCGGAGACCTGGCTGAGGACCTGAAGGGTCTGTATGGTCTTCTTGAACTGCGTGTCATTGACGAACTCCAGCACGGGCGTATGGCGAAGCTGAATCTGGCGCATCAGCAGCTCCTGGATGTGCCCGCCGGCGTGGCGCAGCGCCCGGAGGGTGCGGCGCTGGTCGGCCTCGCTGCCGATCACCGACACGTACACCCGCGCGGTCAGCAGGTCCTCCGGCATCTCCACGCGGGTGATCGACACCCGCGCCGGTTCGATGCGGGGGTCCGACAGCCGGGTGCGAACCAGCTCGCTGACGATGTTTCGGATCAGGTTGCTGACCCTCTGGGTTCGCCGTTTCATCTGTGTCATGCCTGGCCGGCCGGCAGCCGGCGCTACAACCATTCAATCTCGTGGTCCACCAGGATCATGTCCCGGTGCCGCGCGGCCGCGTTGACCACCTGCTGCAATGAGCTCTCCAGGTGGCGGCGGTCGTTGCTCACCATCGCCACCGCCAGCACCGCCTGTCGCCGGTCGTCCAGCGAGTCCACCTCGGCCACGGCCAGGTTGCCGCACCGCCCCAGCCGGTCCTTGAAGCTCTTAATGACCTGACGCTTGTCCTTGAGGCTGCCGGCCTGGGCCACGTACAGCCGCAGGTGCAACAGCCCCACCACCGTCGCCATGCGCGGCACCTCTGCTAGAGCTTGCGGGCCACCTCCACCTGGCGGTAGGCCTCCAGCACGTCGCCCTCCTTCACGTCATCGTATCCGGCAATCTTGATGCCGCATTCCAGGCCGGATCGCACCTCGCGGGCGTCGTCCTTGAACCGCTTGAGGCTCTCGATGCTCCGCTCGTCCTCCACCACCACGTTGTTGCGAACCAGCCGCAGCTTGGCGTTGCGGTAAATCGTTCCGTCGGTGACGTGGCAGCCGGCCACGGTGCCCAGGCGCGAGATCTTGAACGTCTGGCGGACCTCCGCGTGCCCCAGCACCTCCAGGCGGATCTCCGGCGCCAGGCCCTCCGACAGCGCCTTGCGGACGTCGTCGATCAGGTCATAGATCACCCGGTAGAGGCGGATGTCCACGCCCTTCTGCTCGGCCAGATGCCTGGCGGCGGCGTCGGGCACCACGTTGAAGCCCGCGATGATCGCTCCCGAAGCCTCCGCCAGCGTCACGTCGCCGGTGGAGATCCCGCCCACGGCCCCGTGCAGGATCTTCAGTCGCACCTCCGCCGTCCCCAGGCGCTCCAGCGAGGCCAGCAGCGCCTCTAGCGTCCCTTGCACGTCGGCCCTGACGATCAGCGCCAACTCGTTGGCCCGGCCGGCCGTGATCCGCGCCAGCAAGTCGTCCAGGCTCACGCCCGGCCGGCCGGTGGTCAGCGCCTGCGCCCGATCCTGCTGGCGGCGCTCCATCGCCACCGCGCGGGCCTGCTCGATGTCGTCCACCACGTAGAACTTGTCGCCGGCCTCAACCACCTCGTCCAGCCCGGCCACCTCCACCGCAAACGACGCCGCGGCCTGATTCGCCGGGCGGCCCTTGTCGTCGGTCATCGACCGCACGCGCCCCAATGACCGCCCCGCCAGCACGATGTCGCCCACCTTCAGCGTGCCGTTGCGCACCAGCACGCGGGCGATGGGCCCCAGGCCCGGATCCATGTTTGATTCGATCACGAAGCCCCAGGCCGGGGCGTCCGTCTCGGCCTTGAGTTCCAGCAGCTCGGCTTCCAGGCTCAACGTCTCCACCAGCTCGTCGATGCCCTGGCCGGTGACGGCGCTGGTCTGGATGACCTCCGTGGTCCCGCCCCACTCCCGTGGCTGTAGGCCGTGCTCCGCCAGTTGCCCCAGGGCGCGGTTGATGTTGGCGTTGGGGACATCCACTTTGTTCAGCGCCACCACGATGGGCACGTTGGCGGCCCGGGCGTGGTTGATGGCTTCGATGGTCTGGGGCATCACCCCGTCGTCGGCGGCCACGACCAGCACCACCACGTCGGTCATGTTGGCCCCGCGGGACCGCATGGCCGTAAAGGCCTCGTGCCCGGGGGTGTCCAGGAACACCACATGACTGGCGCCCCGGTCGAACCGGTAGGCGCCCATGTGCTGGGTGATGCCGCCGGCCTCCCCAGCGGCCACGGCTGTGTGGCGGATGCGGTCCAGCAGCGAGGTTTTGCCGTGGTCCACGTGCCCCAGGAACGTCACCACCGGGGCACGGGTAGCTGGCGAGCCTTGGGGTCGCTGGCTGAGCTTCTCCAGCAGTTGCTCCTCGGGCGACTTGGCCCGCTTGACTGACAGCTCCATGCCGAAGCCCAGCAAGAGCAGCTCGGCGCTCTGGCGGTCCAGGCCCTGGTTGATGGTGGCGACGGTCCCCTGGTCTATCAGCTTGCGGATGATGGTGGCGGCCTTGATGCCACTGGCGGCGGCCAGGCTCTTGATGGTGATAGGCTCCTCCACCTCCACCGGGCCTGCCCGAACGGCGGTCTCGTGCCGCTGGGCGACCGTGGCGCGGTGGTGACGGAGAGTGCCTCCGGTGGCGGCAGCCAGGCGCTGGGAGCGTTCAGCCAAGTCCTTGTCGCGCCATTCGCGCAGGTGGTCGCCGGCCTCCACCGGCGAGTCGCTGCGGCGGCGCGGGGTGCGGCGCTTAACGCCTTTGCGGCGAGCCGCCTCTTCCTCGTCGGTCCCGACGATCTCCCCGATCCGCCCGCCGCGGCGCCCCCCGGCAGGCGGCGCCAGGGGCAAAGACCCCGCCGGCGCCGGCACCGGCCGGCGCGGATAACGGCTGACGGTCTCGGCCCGGTCGACCCGCACCACGCGCGGCCCCTTGATCTCCGCGGGCTTAGGCACCAATTGCGGACCGGCCGGCTTGACACGGGCCCTGGGGGGTTCAGCCGCTGCGGGCGGTTCAGGCGGAGCCTGCCCAACCTGGGGCGCGGCGGCCGAGGGCGAGGCTTCGGTGGGCGCCGCGGCCTGGGCGGCCAACTCCACAGGGGCTTGGCCGGCAGGGGCCGCTGGAGCCTCTGGGCCGGCAGCCACGGGCGGCGCAGCGGACGCCTCCACCTCTGCCAGCGGGGCCGCAACCGGCTCCTGGGCGACGGCAGGCTCTGCCGGGCTTGGCTCGACCGGGATCTCGGCGGGCGATTCCGGCGCGGCGGGCTTGGCCCGCGAGCGCTGGCGATGGGCCTTGGCCCGCGCCGTGTCCAAGTCGACGTGCTCGGCCACCTCCACCGCCGTGAGCGACTGGCCTTCGGAGAACCATTCGCGAATGGTCGCCTCCAGGCCGGCCGACAACGTCGTCATGTGGTTCTTCAACTCCAGGCCCTCGGCGCGACACTTGGCAAGGATGTCCTTGCTGGTCACGCCCAGTTCCCTGGCAAGCTCGAATACGCGTGTGGCCAAGACTACCTCCCGGCGCCAATCCATGAGACACCCGTCCGCCGCCGGCCAGAGGGCGGGATCGACCTCATCATCCAGCTGCTCCATTCCGTTCCCGCATCGCGCCGGCTCATGTAGATGCCTCCGGCCCGCCCGCAGGGGCCTCCAGCGGGGCCGACGGGGCCGGCGGGGCCTGGGCGGCTGCTTGCGCCTCCGCCTTCTCGCGTTTGGCGGCGGCCTGCTGTTCGGCCACCCGCCTGGCCTCCTCCGAGCAGACGGCAATAATCCGTTCCGCCAGCGCGCGGTCCAGCCCCAGCTCGTTCACCAGCGGGTCGGCGCCGACTTCCTCAACGTCCATCACGCTGACCATGCCCATCGCCTGAATCTGGTCGATCAGGGTCGAGTCCACGCCCTCCACCCGGCGCAGGGCCTTCTCCAGCACGTCCAGGGCGGTGTTGAACTCATTGGGCGTCAGGATGTCAACATCCCAGCCCGTCAGCTTAGCCGCCAGCCGCACGTTCTGGCCTCGCTTGCCGATGGCCAGTGAAAGCTGGTCTTCCGTCACCACCACCGTCGCCCGGTTCAGCTCGAAGCACAGGGCGATCTCCGCCACCTCCGCCGGCTTGAGGGCGTTGGCGATCAGCACCTTGGACGAATCATTCCACGGAACAATGTCGATCTTCTCCCCGCCCAGTTCGTCCACGATGTTCTTGATCCGGCTGCCGCGGATGCCCACGCAGGCCCCCACCGGGTGCACGCGGGAATCGAGGCTCTTGACGGCCACCTTGGTGCGGTAGCCGGCCTCGCGGGCCAGGGCCTTGAACTCAATGATCCCCTCACCCACCTCGGGCACCTCCAGGCGAAACAGCGCCTGAATGAACTCCGGATGGCTGCGGGAGAGGATGATCTTGACCTGGTTGGGCTCCTCCCGGACGTCCAGGATCATGGCGCGGATCCGCTCGTCGGTCCTGGGCGACTCGCCGGGGATCTGCTCGCTGCGGGGCAGGATCGCCTCGATCCGCCCCAGGTCGATGATGGCCGATCCTCCCTCCCAGCGCGCCACCCGCCCGGTGACAATCTGACGCTTGCGCTCGACGTACTCCTCGAACAGGCTGGACCGCTCGGCCTCGCGAATCCGCTGGATCATCACCTGCTTGGCCGTCTGGGCGGCAATGCGTCCCAGTTCGGTCACGGCGAGGGCCCCGCCGTTGACCCTGGCTGTGATGTCCCCGCTGGCGCGGTCGATGCGAACCACCACGTCCTCCGCGGACGCGTTGGCCTTGCGGATGGCCGAGAACATGGCGGCCTCGAGGTCCTCGAACACCGTCTCCTTGTCGATGTTCTTATCCCGCGCCAGCCCGTCCACGAGCCGTAACAGTTCCTGGTTCATGATGCTCCTGTCTCGTCCGGGGCCACCCGTCCAGCCGGGGCCACAAAAAAAGTGGGTCACATCGCCCACTTTCAAGCCGCGGCGTCACTGGACGCAATGCCTGGTGGCCCTTAGCACCTCCCGGCCCGGCGATGCCTGGGCCAGCCGTGCTCGAGCCACGGACGCCCCGTCTGCCCGATCAAATGCTTCCGGGCCCGCTGCCGGGGCGACACCGACCTGGTCCCGTCGGCTACCACAGGACCGGTTCCGTGCTCAGGCTTCCACTCACACCCGTGACTCCCAGCCTGAAAGACTGTTCCACATGCTGCCTCATCATCAAAAACATTGGACCTGCCGCAGCCTGCCAGGTCCTTCGTCCAGCGGCCCGTATTGCACACAGCCGCAATACCCGTAAGCCGCACACCCGCAAGGGGTACGTCCATGCTCCCTTGCCGGCGGTTCCTCTCTATGTCCACCGATTCTGGCCGCCCCTGGTGCCGCCGCGCAGGTCAGCCCCGACCCGTCGGCACGGGCAGCTTGATGAACCACGATTATAGGTCGGCTGCCGAGGCAGTCAAACAAATAATGCCCGCCACGCGGGGCTTCAAGGGGCTGGGCGGGTGATCTGCTGCCTGCAATCAGGGCTTGCGTTGCACGTGACAACGTCCTCTGGAGGTGCTGCAGAAGCCCCACCCTTTCCCGCGGACGCTTCAGCGGCCCAATGTCAGACACCCCCCGTCGCGGACGGAATCTCATCGCCGCCCGGTTCCCCAGACTCCTGCCAGTGTGCACCCCCTGGCAGAGCCAAAGACGGCGGCTGCATGGACGGCAGTGTCGTGACGGCGTTCTGGAGATTGGAGTGCGACCGATGCGGCAGCGCTACGTTTGCAGCCATACGCCGTCATTGCGCAAGACCTGCTGAAGCCGCGCCAGCGGGACGTCCTTCATTGCAATACCCTCCTTCAGGGCCATGGCTGCACACGTGCCCACGCCCTGGGCCAGGGCCATTATGTGAGTCTGCACCCGGAATGACGCCAGGGCCTCATGTGTGGTGCTGGCGGCACGGCAGGCGACGGCAAGGTTGTCGATGCCCTCCACCAGCGCCATTCCCAGCGGAATGTGGTAGCTCGTGCCCTCCTTGAGCATGTTCGCCTGGTTGCGGTTAGAATACGTCGTGTAACCGGAGCCCTTGGGATCGTGGATGTCCACCATCCAGACCCCATGCCCGACGGCGTCCTCCTGCCTCGCGGCCCCCAGCACCATCTCATGCGTCAGCGTTTTCCGGCCGCGAACGCGCCGCGACTCCCGCACGCCCAGTACCGGCGCGGTCTGGTCGATGCGGGCGTGCTCATAGCCTTTCACCTCCCGGCGCCAGAAATCCAGGTACTGCACGATCTGGTCGCGCGCCCTCGCCGTCAGGCGGGTCAGCTCCTCCTCATCCAGCGGATTGCCCGCCACGGGGCACATGTTCCAGTAGAATCGGCCGGGGAAATGGAGTTTGCCACGGCCGACGAACAGGCAGGCGCGGGTGTTGCCGTCGTTGAACGGGGGGAGCTTTCCCTCGTCTCGCAGCCGCCGCATTTTCTCCATGGCAGCGTCGATGGCCTGCCATCCCCCCTGGGCGACGCGGTCCCAGTCCACATCCTGCAACGAGAAGATCAGGGTCATGCCCTGGACTAGGCCGTCGGAGGCCCTGCCCAGGTCAAAGCCTGCACCCGCCTTCGCCGCAACGTCGCCATCACCGGTGGCGTCGATGATGAGGCGGGCCAGCAACGCCCTGCGGCCGCGCTTGGTGTCGCTCAGGACACCACGGATAGCCCCGCCCTC
>Ga0315289_10013530_pt1 | contig 11417 bp, 10 predicted proteins | sample YL17G11_40_MG_FD_203452 | JGI IMG/M metagenome (GOLD analysis project Ga0315289, IMG submission 203452) | Sediment microbial communities from Yellowstone Lake, YNP, Wyoming, USA - YL17G11_40 | ecosystem: Environmental > Aquatic > Freshwater > Lake > Sediment | place: USA: Wyoming | collected... | reverse complement strand
GGAGGCGACCGGGTCAAAGACCTTCCGGGCTATTTCCTGTCGCCGACGGTGCTCGATCAAGTCGACCACACCATGAAAATCATGACCGAAGAGACGTTCGGCCCGACGCTCCCGATCATGAGCTTCTCCACCGTCGAGGATGCCGTGGCCTTGGCCAACGATTCGTCTTACGGCCTGACGGCCTCGGTCTGGACGCGAAGCCGCAAGGCCGCGGCCGCGATCACCGAAAGGCTCGAGGTCGGGTCGGTGACCGTGAACGACCACATGTTCTCGTTCACGGAACCGAAAGCGATCTGGGGCGGGCCCAAGCAGACAGGCGCCGGCCGCTCGCACGGCCCGTACGGATTGCTCCATCTTCAGAACATCAAATATGTCAGCTCCGAATTCCTGCGAAAAAAGTCCCAGCTCTGGTGGTTTCCTTACGGTCCCCCGAAGCCCCGCGTCATCGACAAGGCGCTCGTTCTCATGCACGGCCAAGGCGCCCGTGAAAAATTCCGGGCCTTGGGGGCGTTGTTGCCGTCCCTGAAAATGGTCTTGCGGAGCGTTTCGGTCCGAAGCCTGCTTAAGATTGTCGGCCGTTTTTTAAAAAATAGGGCTCCGGACCGCTAAATTCCGGCCTGTCTTCAATCGGCAGCTTCGGGCTCCGCCCGTGAAGTGGAAAAAAAAGATGAAAAATGCTAAAGTTGATCTCCCTCGAAAGGCCGGCCTTTTCCGAGGACGAGTCGTGGGCGTTTAGCTCAGCTGGGAGAGCGCAGCGTTCGCAATGCTGAGGCCGGGGGTTCGAGTCCCCCAACGTCCACCATTTTTTTTATATCCTGAGACGCCATGAATCGCGAAATACTTGTCTTGGCCGGAACGGCCGCGGGGATGGGCCTCATCCACACCGTCATCGGCCCCGACCATTACATCCCCTTCATCGCCATGAGCCGGGCGCGCCACTGGTCGATGGCCAAAACGCTCGTTATCTCCTTTTTCGCCGGGCTCGGACACATATTGAGTTCGGTCATCCTCGGGTTCGTCGGCCTCGCGCTCGGCATCGCCGTCGCCAAGCTCGAAAACGCGGAATCGGTCCGCGGCGGGGCGGCGGCCTGGCTGCTCATCGCCTTCGGGTTCGTCTATTTCATCTGGGGTTTGCACCGGGCGGTCAAGAACAAGCCCCATACGCACGCCCACGTTCACGGCGACGGCGAAACCCACGACCATAAGCACGGCCATGCCGCTGAACACGGCCACGTCCACGACCGTCCCCGCAAAGCCAACATCACGCCCTGGGTCCTTTTCACGATCTTCGTCTTCGGGCCCTGCGAGCCGCTCATCCCCTTGGTCATGTATCCGGCCGCGAAACACAATTTTGCCGGCGTCGTCTTCGTGACCCTCGCCTTCGGCGCGACGACGATCCTGACGATGCTAACGATCATCGCGGCCAGCGCGTGGGGGATCAGCTTCGTCAAACTGGGGAAGTGGGAACGTTTTTCCCATGCCGTCGCCGGCCTCATGATTCTCGTCTCCGGGCTCAGCGTTCAGATGCTCGGACTCTAGCCTTCGGGCTGCGCTTGCCCGGCCGTCCGAACATCTCCTAACCTTCTCTCGAAAGACGCGGGCCTTCTGTCCGTCCTGCCATGTCAAGCGTCTGGAGGAGTGGGGCGAGCGTTTGCTTTCCTGGCGGCACCCGGGACGGCCTCCTTTGTTGTCATTTTCGTCTATTGACTGGCGGCACGAAGGGAACTATGCTTCTTGAAACACGATGGACGATTGCCTGTATCCGAATTATTATTCATGTGCCATGGAAGGACAGGGAGTATGAATAAGAGTCCTATGAGAATGGGAGAACAACGATGACGTATGGACAAGCACGAAGAATCCTGGGATTGCTGTTAGTGGCGTTGAGTCTTGTATCGGCGGACAGGGCGGCGCAAGCCGCGACCGGGGAGCCTCAGTTGATCCGGGCCCAGTCGATCAAGGGCGCCGGCGAGTACTCGAATTCCGCGTCCTTAATCATCGACGGCCAGATGCCGCCGCAGGGAGCGGAGTGGAATGGCCCGCGATGTGTATATTGGGAGGGCGCCCAGGCCAGATTCGTGATCGCGATGGACGGTGTGTACCGAATCACGGGCCTGACGCTCCAGGCGGACAACAACGATGATTACGTCATCGAGGCGTCGATGGAAGGGACGACCTTCTTTCCGCTGCTGGTGGTCAAGGGCGACTGGGGTGAAGTCTTTACCGGTATGCAGACGCTCAGCACGCTCAGCAATGATTCGCATTTCCTGCCCGAGATGACGATCAAGCCCGTGCAGGCGAAATACCTGAGGTTGTCGGCTCGCGGTGGCGATGAGGCCTATGCGGTCTCGGAACTGCTCATTTACGGCAGCAAGGTGCAGTCTGATTCGGTCCCGCCCGTGGTCGTCACGGACGGGGGCTCGACGCCGGTGACGCAGAGCGGACCCATCACGCCCAAATCGATCAAAGGCTATGGCGAGTTTTCCAACGCCGCCAAGTTGATCATCGACCAGAAGATACCGCCCGAGGAGACGCCCTGGGATGACCCCCGATGCGTATACTGGACGAGCCCGCAGACCTACTTCGTCATCGACCTGGGCTCTGCCTACTGGATCACCGGCCTAACGCTGCAGGTGGACCTGAACGATGAGTACGTCGTTGAAACGTCGATGGACGGCCAGACCTTCACGCCGATGGTTGTGATCGATGGGGACTGGGGCGAGATCGGCACCGGCATGGAGACGCTCAGCACCATCCCTACGGACGCCGAATTCCTTCCCGAGATGGTCCTGCGGCCGGCACGGGCGAGGTATGTCAAGCTGTCGGTCCGCAGCGGCGATGATTTCTATGCCGTCTCCGAACTGTTGATCTACGGCTCGAAGACACAGCCGGTGCTTGCGCCGGCCCCTGCGCCTAGCCCGGCCAGGCGCCTGTCCAGAAATATTGACAAGGTTTTGACGGTCGATATGAGGGAGCCCTGGCGGCCTGCCGGCGCCACGATTTGGCACGGTTCTTGCCGCAACATCTCCTCTGAGGCTTAGCTTGGGAGAGAGTGATGACTGCCAGGATTTTGAGGATGTTCCTCTATATCTTCCTGGTCGCCGGGGCGGTCGCATCGGCGCAGACGACGCTGGCCGACCGCTACCGCGCAGGCCGGATAATCCTACGCGCCGACGAGGACTGGACATCCAACCTGCCGGCCGACTCCGCGGACTGGCGCTTCAAAATGATCGTTATGACCGGCCGCAGCCTCTACGGCCTGCTCGAGTTCAAGGATGACCCGGACGGATTCCTCCATCTCGTCCGGACGGTCTTCCGCCCTAAGTAAAGGACCTTCGCCTTGCCGAGCTCGACGATCCGCTTGTCGAGCCAGGCGATAATCAGGTCGCGACGGGCGATGGTCGCCTCCCACGCGATCGCCGGCCTCATGATTCTTATTTCCGGGCTCAGCGTTCAGATGCTCGGGCTTTAGCCCGACGGTCGCCGCTTGCCCGGCCGTCCGGAATTCTCTATGATAGAAGCGTCACCGATGGATTTTGTCGTCGACTGCATGCTGGGGAAATTGGCAAAATGGCTGAAGATCCTCGGCTTCGACGTCCTTTATTATTCCCGGGCCGAGGACGACGATCTCCTGGCGGCGGCGCGGAAGGACGGCCGGACGCTCCTGTCCCGCGACCGGGCTCTCCTCGGCCGGGCCAGACGACTGGCGAAACTCCTCGTCGAGAGCGAGCGCTGGCCGGACCAGGTCCGGCAAGTCCTCGACCATTTCGGGCTTTACGACGACGTTCGTCCTTATTCACGCTGCCTGACGTGCAACACCGTCCTCAAGCCCCTGCCGAAATCGCAGGCGGCCAATCTCGTCCCGGCATCGGTCCTCGAACGGGCGGACAGCTTCGCCCTCTGCCCTTCCTGCGGCCGGGTTTATTGGCCGGGAACCCATTTCGACGACATGGCCGCGAAGGTCGGCGAGATCGTTAAAAGGCCGGTTTGACTTTTTTTCGCGGCTGCTATAGAGAAAAGCCGGATATGTTCATACCTGAGACGGGGAGGGTTACCATGTTTGAAAATCGAACGTTTGCGTCGCGCGCGTTTCTCGGGCTTACGATCGCCGGGTTCTTCTTGACGGCGTCGGCCGGACCGGCCTTCGGCCAGGCCAAAGATTCCGCGAAGCCCGCTTATTCGTCCCAAGACCTGTTTCGCCTCGGCAACGTCCGGGCGTTCGAGGGATCGGCCCTCAGGGAGATCGCGTTTCCCTTGGGCGGGATCGGCACGGGGACCGTTTCGCTCGGCGGCCGCGGCAACCTGCGCGACTGGGAGATCTTCAACCGGCCGGGCAAAGGCGTCAACCTGCCGTTCACGTTCTTTTCCCTTTATTTCGAGCAGCAGGGCCGGAAGCCCGTCGTCCGCGTGCTCGAGGGAGCGCTGGCGCCGCCGTTCAGCGGGCAGGACGGAGTCAATCGCAGCGAGGTCCCCGGCCTGCCGCGCATGGAGCGGGCCCGGTTCCGGGGCGAATATCCGTTCGCCTGGGTCGATATGGAAGACAGCCACCTGCCTCTCCACGTCACGCTCGAGGCGTTCAATCCCTTCATCCCGCTCAACCCCGAGGAATCGGGGATCCCGGCCGTCATGATCCGGTTCCGGGTTCGAAACCTGAGCGCGAAGCCGGCGAAGATCACGGTCGCCGGTTCGATCCTGAACCCCGTCGGCTTCGACGGCGAGGGGACGATCGGAGGCGTCGGCCACGACAAATTCGGACAGAACGTGAACGAAATCCGGAAAACCGCAACGCTCTCGGGCCTGGTCCTGTCCTCCCAGAAAGTGAAGACCGACGCGGCCGCGTTCGGGACGATGGCCCTGGCCACGCCCTGGAAAAACATCACCTATCTTTCGCACTGGGTGCGCGGCCAGTGGTGGGACGACCTCCAGCTCTTCTGGGACGACTTCGCCGCGGACGGGAAGCTCAACGACCTCGACGAGAAGAGCCCGTCGCCCGACAAGCGGACGGACATCGGGACGCTGGGCTTGACGGCGACCCTCGAACCGTTCGGAGAAGTCACGCTGCCGTTCGTCCTGTCCTGGAATTTTCCCAATTTCCTGGATTATTTCGACATCGTTCGCGAACAGCGGGGCAAGATGTACCGTAACCATTACGCCGAGCGTTTTCCCGATGCGTGGGCGGCCGCGGATTATCTCGTCCAAAACATGCCCCGTCTCGAAAAAGACAGCCGGCTCTTTCATAAGACCTTCTTCGGTTCCACCCTCCCGCCCTACGTCCTCGACGCGGTCTCGAGCCAGGCGGCCATCATCCGGACGATGACCTGCTTCTGGCTCGAGGGCGGCCAGTTTTACGGGTTCGAGGGCTGCAACGACAAGGCCGGCTGCTGCCCGCTCAACTGCGGGCATGTCTGGAACTACGAGCAGTCGCTGGCCTATCTTTTCCCCAACCTCGAGCGGTTCATGCGCGAAGTCGATTTCATGAACAACACCAAGGACACCGGCGAGATGGTCTTCCGGACGTCGCTGCCTCTCGCGAGCGGCGTCTTCTGGAATTTCCGGCCGGCGGCGGACGGGTCACTCGGCAAGGTCATCAACTTGTACCGGGACTGGCAGATCTCGGGCGACCTGGAATTCCTGAAGAAGCTCTGGCCCAAGGTCAAGAAAGTGATCGAATACACGTGGACCGCGTGGGACACCGACAAGGACGGCCTCATCGAGGGCGAGCAGCACAATACCTACGACATCGAATTCTACGGCCCGAACAGCATGATCGGAACGTTTTATCTCGGCGCGCTCCTGGCCGGGTCGAAAATGGCCGAGGCGGTCGGCGACACGGCGGCCGCGAAGCAATACCGGGAGGTTTTCGAGAAGGGACGGAAGAATTTCGACGAGAAGCTCTGGAACGGAGAATACTACGTCCAGAAATACGACAAGGTCATGGAGAAAAAATATCAGTACGGCGACGGCTGCCTGTCCGACCAGATGCTCGGGCAGTGGCTGGCGATGGTCGCGGGGCTCGGCCGGTTCCTGCCCGAAGACCGGCTCAAAACGACGCTGCGGTCGATCTATACTTACAATTTCCTGTCCGATTTTCGAGAATTGTCCAACTGCCAGCGGACCTACGCCTTGAACGACGAGAAGGGCCTCCTTCTTTGCTCCTGGCCGAAGGGCGGACGGCCGCCCCTGCCGTTTGTCTATTCGGACGAGGTCTGGACGGGGATCGAATACCACGTGGCGTCCCACCTCATGTACGAAAACGAGCTCGAGGCCGGGCTCACGATCGTCAAGGCCGTCCGGGAACGCTATGACGGCCTTCGCCGCAATCCTTGGGACGAGGTCGAGTGCGGCCACCACTACGCCCGGGCGATGTCGTCGTGGGGGATCCTCCTGGCCTTATCCGGATATTCTTATTCCGGGCCGGCGGCCAGCCTCGGCTTTGCGCCCAAGATTTATCCCGAAAATTTCCGGACGTTCTGGACGGCGGGAAGCGGCTGGGGGGGCTATTTTCAGAAAGAGGACCCCGGACGGGCGCTCCGGGTCGAAGTGGCCGTGGCCGCGGGCGAGCTGAAGCTCCGGGAATTCCGGTTCACGCTGACGCCGGGGCTGCGCGCGAAAAAGCTCGCGTCTGTGGCGGGAGAGGCGGGCGAACAAGCCCTCAAATCGGCGTTCAGGGTCGACGGCGATGTCGTCACGGTCACTTGGGCCAAACCGCTCACGATTAAAGCGGGAGACAAGCTCGTTCTCGACGCCAGGTTTTGAAGGCTAGACGAGCGGCGGGAATAATTTTTTTCGAAGCGGGGGGCTTCCCCTCCGGTCATTCCAGATACTTTTTGAACCTGAACGAGCTTATCACGATCGTCACGACCCCGAAAACGAGGAGCGCCGCGACCTCCGGCCACAGGATACGCAGGCCGATGCCTTTCAGGAGCGTTCCCCGGACAATCTCGCTGAAATAGCGGAGAGGGTTCAGGTAAGTGATGTATTGAATGATGCGGGGCATGTTTTCGATCGAAGAGAAAACACTGGAGAGCAACATGGCCGGCATCATGAAGAACATCGCCAGCATCATCGCCTGACCCTGGGTCCTCGAGACCGTGGAAATGAGCAGCCCCAGCGAGAGCGTCGTCAGGATGAAGATCAAGGACGACCCGATCAGGAAGGCGAAGCTTCCCCGCACGGGAACGTTGAACACGACCTTGGCGGCCGCCAGGACGACAAAGATATCGCATAAGCCGATGATGACGAAGGGGATGGTTTTTCCCAGGATGAGCTCCACGGGACGGATCGGCGAGACGATCAGCTGCTCGATCGTCCCCATCTCCCGCTCCCGGGTAATGGCCATGGAGGTCAGGATGAGCGTCGTCAGCAGCAGGATGAGCGTGAAGACGCCGGGCACCATCCAGGCCGAGCTTTTGAGCTCGGGGTTGTACCAGATTCGGGGTTCGAAGAAATTGAGCGTGCCTTCTTTGAAAATTCCGGCGCGCGCGATAAGGCCTGTCCCGAATTTCGCCACGATCAGGGCGACGTAATTCTGGATGATGGTCGCCGAGTTGGCGTCCGCGCCGTCGATGATTACCTGGACCGGAGCCCGTTCGCCGCGGCCGATCCGGCGGCCGAAATCCTCGCCGATGATGAGGGCGGCTTGGATTTTTCCGGTTCGGAGAGGGTCGTCGACCTCTTTAGGCGACGAGAGAGACAGGGTCACGTCGAAATAGCCGGATTCCTGGAACGCGGAGACTAAAGCCCGGCTGTCCGTGGTCCGGTCGAGGTCGACGGCGGCGAGGGCGATGTGCCTGACGTCGAGGTTCGCGGCATAGCCGAAGAGGATGAGTTGGATCACCGGCGCGAGAAAGACAGGGATCAGCATCCGCCGGTCGCGAAAAAGCTGGATGAATTCCTTGCGGACGATGTGCCGGATCGCGCGACCCATGGTTCTCCTAGTCCAGCCTCAGTTTGAGCTTCCGGAGGCAAGCCAGAAAAACAAGCCCTCCGAACACCGCCAAGGAGATGATCTCGGGCCAGAGCAGGCCGAAGCCGTAGCTTTTGAGGAACAGGCCCCGGAGCGTATAGAGGAAATAGCGGGCGGGGACCAGATAGGTCAGGAGTTGGACGGGTTTGGGCATGCTCGAGATCGGGAAGACGAACCCGGAGAGGATAAACGACGGCAGCATCGTTGTCAGGGCGGAGAGCATAAAGGCCAATTGCTGGGACTTGGCAACGATCGAAAGCAGCAGGCCGATGCACAGGCCGCTGAACAGAAAGACGGCCGAGGCCGTGAACAGGCACAACCAGCTGCCCGTGAACGGGACTTTGAATAGAAGCGTCCCGGCTGCGACGACCAGGACGACCTGGGCGATCCCCAGCACGAAGTAGGGGACGAGTTTGCCGATGACGATTTCGTACGGCCGGACCGGTCCGGCGATCAGTTGTTCCATGGTCCCGTTTTCCCACTCCCGGGAGATCGTGAGCGCGGTCAGAAGGGTCGTCACAATCATCATGATGACGGCGATGAGCCCGGGAACGATGAAATTCGTACTCCGGAGCTCGGGGTTATACCAGATCCGTATTTCCGGGTCGACGGAAGGCAGCCGCGTTCCTTGGAGGGCGGCTCCTCGATTCATCCGGTCGGAGATGACGTCCAGAGCGTAATCTTGGATGAGCCGCGAGATATGGCCGAGCGCGATCAGGGCGACGTTGTTGTTGCTCCCGTCGACGAGAAGTTGAATAGGCGGGAGGACGACGTTTTTTTCCGCGTCGCGGGCTAGGCCGTCGGGAATGACGAGGACGACTTTGACCCGGCCTTCGTCCAGGCTCCGCTCCGCCTGGCTATAATCGTCGGAGATATAGACCAGGTCGAAATAATCGCTCCCGCGGACCCGGGCGGCCAGGTCGCGGCTCAACGTGGACCGGTCGAGGTCGATAATGCCGACGGCCACGTTCCGGATGTCCATCGTGATCGCGTAGCCGAAAAGAACGAGAAGGATCACCGGCATCCCTATAGCAAGGAACAGGCTCCGCGGGTCGCGCCGGATATGCGTGAATTCCTTGCGGACGAGAGGACGAATCCGCCCGCTCATGGGGTTTGCGCCTCTTTGATGGCGGAGATAAAAACGTCCTCGAGCGTGGCCGTATCGCGGCCGGCGAACCGCAGCTTCAGGTCGCGGGGCGAGCCGAGGGCGATGATCCGGCCGGCGAAGATGATGGCGAGGCGGTGGCAGCGCTCGACCTCGTCCATGTAGTGCGACGTGACCAGCGTCGTCGTTCCCTGCCGGCTCAGTTCGTAAATCAGGTCCCAGAAATCGCGGCGCGAGGCCGGGTCGACGCTGGCCGTCGGCTCGTCGAGGAAGAGGATTTCCGGGTTGTGGAGGATCGCGCAGCCCAAGGCCAGCCGCTGTTTCCAGCCGCCGCTGAGCGATTTTGTCAGGGCGTTCTCCCGCCCTAAGAGGCCGGCCATGTTCAACACCCAGGCTTTGCGCTCCTTTATCATCGACGGCCGGAGGCGGTGGATCCCGCCGTAAAAATCGATGTTCTCGCCGACCCGCAGGTCGTTGTAAAGCGTGAAGCGCTGCGACATGTAGCCGATGATGGCCTTGACCTTGTCGGGCGCGCGCGCGATGTCGAACCCCCCGACGGACCCGTGGCCCGACGTCGGCCTGAGGATGCCGCACAGCATCCGGATCGTCGTGGATTTTCCGGCGCCGTTCGGGCCGAGGAAGCCGAAGATCTCGCCCCGGCGGACGTCGAATGAGACGCGGTCCACGGCCGTGAACGCGCCGAATTTCTTCGTCAGGTCGTGGACCTCGATGCCGGGCGCGGTCATGAGGCCGGCCTCCGGGTCAGAGCGAGAAAGACGTCCTCGAAGGACGGCGGGATGGCCTTCAGGCTTTCGACGGGGACGCCGGCCGCGGAGAGCGTCCGTCGGATCGATTCCGGCCCGGTCGCGGCACCGTCGTAAAGGATGTGGATCGCGTTGCCGAAGGGGTGGACGCTTTTCACCCCCGGCCGGCCTCTCAAGGCGTCGATCGCCTCCGGCTGAGGCGCGACGAGCTCGGCGATCTCGTCCGTCACTTTCGTGATGAGACTGGCGGGCGAATCGTAGGCCAGGATGCGGCCGGCGTCGATGAAGCCGACGCGCTCGCAGCGGGCGGCTTCATCCATATAGGGCGTGGTCATCAGAATGGTCACGGACTTCTCGTGGAGCTCTTGGAGCAGGTTCCAGAGCTCCCGGCGCGAGACGGGGTCGACGCCCGTCGTCGGCTCGTCGAGCAGCAGGAGGGCGGGCGTATGAAACAGGTTGCAGGCCAGGGCCAGCTTTTTCTGCATGCCGCCCGAGAGATTGCGGCCGAGACGGTCTTCGAAAGGCCCGAGGGCGCTGAAGCGAAGGAGCTCGGCCTTCCGCTCGGCGAATCGCGGCCCTTTGACGCCGTAAAAATCGGCGAAAAATTTCATATTCTCGGCGACGGTCAGGTCTCCGTAGAGGCTGAAATGTTGAGGCATGTAACCGATGCGGCTTTTAATCTCGCGCGGATGCTTCGCGACGTCGAAACCCGCGACTTCAATCCGGCCCCGGTCGGGACGAAGCAGGCCGATGAGGAGCCGGAGGAGCGTGGATTTGCCGGCCCCGTCCGGCCCGATCAAGCCGGCCAGAGTCCCCTGTTCGATCGCGAGATCGGCGTCCAGGATCGCGGGAGCCGAGCCAAAATTCTTGCTGACGGCTTCGGCTTTGACGGCGAGCATCTATTTGAGCGTGATCCGGACGTCCACCGGCATCCCCGGCTTGAGCTCGCCGTCGGGATTGGGAAGATAGGATTTGATTCTATAGACGAGCTTGAGGCGCTCTTCCTTGGTCTGAACGTTTTTTGGCGCGAATTCGGCCTCGTCGGCGATGAAATCCACCTTTCCCGCGAAGGTTTTGCCCGGAAACGAATCGCAACTCACGGCGACCGCGCTTCCCAGTTTCGCGAGGCCGAGATAGCGTTCCGGAACATAGGCTTTCACATATGTCTGGCCGAGGTCGATGAGCCCGAACAACGCCATCCCCGGCGCGGCCAGCTCTCCGAGCTCGACGTGTTTCACTTCGACGACGCCCGAAACGGGGGACCTGACTTCGGCGTCCCGAATATGTTCTTCAAGCAGACGGCGCTGCGCTTCGAGGTTCTTGGCCTCGGCTTCGATCATCTGGATCTCTTCTTTTTCCAGGCCGCGAAGGGCCATCTGGTAATTTTCCCGGGCGCTGGCGGACTGGTCCTGGGCGGCTTTGAGGGCGAGGTCGGCCTGCTCCTTCTGGAACTGAGAGACGGCGTTCTCGCCGAGGAGCCGGGCCAGCCTCTTTTGGTCCTTTTCAGCCTGTTCCAATTGCTTGGCCGCGATGTCCATCTGGTTTTTGGCCATCGCGATAAGTTCTTTCTTGGTGCCTTTCT
>Ga0315289_10013529_pt1 | contig 11417 bp, 11 predicted proteins | sample YL17G11_40_MG_FD_203452 | JGI IMG/M metagenome (GOLD analysis project Ga0315289, IMG submission 203452) | Sediment microbial communities from Yellowstone Lake, YNP, Wyoming, USA - YL17G11_40 | ecosystem: Environmental > Aquatic > Freshwater > Lake > Sediment | place: USA: Wyoming | collected... | reverse complement strand
CGCCGTCTTCGCCGACTCCACGAGCCGATGGGCCGAAGCCCTGCGGGAACTCGCGGCGCGCCTCGAAGAAATGCCCGCCGAGGAAGGGTTCCCGGCGTCGCTGCCCACGCGCCTCGCCCAGTTCTACGAGCGAGGCGGGGCGGTCATCACGCTCGACGGCGAGCGCGGCAGCGTCAGCATCGTCGGTGCCGTCAGCCCTCCCGGCGGCGACTTCTCCGAACCCGTCACCCAGCACACGCGGCGGTTTATCCGCTGCTTTTGGGCCCTCGACACGGAACTCGCGAACGCCCGCCACTATCCCTCGATCCACTGGCTCCAGTCCTACTCCGAGTACGTCGCGGACGTGGCCGACTGGTGGCAGCACCAGGCCCCCGACTGGGCGGACCTGAGGCAAGAGGCCCTCAAGGTCCTTCAGCGCGAGGAACGGCTCCAGCAGATCGTCAAACTCGTCGGGCCCGACGTCCTGCCCGACGCGCAGCGCCTCATCCTCTTCGTCGCCGAACTTTTGAAGGACGGCTTCCTGACGCAGAGCGCCTTCGAGGAGAAGGATGCCTACTGTTCGCCCAAGCGCCAGGTCGCTCTCCTGCGGATTATTCTGATGCTCTATCGCCGGGGGCAGCAGGTGATCCAGGTGGGGGCGCCGCTCGAGCGCCTGCGCCGGCTCGAATGCGTGCCGGAACTCGTGCGCATCAAGAACGCCGTCGGCAACGACGAAATGGATAAACTCGCCGAGTTTGAGGCACGCGTTGCCGCCCAACTCGACGCCCTCGAACGCGAATACGTAAAGTAGCGCGAGGGCTTGCTCTCGCGCATGCCGTTTGCTTTGGTTCTCCCTCTCCCCTTGTGGGAGAGGGTAGGGTGAGGGGGAATAAGGTTGCTGTACGGCCTTCACCCTCACCCCTGCCCCTCTCCCGTCGAGGGAGAGGGGAAAGAAAAGGAACACGGACGTGGCCGAAACGAGCGCCAAAATTCAGGACCACGGGCTCCAATACGTCGGTGCCTCGCGCATCGACGGGCCGCTCGTCGTCGTCGAGCGGGTCCGCGACGTCGGTTACGATGAACTCGTGGAAATCATCGGGCCCGACGGCCGGCCTCGCCTCGGACGCGTCCTCGACATCTCCGACGCCGCCGCCGTCATCCAGGTCTTCCAGGGCACCGAGGGCCTCTCGAACCGGGATACCCGCGTCCGGTTCCTCGGCGAAAGCCTGCGCCTGCCGGTCTCGCGCCGGATGCTCGGACGGATCTTCGACGGCCTGGGCCGGCCCGTCGACGGCGGACCGCCGCCCCTCTCCGCCGACCGCCGCGACATCAACGGCCTGCCCATCAATCCCCAAGCCCGCCGATACCCCCGCGAGTTCATCCAGACGGGCCTGTCGGCCATCGACGGCATGAACTCGCTCGTGCGAGGACAGAAACTGCCGATCTTCTCGGGCAACGGGTTGCCGCACGATCGCATCGCCGCCCAGATCGTCCGGCAGTCTCGGCTCCTGGAGAAGCGGGTCGAGTTTTCCATCGTCTTCGCCGCCATGGGCGTCAAGCACGACGTCGCCGACTTCTTCATCCGGAACTTCGAGGATTCGGGGGCGCTGGCGCGCTCCGCCATGTTCCTTTCGCTGGCCGACGCCCCGAGCGTCGAGCGCCTCCTGACGCCGAGAGTCGCACTCACCCTGGCCGAGCACCTCGCCTTCGACGAGAACCAGCACGTCCTCGTCCTCATGACCGACATGACGAACTACTGCGAGTCCCTGCGGGAGGTCGGGACGGCCCGCGGCGAAATCCCCGGACGAAAGGGATACCCCGGATACCTCTACTCCGACCTCGCGGGCATCTACGAACGCGCCGGCCGCATCGGCGAATCCGAAGGCTCCATCACCCAGATGGCCATCCTCACGATGCCCTCCGACGACATCAGCCATCCCGTCCCCGACCTGACGGGCTACATCACCGAGGGCCAGATCGTCCTGGAACGGGACCTTTTCCAGCGCGGCATCTATCCGCCGATCGCCGGCCTGCCCAGCCTTTCGAGGCTGATGAAGGACGGCGTCGGCAAAGGCCGTACGCGCGACGACCATGCGGCCTTGGCGAGCCAACTGTTCGCCGGCTACGCCCACGTGAAACGCGTCCGCGGCCTCGCGGACGTCATCGGCGAGGAGGAACTCGGCCTCCTGGACAAGCAGTACCTGGAGTTCGGCGACGCGTTCGAGCGGCGGTTCCTCAGCCAGGGCGAGTACGAAAACCGATCCATCGAGACGACCCTCGAAATCGGATGGGACGTTCTGTCGATGCTCCCGCGCGATGAACTCCATCGCCTCAGCGAGGAACTCCTCGCGAAGCATTACCGCGAGGGCGCGTCCGCCTCGCCCGAAGCGAAGGGCGACGCGCCGTAAAAAACGTTTAGCCGCGACCCGTTAGCCGTACGCTTAGCCGCAACTTGTTAGCCGTACGCTTAGCCGCGACCCGAAGGGGAGCGCGTACCCATGGCCAAACTCAACGTGCCGCCCACCAAGTCCAGTTACCTGGCGCTCAGGCGCCAACTGGAGTTCGCGCGCGAAGGGTTCGACCTGCTGGACCAGAAGCGCCAGATCCTGACGTTCGAACTCATGAGCCGCCTCGGCCGCGCACGCGACGCCGAACGCCGCGTCGCCGAGTCCTTCGCTCGCGCCTACGCCGCCCTCGCCCAAGCGCTCCTGGAGATAGGCTCCGACGCCATGGACCGGGCCGCCCTGGCCGTCCGCCTTCAGCACGAGGCCGACCTGAAGGACCAGCCGCTGATGGGCATCCGCGTGCCGGCGGTCAGCGTGCGCACCGAGCCGCCGAGCGCGCAGTTCGGCGTGGTCGGCACGAGCGCCCACACCGACGTCACGATGCAGCGCTTCGCCGAGGTCCTGCGACTCGTCGGCGAACTCGCGGAACTTGAAAACGCCGTCCTTCGGCTCGCGCGGGAACTTAAGAAAACCCAGCGCCGCACGAACGCCCTCTCCAAAATCTTCATCCCGAACTACACGGAGACCTGTTCCTACATCGTCTCGAGCCTGGAAGACCGCGAACGCGAGTCGTTCGTCATCCTCCGCATGATCAAGGACCGCCTCGCCGCCGCGTTCGAAAGGGGCATGAGCCATGGCTAAACCGCCCGTCAATCACATCCTCGTCCTCGTCGATGGCACGGAGGCGTCCTTCCACGCCGCCGACAGGGCCATTGAACTCGCACGCGCCCTGGGGGCTCGCCTCACGGCCCTCGCCGTCGTTGACACCGAGACGCTGCGGCAACTGTTGAACGTGAAGATCCTCGTCGATGCCGAAATGGGAGAGTTTGAAAAGGAACTCGAGGAAAGCGCCCGGCGCCAACTCGCCGAGGTTCGCGAACGCGCCCTCAATCAGAAAGTCGTCATCGACGAAGTCCTCGTCACCGGAAACGTCGAGACCGTCGTGCCGAAGGAAGTTCAGGACCGCGGCGTGGACCTCATCGCCCTCGGCGGCTTCCAGTCCACCAAAATCACGCGCGACCTGGTGGCGCGCCAGCACCAGCAGATCATCGACCGCGCCACCTGCCCGGTGCTGGTCGTGAAATAGGCCGTGACCGGCGAGTTGCACGCCACGAGATGTGCGCCTTGACGGCCTCGAAAAAGGAGCCATTACGATGAACCCTCCGAATCCTGATCCGACGTGGTGCTGCTGCTGCCGGCGCGAGTTCCTGCTGACGATGGGGGCGGCCGTGGGCGGCCTGGCCTGGCTGTCGCGGACCGCTGCGGCCGCCGAGCCGCCCGGCGAGGCCGCGCCCCGGCCCAAGTCCACCCCCACCGTCCGCGGGGCGTTCCTCTATCCGCCCTCTGAAACCCTCCGCAAGGCCGGCTACTGGAGTTGGCCGGGGTCCACGTTCGATGCCGAGGGGCGCCAGAAGGCCTACCTGGAGAAGATCCTCGCCATGGAGAAGGCCCTCGGCATGCGGATCGCCATGGACGAGCAGCCGCTCGACGAGCCGGCCCAGGTCGCCCGGTTCATCGACGAGGTGAAGGAGTCGAAGCCGGACGGCCTCCTGCTGATCCCCTTCAAGAAAGGGCACTGGCCCCACGTGCTGCGGATTATCGAGGAGACGAAACGGCCGGCGGTGGTCCTGGCCACGCTGGGCGTGCTCCTGTCGGACCACATCCGTCAACTGCACGGCCGGGCGGGGGTCTACCTGGTCAGCGCGGCCGACGACCTGGACGCCGTGGCCTACGGGATGAAGATGATCCGCACGGCGCGCCGGATGAAGGACGCGCGGATCGTCAACATCGTGGGGGCCGCGGTCCAGGAGGCCGTCATCCCCCACCTGGGCACGCAGGTGCGGACGGTGCCCCACGCGCGGTTCGTCGAACTGTACCGGGAAACGCCGGGGGCCGGCCCGGCCCAGGCGCTGGCCGAAACCTATCGCCAGGGCGCCCGGGCCGTCGTCGAGCCTTCGGAGGCCGACATCCTCGATGCCGCAAAAACCTACTTCGTCTTCAAGCGCATCGTCGAGACCGAGCATGCCGATGCGATCATGATGGAGTGCCTGGCCGGGCTGCGCCATCCGCGCACGCATTGTCCGCCCTGCATGGGCTTCATGAGCCTGCGGGACGAAGGGATCCCGGCCGGCTGCCAATCGGACTTAAGCGCTACGCTGACCCTGATGCTCGTGCAGCAGTTGTTCGACAAGCCGGGCTTCCAGCAGAACGCGGCCATGGACACGGAGAGGAACCTCTATTTCGGCTCGCACTGCACCAGCGCGTCGAAGATGCGGGGCCCGGCCGGCCCGGCCGAGCCCTATGAACTGCGCAGCCACGCCGAGGCCGGATGGGGCTGTGTGCCGCGGGTCCTCTTCCCGGTGGGCCAGGAACTGACGCTCGCCCAGTACCGGCCGGCCCAGACGCCCGAGATGTTGATCTACACCGGCAAGGTGGTCGAGTGCCCGCCGATCCCGCCCACGGGCGGATGCCGGTCCAACGTGGTCATGACGATCAACGAATGCCCCGACGCGTGCGACGTCAAAGGCATGCACCAGATCATTTTCTACGGCAACGAGGCGAAACGCCTCCGGGCGTTCTGCCAGATGTACGGAATCCAGGCGGCTAGTTAGCGATCCGACACCCCGTCAACCAGTTCACGGTCGCTGGGAGCACTTGCTGCGCCGGGTCTGGAGTTTACGCGCTCATAGCGCCCGCGCCCCTGCCCGGTGCTGGTGGTAAAACAAAGACGAATATCCAACCCGTCTTTGTCCCCGCCGGGACTACGCCGGGCTGGCGCAAGGAATGTCGAACCGCAGAAGGATGAAGTGAACGGTACGGCGCCCGACTCGGGGCCGTGCCGTTTTTCACTTGGTCCCTCTGCGGTTGAGTGTTCCTTGTTGGATATTCGTCTTTTTTTTCTCGTGCCACAGCGCCTGGATAGGGTCCGTCTGGCCCGCGCGCGAACCTTGCTTAGGCTTTCACGTTTCCCGCAGGAGCCGCGCGCCGTGGATGATGGTCACGATTTCCACCGCGTCCGGCTTCTTTCGATAGATGACGCGGTAATGCCCCACGACTCTCTCGCACAAGTCGGGCGCCTCCATTTCGGGGACGACGCGGCCGGCTTCCGGAAACTGTGCGATGGTATCCGTGAGGGCGAGGATGCGCCGGGCGAAGGTGCGGGCGTATTCTAAAGAGTCCCGCGCGATGTATTGGCAGACGGCCTCCAGGTCGTCCGCCGCCTGGGGGGGCACCAGATCATCTGAGCCATTTCTGAAGCCGCTCCTTGGCCTGGTCGCGGCTGATGCCCTGTCCTTCGTCGAGTTGCCGGAGGCCCGTCTCGATCTTCATCTGGACGTACAGTTCGGAAATGATGTCCGCCGCCGTCGCGTCGTCCGGCAACTTCGAGATGATCCGAACGGCTCGTTCCTTGGTGGTCATAGAAGGTGTCCTTATCTTGCGCCCGCCGCACCGCCAGGATGGGCAACTCCCATTATGGCGCCCCCGGCAAGCAGATTCAAGCCCGCACCGGAAGTCCCAAGCCGACCGCGGCCGGCGGGGCCGCACCGACGCCGGCCGGGGCCGCCTGCTTCATCCTTCTGCGGTTGGATATTCCTTGTTCGACATTCGTCTTTTCACTCGTGGCGGAGCGCCTGCCCCGGTGGGGTGGGCCGCCCGGTAGGTCGGATACATGCCGCTGGAAACCAGTCAGTCCGTTTTGGCGTTCAGATGAGGTCGAAGCACGGAGCGGACCTGATCGCGGACAAGCCCCGCCACCTTCAACGCACTCTGAGCGTCTTCGACGGTGACGTCCGGGGCGTCTCCGGGGTAACAAGCTTCCACGCCGTAAGGCGTGAGCGTTGCCGCGTCGCCTAGGGATTTGGCGAAAGCGGCGTCCTGTTTCTGTGCAAGGTCTAGAAGTTGCTGAAGATCATGGGTCTTGGGAAACTCGATCTGCCACTGTGACAGGTAGGCCTTGAGGAACTTCTCGGCAGCCTGCTGGCAATGGAAGGCGACGGCCCAAGCGTGCTCACTGCCTTCCGGCATCAAGCGTTGGGCTACGGCGAGGTCGGCCTCGGCCTTGGCCAGCCAGCCGCGCACCAGTTCCCGCCGGACTTCGTCACGCGGCCTCATAGAGGACCTTGCCGTACCGGTGGGCGGGGAAGGCGATGCCCCCGACCAGATCCTTGGTTTCCTCGAAGCGGTCGGTGCTCATGACCAGGACGTCGAGCGGATGTCCGATGTCGCCCAGGCTCTCGCGAAGGCGGACGCTCTCTTGCCGCGGATCTTGGGGCGCGTCCTCAAGCACCAGCAGGTCAATGTCGCTGTCGGGGGTCAATCGGCCGGTTGCGGCGGACCCAAAGAGGATGATCCGCCGCGGCCGGCTGACGCGCAGGATCCGTCGAACGATCTCCCGCAGCAACGACTCATCCTGTGTGACGCCGGACACCATGGGCCGATCCTCCGTTCAGACTATACCGCAGCGCATCAAGCCGGGCAAGCGCCGTCCCCTCGCCGGCGGCTGGCGTTTCTGGCCGCCGTCCGACGCTGGCCCCCCCCCCCTTGTCCCGATAGGACTACGGCGGGCAGGCCGGGGCCGCCTGCTTCATCCTTCTGCGGTTCGACATTCTCTATTCGATATTCGCCGTTTAGGAAAAGGGGACGGGAGTATTTTGCCGGAACGGCCCTCCGGGTGCTTCGCACAAAATACTCCCGTCCCCTTTTCCTTTTATTCGTGCCGGAGCGCCTGGATGGGGTCCATCTGGGCCGCCCGGTAGGCCGGATACATTCCGCTCGCCACGCCCACGAGGATGCTCGTCCCGAGGGCCACGGCGACGGCGGTCGGCGTGACGATCGTCTCCGCGAGGCCCGCCAGTGCCGCCTCGCCGCCGATGCCCAGGCTCGCCGCCGCCTTCCCCAGAAGCCACGGCACGGCCATGGCGAGCGCCACACCCACCGGCACGCCGACCGTCCCGCCGAGGCTGCTTAACATCACCGTTTCGACGAGGAACTGGCTGACGATGTCCTTGCGTTTGGCGCCCATGGCGCGGCGGATGCCGATCTCTCGCGTCCGCTCCGTCACGCTCGCCAGCATGATGTTCATGATCCCGATGCCGCCCACCAGCAGGCTGATCGCCGCCACGCTCATCCCCAGGACGACGAACAGCCACTTCGTCCGCTCGAGCGCTTCGAGCCTTTCGAGCGGCACCTTCACGTCCCAATCCTTCTGTTTCGGGTCGTGATACCTTTCCAGGAGGCTCGTGATGATTTTCGCCGCCGGCCGCACCTCATTTGCCTCGGGCAACTTGATGGTGATCTCGTGCAGTTCGCATACTTCGATATTTTGTGAGCCACTCGAGCGGTCCATGAGGATTTCGCCGAAGCGTTTGCTGGCCGCCCGCAGCGGAATGTACACGACGCGGTCGAACTCCTTCTCGCCGGCGCTCGCTCCTCCTCCGCCGCGCGCCGCCAGCACCCCCACCACACGATACGTCTGGTCCGCCAGCCACACCGCTTGGCCGATCGGGTCCTCGCGCGGGAAAAGTTCCTCCGCCACCGGCGCCCCCAGCACGCACACGTTCGCGACCTTCTGCTCGTGCAACTCCGACAGCCATTGTCCGCGCGCCACCTTCAGGCCGTACGTCTCGCGGTACCACGGCACGACGCCGAGCACCTCGACGCGCGATGCGCGCGTCAGGTGCCGCGCCGTCGTCCGGATCCGCCGCGCCGGCACCACCACCTCGGCGTCCACGACGCTCGCGCGGATGCGGGCGGCGTCTTCGTACGTCAGCCCGTAAACGAGCGCGAAACTTCTGGAGCGGCTCGCGTTCGTCGGGTCCTCGGTCGGCTTGACGGCCTCGACGATGATGTTCGTCGCCCCCATCCGCAGGACCTCGGCCTGCATCTTCGCGCTGATGCCTTCGACGACCGCCATCGTGGCGATCACCGCGCACACGCCGAACAGAATCCCCAGCATCGTCAGGACGCTCCGTCCCGGATGCCTCAGGAGGCTGTCCACCCCCAGCCGCAGAATCTCGGTTGACTTGAAGGAAAGCATGCCGGCTCCCTGCCGCTTGGCACTACTTATTTTTAACCGCAAAGATCGCAAAGAGCGCAGAGGGGAAACAAGGGAACACCCGAACGGCGAGAAACGGCCTTGGCTTTTTTGCCTTTTCCCGGATCCTCCGTTCTTTGCGTTCTTTGCGTCCTTTGCGGTTAAGCCGCATTAGAATATTAGGCCGCGGGCGCGACGACGCGGCCGTCCGCCAGCCGCACGATCCGGTGCGTCCGCCGGGCGATGTTCTCGTCGTGCGTCACCACGATGAGCGTTCGCCTGCGTGCCGCCAGGTCGTCGAAAATCGTAAGAATGTCCAGGCCGGTTTTCGAGTCGAGGTTGCCGGTCGGCTCGTCCGCGAGGATAATGAGGGGATCGTTGGCGATCGCCCGCGCGATGGCCACGCGCTGCTGCTCGCCGCCCGAGAGTTCCATCGGTTTGTGGCGCGCCCGCTGGCCCAGGCCCACCTGTTCCGCCAGTGCCGTCGCCCGCCGCCGACGGTCCCGGCGATGCATGCCCTGGTAGAAGAGCGGCACTTCGATGTTGTCGAGGGCCGAAAGTTGCGGGATCAGGTTGAACGATTGGAACACGAATCCGATCCGCCGACCGCGCACCTCGCTCAACTCCCCGTCCGACAGTTGCGACACGTCCTCGCCGCCCAGCAGATACCGCCCGCTCGTCGGCCGGTCCAGGCACCCCAGAAGGTTCAGGAGCGTCGACTTGCCGGACCCCGACGCCCCCATGATCGCCAGATACTCGCCCTCCTCGATCCGCAGGGTCACCCCCCGCAGCGCCTCCACCACCACGTCGGCGCCCATCCGGTAACTCTTTGCGAGTTCGATCAATTCCGCCAGACTCATGGCTCGCTGCGGTTCTCCCCGGCCGGCGCGGCCTCGCCCGCCTCCTTCTCTAGCCGCTCGCGCATCGCACGCATCATCTTCTCGCGTTCCTCGGGCGTCGCCGATTCCAACCGCTTGCGCATCGCCTCCACCTTTTCCGGCGTCATGCCCGCCGGCAGCCGCCTCTCTTTCGAATCCGGGGTCTCAGATCTCGGATTGTCTTGTCCGGCCCCTTCGCCGCCTATCGCCTGCCGGCCCTCAGCCCGCCGGTCCGTTTCCCCCCGCGGCGCCTCCGGCGAAGCGATCCGCTCCGGCGGCACCTCTTCCTTTGCCGGCACGGCCAGTTCCGGCGCCCCCGTCGGCTTGTACAGGTACACCGTCTCGCCTGCCTCGAGGCCCGACAGGATTTCCACGTTCCGGTCGTTCGACAGGCCCAGTTCCACCTGCCGCACCTGCGGCCCGCTCGCCGTCTTCACGTACGCCACCTGGTACCCCTTGTCCGTGTAAACGCTCGAGACGGGTACCTGGAGGACGTCCGGCCGGTCGTCCACCAGGACCTCCACCTGCGCGCTCATCCCGGGCTTCAGTCCCTTCGGGGCCTCGTCGAGCGTGATCTGGGTCGCATAACTTTTCGCCCCTGCCGGCATCCACCATGCCGTCCGGTCCGGCATTACCGCTATCTTCGTCACGCGTCCCTTCAATCGCTTGTCCGGATAGGCGTCGATCGTCACGTATGCCGGCGCTCCGTCCGCCACCTGTTTGACGACCGACTCGTGCAGTTTCACCTGGACGACCATCTCCGCCAGGTTCGGCAGTTTGATCAGCGTCTGCTGGTACCACGCCTTCGCCCCCGCCTCGACGGTGACGGTTTCCCGGTGGTCGGTCCCGGTGTAGTAAGTCACCATCCCCGGCTGCGGGGCGAGGATGACCGCCTTTTCGACCTGCTCGCGTGCCTTCGCCAGCAGCCGCTCCTCCTGTTCGAACGTGTCTTTCTTCGCGTCGCGGTTTGATAGCGAGCTCTCCAGTTCGCTCGCCGCCCGCGCCTGCACGCGCTCGTACTCCCGCTTCGCCTCCAGCCAATCCGTGTACGCCTTCTCCGCCATCTTCGGGAACTCGTACGCCAGGAACAGATCCAGCGCAGTCCGTGCCTGCTCCAGCGCCACCTCCGTCCGGTGGTGCGCCAGTTCGTCCGCCTCCAGTTCGCTTCCGGTCACATATCCCTTTTCGTTCAGTTTTCGGGTCCACTCCACTTTGCTCGCCGCACGCGACAGTTCCTCGTTCGCCAGGTCGATCTCGCTTGCGAGGCCCCGTTTCTTCTGGAGCGCTTCGCCCCCGAGGGCCGCGTCCTCGGCCATCGCCCCGAAGTCCGTCGCCTCCCCCTCCGACACCAGCCGGTCCGCCACCGCTGCACCAAGGTACTTCTTCAGATCCAGAGCCGCGAACTTGACCTTCAACGCCGCCTGCGACAGCAGGCTCTCGTTCGTGCTCTGCTGGATCTCATACTGCTTCTGGGCCTGCTCGTAAGCCGCCTTCGCTCCCCGCCACACGCTCAGCCGGTTCGTCAGTCGGTCCTGGACGTCCGTCGGGTCGAATTCCACGAGTTTCTGGCCTTCCTGGACCATCATGCCCTCTTCGATGATCCACAGGATGGTGCTCGTGCCCTCGATCGCGCACTTGATGTCCTTCGACTCCTTGGCGTCCACTTCGCCGCTCTCGACGATCGTGACGATAAACCGGTCGCGGGCGGCGCGCGTCGTCTCCCCGCTGCCCGGGCCCGTCGCCGACGAACCGCTCCCCACGGCCCAGACGCTCAGCCCGACCAGCACCGCCAGCGCCACCCCGCCGCCGGCTATCCAAAGTAGCCGCGCCCGGCCTTTTCCGCTCACGGCCGCCTTAAGGGCCGACAGGTGTGAGGCTCCAGCCATGGATTTGTCCCTCTTGATCAACGACCAGGGTTCCCACGTCGCGCTGAAACTCCAGGCCAGCCACCGTGTGGTCCACCAGGGCCCGCGCCAGCGCGTTCTGCGCCTCGACGAGCGCCCGCTGCGCCTCCAGGACGTC
>Ga0315289_10013526_pt1 | contig 11418 bp, 8 predicted proteins | sample YL17G11_40_MG_FD_203452 | JGI IMG/M metagenome (GOLD analysis project Ga0315289, IMG submission 203452) | Sediment microbial communities from Yellowstone Lake, YNP, Wyoming, USA - YL17G11_40 | ecosystem: Environmental > Aquatic > Freshwater > Lake > Sediment | place: USA: Wyoming | collected... | reverse complement strand
ATGTTCGGAAAGTAGACCTGGTCGCGCACCGGCAGTACCGGCAATACGCGCGGAAGCTTGGCTCGACCGGGCTCATGCTCCTGCTGCCCGACCTCATCGGCCGTCACCGTTTCTTCTGTAAGGGTTTTCTTGCGTGGCATTGCCTTCCCTTGCCTCATTTCCGCATGTTGCGAGTGGTGGCCGGTGCGTGTTGAACGGTTCTTGTTATAGGTGGTGGTTTCCGGCCTTCAGGCAGCGATCCCAAGACTCGCCACCTATCGCAGATCCCGGTCCCCGGCGTCCCCCTGTCCCGGTGTATCGGGAATTCATTCCCGATACGCACCCCGGCGCTCAAGAAGCAGCCTTCATCTCGCTCAACGTCACGAGCGTGGGTTCCTTCTTCTCCAGGATCGTCTCGGCCGTGACGATGCATTTCTTGATGTCCTTGCTCGAGGGGACCTCGTACATTATGTTCAGCATCACTTCTTCCAGGATCGTGCGCAGTGCTCTGGCACCCGTTCCCCTCTTCATAGCTTCGCTTGCTATGACCTCGATCGCATCCTCGGTCAAGACCAGGTCCACCCCATCGTACTCGAAGAACTTGTGGTACTGCTTGACAAGAGCGTTCTTTGGCTCCACCAGAATCCGTTTCAGAGCATCCTGGTCGAGCGCGTCGAGCGTCGCAACTACAGGCAGACGCCCTATGAACTCCGGGATAAGCCCGTACTTGAGCAAATCCTCCGGCATCACGTGCTTCAACACGTCGCCGACCTGCATCTCCGCCTTCTTGTGCACAGTAGCTCGGAAGCCGAGGCTCGAGTCGCTGATCCGCCGATCAATGATCTTATCCAATCCCTCAAACGCGCCGCCGCAGACGAACAGGACGTTGGTCGTGTCGAGTTGGACGTATTCCTGCTGAGGATGCTTGCGGCCGCCCTGTGGAGGCACGTTCGCGACCGTTCCCTCGAGTATCTTCAGAAGCGCCTGCTGCACTCCCTCGCCCGAGACGTCGCGCGTGATGGATGGGTTCTCCGCCTTCCGGCCGATCTTGTCGATCTCATCAATGTAGACGATGCCGCGCTGGGCGCTCCTGATGGTCGCCTGGACGCTCTCACCTGTGTCCGCGGCCTGCAGGAGCTTCAGCAGGATGTTCTCCACGTCCTCGCCGACGTAGCCAGCCTCGGTCAGCGAAGTAGCATCGGCGATAGCAAACGGGACGTTGAGTATCCGCGCGAGAGTTTGGGCGAGCAGCGTCTTACCGCAGCCGGTGGGGCCGATCAGAAGGATGTTCGACTTCTGGAGCTCTACGTCCGTGGACGGCGCGTTGATCCGCTTGAAGTGATTATAGACGGCAACGGAGAGCGATCGCTTGGCCTTCTCCTGGCCGATCACGTACTGGCTGAGGATGCGGTAGATCTCTTTCGGCTTCGGGATCGTGCCGAAGGCCAGTACATCCGGCTGCGCAGCGTCACCCTTGATGATGTCGTTGCAGAGCCCGATGCAGTCCAGGCAGACGCCGCCATAAACCCCCAGGATGAGTTTCTTGACCTGCTCGCGGCTCTTTCCGCACAGGGCGCAGCGCCCGTCGTTTCGATCGTAACCGACCCTCGCCAACTGGCCCTCTCCTTCAGGGTCTGGGGTCTAGCGCAACACAAACGGTTCGGGCCGGTGTCTACCCTATGCCCTGGACCCTATACCCCATACCCCATTCAGCCCTTCTTCTCGATTACCTTATCTACTATGCCGTACTCCAGCGCTTCCTCCGGAGACATATAGTAGTCCCTGTCAATATCGCGCTCGACCTTCTCCGCCGGCTGGCCGGTGTGCTGCGCCAAAATCTTGATGTAAAGGGACTTGTAGCGCAGCACCTCGCGCGCGACTATGTCAATGTCGGAAGGGGTGCCGTAGAATCCGGCCGTGCCCTGGTGGATCATGATCCGGGAGTTCGGCAGCGCGAACCTCTTGCCTTTCGCCCCGCCGGCAACAAGTATTGCCCCCATGCTCATCGCGTGCCCCACACACGTCGTCGCGATGTCCGGCTTGACCACCTGCATCGTGTCGTAGATGGCCAGGCCCGCGATCACAGACCCACCGGGGCTGTTGATGTACAGTTCGATATCCTTGTCAGGGTCTTCCTTCTCAAGGAACAACATCTGCGCCACTACCAGATTCGCAATGTCGTCGTCTATCGGCGTGCCGATGAAGATGATCCTGTCCTTGAGCAGGCGAGAGTATATATCATATGCACGCTCGCCGCGTGCTGTTTGCTCAACCACCATTGGTATCAGAGCCATCTAGTGTGGAACTCCTTTCAGGACGCGCGGCCCCCCACATTGTTAATATTGGAAGCATGAACCAGAAAGTCTAGCACTTTTCTCCGAAGCAGCCGGCCCCTGATGGCCTGCCTCCCATCGGTCTTGTCCAGGTAAGCGTTGAATGACTCCCTTACGAGGTTACTCTCCTGCGCAATCTTCCCGACCTCGGCCTCCACATCCTCATCGGAGACCCGCACATCCTCACGCCTGCCTATCTCACCTATCACAAGGCTGGCTCTCAGATCCCGCTCCGCGGACTTCTCAACCCGGGACCGGAGCTGCTCGAAGCTCGCGCCCGTGCTCTCCAGGTACTCCTCCAGAGTCCTCTTCCTCGACTCCAGGTCTCTGAGCAAGTCCTGCAACCGATGAGCGACCTCATGATCCAGCATCGCCTCCGGGAAGCAGATCTTCGAGCGCTCGACCACCTTCTCCACGATCTTCGCCTCGACCTGCCGGTCTGCAAGCTCCGACGCCGCCTCCTCCATCGTGCTCCTGATCTTATCCTTCAGCTCCCGGACCGTTCCGATCTTATCGTCGCTATTCGCGGTTATCTGCCGAACGAATTCGTCAGTCAGCTCCGGGACATGTCGCTCCTTGATCCCGATGACCGTGACAGTGACCCAGGAGCTCGTACCAGCCAGCACCCGATCCTCATAGTCCTCAGGGTAGAGGAGCTCGATCGTCTTCGTCTCGCCGGCGCTCATGCCGACCAGCCCCTCATCGAAGCTCGGCAGGTTGCGCCCGACCTCGACCGCCTTCTCCCCTGGGTCCCCATCCCGCTCAGTCAGCCGAATGACGGCCAAGTCTCCCCTTCGGATCGGGCGGCTTTCGACGTTCTCGACCTCGGCAGAGCGCTGGCGGATCTCCTCAAGTTCCCGGTCCACTTCCTCATCCGATACCTGAGGAACCAGCCTTTCGACTTCTACTCCCACATACTCTCCGAGCTCGACCGACGGAGGGAGCGGGACTCTCGCCTTGAACACGAAGGGCTCAGCATCCGCAAGACGGACCACCTCGTACTCGGCGGTGCCAAACGGTTCTATTCCCGCCTGTTCCAGCGCCTGCTCGTACGCGGGCTTGACGAGCTTGTCCGCCGCCCGCTCCTTCACGCGCTCTTCTGAAACGTGCCGTTCCAGGATCGCCCGCGGTGCCTTGCCTTTACGGAAGCCGGGGACTTCCGTGTTGCGGCCGACCTCCACGTACGCCTCGTCGAACGCCTTGCTGACCACCTCCGGCTCGACTTCTATCTCCAGCGACATCTCGCACGGCTTCGTTTGTTCCTGCTGGGTTACAGCCACGAAACTTGCTCCTGCCTCACAAAAAAACGACAGGATACAGGACATAAGATAGCTTCCTCATATCCCAAGAATCTATCCTCTATCCTATATCCTGAGGGGTAATGGGCAGGGTACAGAGCCTCCCTCTCTGCAACCTCCACCCGATTCTGGAGCGGGAGACGGGACTCGAACCCGCGACCATCTACATGGCAAGCAGATGCTCTACCAACTGAGCTACTCCCGCACGTCTGGAGGTTGGACGTTAGAGGTTAGAAGTTGGGACCCGCGAGTCCATCCCCTCACCTCTAACTTCCAACCTCTAACTTCTAACCTCTAACCTGGGCGAGAGGAGAGTCGAACTCCTACGCCTTGCGGCACTAGATCCTAAATCTAGCGTGTCTGCCTTTCCACCACTCGCCCGATCTGGACGTTAGAGGTTGGAGGTCAGAGGTTGGAACCCGGACTCCAACTTCCAACATCTAACTTCCAACCTCTAAATTGGGTCGTACAGGACTCGAACCTGTGACCCGCTGATTAAGAGTCAGCTGCTCTACCAACTGAGCTAACGACCCACGCACCTGGCCGCCCTCACGGGCCGGCCTCTCATTATACCAATCAGCTCAGTTGGCGTCAACGCGGGGACGCCGGTCCGAGCCCGCCTCCGACCTCCTCTTGCGAGCGTCTCGATTATACCAGACCACGAGCCGAATGTCAACAGATTTGAGATCAGGAGTCAGGAATCAGGAGTCAGGAGTTAGGAGTGTCTATGCTTCGGCGCACGGATTTCGCGCCGAAGCATGGAAGCTGATGGTCCGGCTCGTCTCGCGCCGGACCCGCATTTTCTATCCTTCGGCTCGTTCTTTCTATCCTTCGGCGCACGCATTTCGCGCCGAAGCGGACCTTCTATGCTTCGGCTCGCCCAGAGCCCAAGCCACCTCTGGGCTTCCCCTCATTGCTCATCCCTCACGCAGCGCCGAGCGTCTGTTTGATGGTCCGGCTCGTCTCGCGCCGGACCCACATTTGCCGCACGTCCTCGTGCGGCAAATCTACCGCATCACCGGCTCAATCGGCCCAAGACATCCCCGGCCCTATTTTCTATGCTTCTATCCTTCGGCTCGTTCTTTGGAGCCGAAGCCGGGCATGAGTTGAAGCGCGGGCGGGGGGCGTTCGCCCGCCCCTCATTGCTCATTCTATGCTTCGGCGCACGGATTTCGCGCCGAAGCGAACTATGGGCTGAAACACTAGCAAAGGTGTTCGCCGCCTCCTCATTGCTTCCCCCTCAGGGAGCGCCGAGCGTCTCCTTCCCCGGCTCCCACTCGACTGGGCACAGCTGCCCCGTCTGCAGCGCCTTCAAGACCCGCAGTGTCTCGTCCACGCTCCTCCCAACGTTCAGGTTATGGACCAACTGATACTCGATCTTGCCCTGGGGATCAATGATGAACGTGCCCCTGAGCGCTATCCCCTGGCCTTCGAGCAGGATCCCATAGCTGCGGCTGACTTCCTTTGTGAGGTCGGAGAGCATGGGAAAGTTGATGTTGCCGATGTCCTTGGTCCAGGCCATATGAGCATATTTGCTGTCGGTGCTGGCCCCGAGGATGACGGCGTCGAGCTCCTCGAACTCCTTGACGCGCCGGCTGAACTCCAGTATCTCAGTCGGGCAGATGAACGTGAAATCGAGCGGCCAGAAGAAGAGGACGACCCATTTGCCTTTGTAGTCCGACAGCTTGACCTCGATGAACTGACTATCCTTGATGCCTTCGAGCGCAAAACCCGGCGCCTGCTGTCCCACCTGTATCATCCTGCTGCTCCCTTCTTGAGCCATTCTCCAGTCAAACGGCTGAGCTATCCGTGCTCTCAAGATATACCCAGGCGGACTGAGGAGGCAAACGGAGAGGCCGGTTCCCGCGATCGCCCAAACGCCTCCGCAAGGCTCGCGGAACGCGCCTGCGCTATCCCCTCTTCATCCCCACCGCCGCAGCGTACACCTCCCGCCTCGGCAGCTTAAGCTCTGCCGCGACCTGCCGGATTGCGTCCCGCTCCGTCACTCCCTCGGAGAGAAGCCCCCGCAGCCGATCCTCGACTTCCCGGGCCCTATTCCAACTTCCAACTTCCAACCTCCAACCTCCAACGTCCGCGCCTTCGATCACGATGGTGATCTCTCCTCTCGCCTTAGGATGAGTGAAGCGCTCGATGGCCTCCGAGATCGTCCCTCTGAACACTTCCTCGAACATCTTTGTCGCCTCGCGGACAATCGCCGCTGGCCGATCCCCCAGCTCAGCCAGCGCCGACCTGAGCGTCGGCACGAGCCTCAGCGGCGACTCGTACAGAACGATCGTCCTCGGATCGGCTGCAAGCCCGCGGAAGAACGACCTTCGCTCGCTCTCCTTCCGAGGCGGGAAACCGTCGAACGCGAAGTGTGATGTGGGCAGGCCGGAGGCAACCAGCGCGGTTATGATAGCGTTCGGCCCCGGCACGGGCACGATGGGGATATTCGCGCTGATTGCCAGCCGGATCAGCTCGTGGCCGGGGTCGGAGATGCCGGGGGTTCCCGCATCGGAGACGAGCGCAACATTGTCCCCTATCCGGAGGCGCTCAACGATGTCAGCCGCCCTTCTGCCCTTGCTGTGTTGGTGGTAAGCGACGAGCGGGGTGTGAATTTCGTAGCGGGACAGGAGCTTGCGCGTGACGCGCGTATCCTCGGCCGCGATCAGGGCAACCTCCTTGAGCACCCGCAGCGCTCGCAGCGTGATGTCCTCAAGGTTCCCTATCGGCGTCGCGACGATGTAGAGAGTACCCGGGGAAGGGTCATGGGTCATGGGTTATGGGTCATGGGCCGGGCCGCCAATCCCGGCCCAACCTCTGAACTGCAAACTCTGAATCCTAGCTCCTGACTCCTAACTCCTGACTCCTGAATCCTGAATCCTGAATCCTGACTCCTGACTCCTGAATCCTGAATCCTGAATCCTGAATCCTGAATCCTGATCCCTGAACTCCCTACGGCTTGGGCGCGGGCCTGCTCCCAGGCCCCGTCGGAGGCGCGCCAGGCGGGTTCAGAGCGCGCATTCTTTCGGACAACTCCTTGATCCTCTGTTCCTCTTTCGCTGCGAGTTCGCTCTCGCCCATGCGCTTGAACGTCATCATGAGCTGATAATGGATGTTGAGGTCGGGATCTGTGTAAGCCGCGTCGGTCGCGATCTGAAGATTGGATTTCGCTTTGGCCTTCTCGCCCTTTTCCAGGTAAAGCTGGGCGAGCATCAGCCTGAGGTCCGCCCCCTCAGTGATGGTGCGCACATCCAGGATGTCGGCCAGCACGGCGATAGCCTGATCGCGCTTTCCCTGCATAGCATATATCTCGGCCAGCTTAGTGGCGGGAGCAGCATCGTCCCGGTTGGCCTTGCGAAGCGCGATCACGGCCTGCTGCAGCAGTCTGTCGCGCTCACTCGGAGGCATCATCGGGTTCTGCTGCGCCTGGCCTGCCAGCCAGTAGCCCTTCAGCTCAGGATCGAAAACCTGCACTTTCGCCGCCTTCTGCACCTTCTGGTAGAACTCGGATTTTGCCTGGTTCTCAAGAGCCGTCCTGAGCTGGTCGCGGTACTGCTTTTTCTTCTTCTCGAAGTCCTTCGGAAGCTCCAGCTTGCTATCTTCGACCTTGACGATCCGATAGCCCTCGGACGTTCTCAGGGCTCCGCTCGTCTGCCCGACCTTCAGCCCTTGCAGATCCTTGTCGAAGGCGGGCGAGACGAAGCCCATGTCCCCGCCCTTACTCTTGCTCAGCGGATCTTCGGAGAACTCCCGTGCAAGTGTAGCGAAGTCCGCGCCAGCCTTGATCCTCTTAAGAATCCCCTCGGCCTTGTGCCTTGCCTGGGGTTCAGGGGTGGGGTCAACCCGGATAAGGATCTGGCGCACCTTGAGCTGCCGGTAGCTTTCGGTCAGCCGCTTGTCATCTATCGTGACGACGCTGTCGCTCAACTGCGTCTCGAGCTTGCGAACCATCAACTGCTGCCGGGCCACGTCCGGGCTGAGCTCCGTCTCAATGTCCTTGCGCAGCGACCGGATGCTCTGAGGTGGGCGCAGCCGCGAGAGTATCAGGTCGAACTCACGGTCGGATAGCTTCCTCTTCCGCTTGCCGCCGGACGCCTGCCGGATCTGCTCGAACTGGTCGTTGATCATTTTTCCGCGCTCGCGCCGAAGCTCAAACCAGCCGACCTTGATCCCCCGCTGCTCAGCCGTGGAGATGAGCATTGTCTGCCCGATCAGCCGCGCCAGTATTGATTCCTTCACCGCGGCCTCCTGAAGAGCGGTCATGCCGGCGCGATCTCTGGCCCTCTGATACTCTACCTGAAAGAGCGTCCCGTACTGAGCCCTCGATATCCCCATGCCGTTAACGGAGGCAACGACCTTGCCCCCTTCTTCCCGCTCCCCTTGTTTTCCGCTGATGTAGCTGCCATAATAGGTGAAACAACTGATGAGGAAAACGAACGCAATCAGAATCAGTGCTGGTTTCAGGATCTGCGCAAAGCTGTTCCTCATTCGAGTGATAGACATCTGATCATCTCCTCCGATCGGAAACCTGCAAACGCGCCGGTTACCGCTGCACTCCGACGCCCGAAAGCATCACATTCAGCGCGGCGAGACAGAGCCTCGATGCCACCTCTGAGTCGCCGCCGTATGGAGCATAGTGGGTCTCAAGCGAGAGCCACCCTTCGTAACCCGCCTCCTTGAGCGCCTCAAGCTGGCCCGGATAGTCAATCTGGCCGTCACCAATGGCGACGAATGCACATTGCCCACCGTCCAACCTGATCGCGTCCTTCACGTGGACGTGTGCTATATAATCCTTGATCGCCTCGTAGCCGGCCGGGAATGGATTCTCGCCGGCACAAAACGCGTTCCCAGGGTCCCAGACAGCCCGCAGGTGAGGCGAGTTGACCCGCTGCAGCACCCTGGCCGTTTGCTCACCGGTCCCCAGATAGCAGGAATGCTCGTTCTCCAACGCGAGCACCACTCCCTTTCGTCCGGCAACCTCCGCCGCCCTGCTAAGCTGCTTCACTATCCCATCCTCGACCTCCGGCGTAAGCTCTCCCCTCCTCCAAAATGAGAAGACCCTCACAAGCCGCGTGCCGAAGACCTCCGCCAGCTCCACACACCTGTCGAGAAGCGCCGGCTGGTCGGCAAGAGTTCGCTCACTCGCCTGGTGACTCGGGCCGACCTCGCGCGACGTGCTGCCTCCAAGCTCACACTTAAAAACCGGCGAAGCAATGCACGAAACCACCAGGCGCTTCTCTCGCAGGATCGCCTTCGCCTTCTCGACTCCCGCCCCCGAGAGATCAACCACGTTCTGGCCCCAGAGGCTTCGCAGTTCCGCCCCCTGTACGCCATATTCGCGCATCACGTCGAGCGCGTGCGCGAAATCCATGGAGATCTCATCGGTAATGACCGAAAGCTTCATCGCCCCGCCACGGGCAACCCCCTACACCCAAATCTTACCGCAGCGCGGCCGCCGTGTCAAGCTGACGAGAGGAGGGAATGGGGAACAGGGAATAGATGACGTCGAAGGTTCACCCGATGATGTCGGAGGTTCTCCGGACCTCCGACTGCCCTCTCCCATCAACGCGATGCGACTCCTTCTCCCCTGGCGGGAGAAGGTTGGGATGAGGGGGAAGCCCCGGGCGTGCTATCACGCTCAAATCTGCACCCCTCACACCTGGTGAGACTTCCCCGCCAGCCAGTTGTCCAGGATCTGTGATTCCGGCAGCGCCGGAAGGTGAATCGCGTCGCACAGCGCCTCTACCACCGCGTCTTGCCGCACCACCCCGACGAGCTCCGACTCCGCAATCTCGACGCCGAGCTTCCCCGCCTCCTCCTCCACGAACCGGAAGACGTCGTAGATCGAGGTGGCGTGAGGCTGGGTGATGTTCGTCGAGACCTGTGCCAGTCCGCGAGAGCGCAGATTGATCCCTATCGCCTTCACGCCCGCTAATGCCTTTCCCTCGTCCCGCACCTTGCGTATCCGTCGGGCGATCTTTCGAGCGACCGACACGTCGGAGGTCTTGAGGTTGACGTTATAGGCGATCAGCGGGCCGCGAGCGCCCACAACTGTAGCCCCAGCCGTCGGATGAAGCTCGTGCGGGCCGAGGTCCGGCTCCCGATCGCCGTCCAGGCCAGCAGCCCTCAACCCCTCATATCCGCCCTTCCTGATCTCGGCAAGGTTAGCCCTGTGGCCCATGTTCGCCGAGCGCTCGTAGAAGTAGACGGGGATTCCGAGCCGGTCCGCGATCTCCTTCCCGATTTCATAGGACAACGCAACACATTCGGCCATCGTGCACCCGATCACCGGGACAACCGGCACAACGTCAATTGCCCCGATCCTGGGATGCTCTCCCTTGTGTTTGCGCATGACGATCAGCTCGACGGCTCTTTCGGCGCCAGCAAGCACCGCCGCCTTGACCGCCTCCGGCTCACCCAGGACAGTAACCACGCTGCGGTTGTGATCCGCGTCCCAGGAGTAGTCAACCACCTTCGCCGGACCTGCCGACCGGATCGCCTCAACGATCGAGTGCACGACCTCCGGCCGCCGGCCCTCGCTGAAGTTCGGAACGCACTGAACCAGTCTAGTCATCATCTGAGGTAATGGTTGCCCGGTGCCGGGTGCCGGTAACTTTTAGGGGGTCTCGGAAACTCGTTCCCGAAACCCCCAACTCCCAGCTCATTGCTCATCGCTCACTGCTCATTGCTCGTTGCTGCCTTCAGGCTACTCCCGGCTCGAGCCGCGGCTTGCTCGTCTCCGGAGTCCTTCTCACAGCCCGTCTGGAATCCTTCGCGGCCTCGCCATCCGCTGGTGTTGGACGGGCCTCCTTGTCGCCGCGCTCGGGAGCCTTCGCATCCGCCATCAGCGACTCGAACTCCTCGCGCTCGATCGTCTCCTTCTCCAGCAGAACGCGGACGATCTCGTCCATCTTGGACCGGTTCTCGGTCAGGATCTGACTCGCCCGCTCGAAGCCGGTCCCGATGATCTTGCGGATCTCCTTGTCAATTGACATAGCGATTCCTTCGCTGTAGTTACGATCCTCCATAATATCCCGGCCGAGGAACGGGTTGCCGTGACGCTTGCCGAGCGTGAGCGGGCCGAGGGCCTCGCTCATTCCGAACTCGCAGACCATTGCCCGTGCGATTTCAGTCGCCCGGTCGAGATCATTGTGCGCCCCAGTCGTCAGCTCATTGAACACAAGCTGCTCAGCTACACGGCCGCCCAGCAAGCCAGCGATGTCGTCCAGAAGCTCGCTCTTAGTGGTCAGGTACTTGTCCTGAGTCGGAAGCTGCATGGTGTAGCCAAGCGTCATGCCGCGCGGCAGCACAGATATCTTGTGTACCGGATCGGCATAAGGCAGAAGCTCGGAAACGACGGCATGACCTACCTCGTGATAGGCCACCATCTCCTTCTCTTTGTCGCTGATGATCCGGCTCCTCCGCTCCGGCCCAGCGATAACCCGGTCAATCGCGTCCTCGAAGTCGGCTGAACCTATCTTGGTCTTCTCGCGGCGCGCGGCAAGAAGCGCCGCCTCGTTCACCAGGTTCGCCAGGTCCGCGCCGGAAAAGCCGGGCGTCCTTCTGGCAAGGCTCTCCAAATCTACATCCTCTCCAAGCGGCTTGCCCCGCGTGTGCACCTGCAGAATTTCCTTTCGTCCGTTGGCGTCCGGGTTGTCAACCACGACTCGCCGGTCGAATCGCCCCGGACGGAGCAGCGCCGGGTCGAGAATATCTGGCCGGTTCGTAGCAGCTATCAGGATGACGCCCGCGTTGGGATCGAATCCATCCATCTCCACCAAGAGCTGGTTTAAGGTCTGCTCCCG
>Ga0315289_10013523_pt1 | contig 11421 bp, 6 predicted proteins | sample YL17G11_40_MG_FD_203452 | JGI IMG/M metagenome (GOLD analysis project Ga0315289, IMG submission 203452) | Sediment microbial communities from Yellowstone Lake, YNP, Wyoming, USA - YL17G11_40 | ecosystem: Environmental > Aquatic > Freshwater > Lake > Sediment | place: USA: Wyoming | collected... | reverse complement strand
GTCGTCGGCGGGGAATCGTAGCGGGGCGATGGTCTCCTTGGCGGTCACGAAGCACGGCTGGCGGCGATACGCCTCGGCGCCGCCGCGGACGATCTGGCCGATCTCGATGAGATACTTCAGCTCGCGCTGGTTCCAAACCTCGGTCGAGCCGCACTTGGTGGTGTGCTTGGCCACCAACGCGGCGGTCCGGATCCGCTGCATCGGCGGCGGCACCGGCCGGCCCGCGTCGTCCACCAGGCAGGCCACCGGGTTGCCGACAAACCCCACACCCTCCAGCGCCTCCCCGAGCTGGAGCAGGCGGATCAGGTCGGCCTGCGTGGGCTTGCGGACGGCGTCGGCGTCTAAGTCCAGGTACTCGATGCACGCCCCGCCGAACTTGCAGCCGTGGGGCGGCGTCCATCGCGGGGTGGTCACCCCGTTGAGCAGGCACTGCCGCTGGCCGGCGGCGATGCGCCGGCGGAGGTCGTCGAGCATGGCCTCCACCAGGCGAGGCGGGAACTTGACCACGCGGCTATTGTCATCGACCGCCGCGCCGGCCTGACGCAGGGGCGGGTAGAAGTCCTCGCACTCCACCCGCAGGCCCACGTCGCGCAGAACTTCAAGCGTCGCGTCGTGGATGGACTGCATCTGCGGGCCAGTCAGCGGGCGGGCGGGCCCAGAAGTGGTCGCGGGTTCCATGAACTCTCCTGGTTTCGGCGATGGCGATCCTGCGCAATTGCGTCGGCCTGCGGGCCAAAGTAACATGTTCCCGCAGCAGCCTCCAGACCCAAGCGGCGCGGAGGCTTCCGGGCCGGGCGACAAGCCCCCGGCGGCGCACGAGGACATCATGATCCCCCAGCGGCCGCAAGACTCATCCTATTGGGCCCATCTGGACCTGTCGGCGGTGCCCTGCATCAAGGCGCCCCCTCCCGGCCCGCGCTCGCGCGACCTCCACGCGCGATGCACCAAGTACTTCAAGGGCCTGTCGGGCCAGGTCAAGCTTTTCCCCGTCGCCTTTGAGCGCGGCCGCGGCTGCGAACTGGTGGATGTCGACGGCAACCGCTATATCGACTTCTCCTCGGGCATCTACGTCGCCACCCTGGGCCACTGCCACCCCAAGGTCACCCAGGCCGTCGCCAAGTACGCCGGCCAGCTCATGAACTGCCACGACTTCACCACGCAGGTCAAGACCCTCCTGGTGGAGAAGCTTGCCTCGGTGCTTCCGGGCGACCTGAACGGCTTTCAGTTCTACGACGCCGGCGCCGCGGCCGTGGAGGCCGGCATGCGCGTCCTCCGCGCCGCCACCGGCAAACACGAGCTGCTCTCGGGTTTCTATGACTTCCACGGCAAGACCTACGGCGCCGTCTCACTGGCGCATTTCCGCTCCAGCGCCTACGGACCCTGCCGCGCCCCCGGCAGCCACATGCTCCCCCGGCCCGACCCGTACCGTCCGCTGTGGACCAAGCCCGACGGCGCCATCGACACCGACCGGTACATCGCCTTCTATCACGAGTACCTGGACAAGGCGACTGTGGGCAACGTGGCCGGCTTCGTGCTGGAGCCGATCCAGGGCTGGGGCGGCTCGATCATCCCCCCCGACGACTTCTTCCCCAAGCTCCGCCGCTACTGCGACGAGCACCACCTGCTGCTGATGGCCGACGAGGTGCTCACGAGCTGGGGCCGCACCGGCAAGTGGCTCTGCTGCGAGCACTGGAACGTCCTGCCGGACGTGGTCGCCATCGGCAAGGGCTTCGGCAACGGCTTTCCCGTCACGGCCGTGGCCGTCCGCGAGCCGTACAAGGAGTCGTTCGAGTCCATCAGCGCCTCCAGCAGCTACGGGGGCAACCCGATGGCCTGCGCCGCCGCGCTCGCAAGCACCGAGGTCATCGAGCAGGAGAACCTCCTGGAGCGGGCGACCCATCTTGGCGAGCTGGCGCTGGAGCGAATGCTTCGCATGAAGGACGAGCACGCCATCGTCGGCGACGTGCGGGCCAAGGGCTGCCTGATGGGCATCGAGCTGGTCAAGGACCGTTCGACCAAGGAGCCGTTCGACCAGGCCGGCAAGTGGGTATATCAGAAGGCCTTCGCCAAGGGCCTGGCGTGGATCCCGGCCGGGCACATCCTCCGCATGAGCCCGCCGATTGTGATGGAAGACGCTGTCCTGCTGCGCGGCCTGGATATCATCGACGAGGCCATTGGGGAGACCCAGAGGGAGTTGGGGGGTAGTTAGCAGTGTGCAGCCCTGTGGCACGGGCATCTTGCCCGTGCGTCGCAGGGCCATCTGGGTCCTGCTTTCGGGGGCAATCCACGAGCGAGGCAACCCGCCGGACGCATGGCCGGGACGGCCATGCCAGGTTTTGAAACAACTTCTAGTGGGTGAGCCGCTTGGGGCGGGCATTGCCGGACGTTGCCCACTGGTCTACAATTCCCAGCGTAAGGGCGTCTCGAATCATTGGCGGCTGCACGCTGATTCCCTGAACCATTGCTGGGAGAGCGGTAACATGAGCGATTCCTCACATCTACGAATCCTGGTTCTGGCGGTCGCATGGATGCTTGGCACAGGCGCTGACGGAGCTTGGGGTCAGCAGATGCCGACACAGGTCACCTGCGAGGCCGTCGCGGGCGAGCCGCTGGGCGTGGGAAAACTGATCCTGGAGCTGCCGGCGCCGCCGGGGGAGCGCCCCTCGCCCCAACAGATCAGCTCCCTGCGTCTGCGGGATGCGGACGGCAGGACGCACTACCCAGGCATCGCCAGCAACCTGCAAGCATGGCCATTGCATTACGGGGCTGCAGAAACGGATCCCGTCGAGCCCAACCACGCGGTCGTGTTCTTCCTGTTCACGGGCGATCAGCCCCTCAACGTGACGGTAACCGATGCGCGCCCTGGCTCCACGCAGGAGTGGCAACTTACGGTGGAGCCTACGGTCGACCCCGATCGACGCGCCAAGATGCTGAAGAACTGGGCGCGCGTTTTTTGGCTGAATCAGACTCATTGGAGGGCCGCGAAAACCTACACCGACTGGGCAACCGCCGCGATGGAGTACATCTACTCAATGGTGGCCCGCCGCACCAAAGTGGACCTGGAGGAGGTGTCCTTCCGCCGATTCGAGGATACTTACGGCGACACCCTGGGATTGCTGGTAGGTCTGGCCTCCGTGCGTTCAGCCATCCGGGCGGACCTGCTCCTGCGCCAGGCCGACCGTCCCGAGCCGGCGGATGCGCCGCTGCCCGCCCCCCTCCTGCCGCAGGCGGTTCCTATTCCGGATATCAAGGGCGAGGTGGCCGTCGAGCCGCTGGCCACCCGCGTGCCGCCCGAATGCTTCTACGTCCGCTTTGCGTCCCTGAACGACTACGTGTGGATGAGCGATCGCCTGGCCGAGTGGACCGGCTATGGGCTGGACGTGCTGGGCGCCGGCGACGCGTCGGCGGTGCGCCGGAAGGTCGAACAGGAGCTGGCGATGCACGCAGGCCCCCTGGCCAGGCTGATGGGCGACCAAGCCGTCGCGGAGATGGCCCTGGTCGGCACCGACTTCTTCCTGCGGGAAGGGCCGGCACTGGGCGTGCTATATCGTGCCTCGAACAGCAAGCTGCTGGAGGCCGAGATCCGCCGCCAGCGAAACCTGGCTAGGTCTGGGGATCCCAGCGTCAGCGAAACGGTCATGACAGTGGCCGGCAGAGAGGTCTCGCTGATCAGCCGGCCCGACAACGCAGTCCGCAGCTTCTACGTGATCCACGGTGACTACCAGCTTGTCGCCACGTCCCTTGAGCTGGTGCGGCGGTTCCTGGCGGTGGGCGACGGCGCCGAATCGCTGGGCGCCACCGCCGAATTCCGCTGGGCCCGCGCCAAGATGCCCTTGGCCCGCAAGGACAACGTGTTCGTTTACCTGTCCGACGCATTCTTCCGGAACATCGTCGGGCCTAAGTACCGGGTCGAGATGACCCGTCGGATGCGGGCGAGGGAGAAGATTCGCATCCTGCCGCTGGCGCGACTGGCCGCCGCGGTGGAGGGCCTACCCGCCGGCACGATTGACGAACTCATCACGGGCGGCTTCCTGCCCAAGGGATTCAACGAGGAACCTGACGGCTCGCGGATCATCGTGCAGGATGGCGTCACCCTTGACTCCCTCCGCGGCGCGCCCGGGTCCTTCGTGCCGGTGTCTGACGTCGACATCCAGACGGTTACGGCCTCCGAATCCAAGGCCTACGAGCAATTCACGTGGGAGTACCGCTCCGGCTGGCAGCGGATGGACCCCGCGATGGCTGCCGTCCGGCGCGCCGACGGCGGCGCCGGCCACGTCCTCGTTGAGGTGCTCATCACCCCCTACGCCAGGCGCCACTACGACGAGTACGCCCGCTATCTGGCCGCGCCGGACAACCTGGCGATCACACCTGCCCAGGGGGACCTGCTATGGTTGCAGGCTTCCCCGGCGATGGATGCGATCATGTCCCACTGGGCCTCCGCTGATGATGAGGCGCTGTCGGCGGCGAAGAACCTGCTGGGCCCCATGATGCCAATTCACCACGTGTTCGGAGCGATGCGCGACTGCGACGTGCCCTTCCGTATCGAGCAGGGGGAACTGCGAGTGGGCGAGGACGGTTCCTCAGACGCCCCGGCCTGGCTCAGCGCGTACTTCGGCGAGACGCCCCTGCCGGTGCTGACGCTCATGATGGTGGCGGGCCGGGAGCAACAGGCCGATGCGGAGGGAATCGTGGAAGTCAACGGCATGTACACCCGGTCCCTGAACGCGCTGCATGTCCAGTCGCCGCAGCGCCAGACCCTCACGGAGGTATGGGACCAGCTCAAGCACGTCCAGACGCCTCGGCGGGCACAAGTCCGCCTCCGCCTGGCGCCGCTGGCCGGAACGAAACTGTCGCGTCTGATCAGGGCCGCCGCCTACACCTCGCAACTGGAGCATTCGGTTCGGCAAGCCGCGTCGCTGGACCTGCTGGGTCAGTGGTTCAACATCAACGGTCCCGCAGCCTTGGCGACGGTAGCCGAGATCGCGGGCGCTCCCGTTCGCTGCCCGCTGGGCGGGGAGCTTGTCTCGCCTGAGAGCCTCAACGGCCGGTGGTGCTCCACGGCCTGGCCTCAGCCGGATGTCCAGGCCGTCTCGGCCGTGCCGGAGGATTTCACCCTGCCTGCCCTGGAGCGATTTCGGGGGGTGGACTTTGAGTTCTCAATTGATGTGCCAGCCTCGACGATATCGGTTCGCCTGGAGCTGGGGCCGCTACAGCCCTTGGCCACCCAGCCCGCCGCTGCAACACAAGCGACCACCGCGGCGACCCAGCCGGCATGGTAAACGCAGACATCTGGGCATCCAGACCGGCTCCGATGCCCCATGTATGGGCCTCCGAAGCGCATAACCGGGTGCTTATTGCTCTTGGCATCGCTAGAGTGGACGAATATAGATGTGCCGAGGTCCTTGGCGCGATAGCCAAAGAATCGGCGGCGGAATTGGAGCAGCGGCGGCGAATAGCCGCCAGGCCCTTGGAGCAAGGAATGAAGCCCATCGGGGTCGCGGAGGCCCTGGGGGTTTCCCCAGCGGCCGTGACCCGTTGGAGACAGGCTTGCTCCAAAGGAGATGAGGATGCCTGGGCGGGCAAGCCTCATCCGGACGGCAAGTCCCGGTTGAGTCCGGCCCACCTTTGTCGGCTGGCCAAGTTGTTGCCGAAAGGGCCGCGGCGGCACGGCTACTCCATGGAACGGCGGACCTTGGAGCCGGTGGCTAAGGTGATCGCGGTAACTTCGGCGTCCCGTACCATCCCGGACAATATGCTGGACCGGGAAATCGAGGCAGAAATGGCCCTGGACGACCTCCGCACCAAGCCCGACTTGCTCCAACCCTGCTCTCATGGGGCCAAACTCGAATTGTGACCTTGTACATTCACGATGCGAAGAGCAATAGGAGGTTTGTGCACATGCGATATGGGCGGATCGGCGGCGTGGGCAAGCCCGTGTCGCGCTTGGTGCTGGGTTCCACGAGCCTGTCCAGCCAGCGTCTGGAGGAGGGTCTGGCCCTGCTGGACGCGGGCTGGGCGGCGGGGGTCAACTGCATCGACACCGCGCACATCTACGGGCGCGGAGACTGCGAGCGGGTGCTGGGCCAATGGCTCGCCAGTCGCGGCGTGCGTGAGCAGGCGGTGATCGTCACCAAGGGCGCCCACCCCAACGAGGACCGCCGGCGGGTCACGCCGTTCGACATCGCCGGCGACCTGCACGACTCGCTGGCGCGGCTCAAGACCGACTACATCGACCTGTACCTGCTCCACCGCGACGACCCAACCCAGCCGGTGGGGCCGATCATCGACGCCCTTAACGAGCACCTCCAGGCCGGGCGGATCCACGCCTTCGGGGTCTCCAACTGGACCCACGAGCGCCTCTCGAAGGCCAACCGATACGCCTACGAGGAGGACCTGAAACATTTCACGGCCTCCAGCCCGAACTTCAGCCTCGCCCAGATCGTCGAAGACCCTTGGGAAGGCTGCGTCAGCCTCTCCGGCCCCCGGAATGCCGCGGCGCGCGAGTGGTACCTCTCCCGCCGCATGCCCGTGCTGGCCTGGTCGAGCCTGGGTGGCGGGTTCCTGTCAGGCCGCTACAGCCGCCAGAGCATGGCGGCGATGGACAAGCCTGATTTCTGCGTGCGGTGCTTCGGCGGCCAGGAGAATCTGGCCCGTCTGGAGCGCGCGGCTGAGCTGGGCAGGCAAATGGGCCTGTCGGTGCCGCAAGTAGCGGTGGCCTACCTGTTGAACCAGCCGCTGGAGGTCTACCCGCTGGTGGGCTGCCGCGGCGGCCAGCATATCCAGGAGCTCACGGCGGCGGTGGAGGCGCCGCTCTCGCCCCAGCAGCTTACCTGGCTGGAGACGGGCCGGGAGTAGGCACAATTCGAACGCCCACTCAAGGGGTCAGAAGGACAATTAAGAGCAGCCTTCAACATCACTGGAGAATGACATCATGACTCAGGCCGCGCCGCTGGCCGCCCCCCGCCAAGTCATCAAGCCCATCGCGCCTTGGTGCATGCCCCGGGCCGCCGGGCTGATCTTCACCTCGGACGACACGTTTTTGGAAGCCGCCCACAACCCGGACAAACCGCTGGAGGGCCTGACCGTGGGCCTTCGCGAGCCCCGCAGCCTGCGAGAGCACCTGCGCCAGGCGCAGCAGCACGGAGCCACGGTGGTCCGCATCGCTTACGACTACTTCTTCGGCGGCCACGCCCGCCGGCTGTTCCCCGACATGGAGGAGTACCAGCAGGCCCTGCGGAAGGTCTCCGACGTGGCTGGCGAGTTCGGGATGGACCTGGAGCCTAGCATCCTGTCGCCGCTGGAGCTAGGGATGGGCTACCGCACCCGCACGGGCGAGTCGGGCCGGTGGATGCACTATCGCGAGGGCCTGCGGAACCCGCGGACCGGCCAGTACAGCGTTTCCATGTGGCAGCACCTCCAGTGGTGCAATAACAAGGGGCCTACACCCGTGGAGCTGATCGGCGCGCGGGCGTTTGCGTTCCGCGAGCGGCACTTCCGCAACAGCGGTTTCTACACGATTGCCGACACAAACCCCATCGGCGCCGGGCAGTTCTACGCCGTCCATCCAGGCGAGATCGTCGAGTTGGACCCGCTGACTGTCTGCGAGGCGCCCGGCTCGCTGGTGGACGATCCCGAACACTTCCGCGCCCGGCGGATCACCCTCAGCGGCGCCGGCAACGCGGACGTCGGCGAGCTGGATCGCGTCCTGGTGGTGCTGATGTACCGCACGGTGGAGATGGACTACTTCAGCCCCTCGGCCGGCGCATTCCTGGCGGAGTTGGTCCGCTCCTACCACGACCGCGGCATTCGATTGGCCGGCCTGTATAGTGATGAGATACACATCCAGCAGGACTGGTGCTACCACCGGCACCTGGAGCACGGGGCGTTCAACCTGCGCTATGTCAGCGAGGGCTTCCAGCGGGCGTTTGCCCAGCGATACGGCAGCCAATACGCCGACTTCGCCAAGTGGCTGGTCTACTTCGCCGTCAACCAGCACGAGTTTATGCTGACACACCACGCCGCCTTGCCGGCCAGCCACGTAATGGGCCCCAGCGACGCCGACGCCTGGGCGACGTTCCTGCTGCGGCGGAATTACTACCGCTTCCTGCACGACGACGTCGTCGATCTGATGGTGGACGCCAAGCGGCAACTCCAGCAGCTCTACGGACGGCGGATGATGGCCAACTACCACTCGACCTGGGCCGAGTCTCCCACCTGCGACTACTGGGCGCAGGACGCCAACGCGCGGCGTTATGAGTACACCCCGGATTTCGTGTGGTCCAACACCGTCCACCAGGCCTCGGCCGCGTGCGACGACTACTTCGCCTGGAACGATTTCCTCACCGGCGGCAACAACGACATCCCGGAGCAGGGCTTCGCCGACCGCAACTACTTCGGCCGGGCCATGGGCTGCTCGCTGGCGGCGCTGAACGATCAGCCGCTGGGACACGTGGGCATGTGGGGCGTGCCGCGAGAGGTCTGGCAACGGATGCAGACCATTAACGAGGTTTTCGGCGTGGCCGGCCCGGCCCCCAGCCAGGCCGTGGCGGAGTACCAGCCGCGGACCACGGAGGTGCTCTGCGTTTACCCCCTGGACCTGGTGGCCGTGGATGAGAACTTCGGCAGTTGGGTGATCCAGTACGGCTACGCCAATTACATCAGCGCCGACCAGCTTATCCGCCACGGACGCGTGCTGCCGGACGGGCGGCTGAAGGTTAAGGACAGCCTCTACAGCACGTTGGTGCTGCTGTACGAGCCGATGCCCGCGCCGCAACTTGTGGCGCTGGTGCGGCGGCTGGTGGGACGCGGGGGGCGCGTGGTGTGGATGGGCCCCCCGCCGCGGATCACCCGCGACGGACGAGAGCTGGGCCGCCGCGAACTAGGGGCCTTGCTGGGCGTGCGACTGGAACCTACGTGGGAGCCCACGGGCGAGCCGATGGCCTGCCACGAGGTGGTCTTCCAAGGTCCGCTCAAGCACCTGCCGCCCATGCCCATCTTCACGGATATGGTTGTGGACCGGGTGCACTTCCTGACCCCGCTGCGAGGGGCGATGCCGCTGGCGAGCGTGGACGGCCGATGCGTCGGCGCGCTGCGGCGCCACGCCAGCGGCGGGCAGATGGTCACGCTGGGCTTTCGGCCGCGGGACGACCAGTCGGCCTCCACCGGCCAGGAGGCTCGCTGGCTGCTGGAAATCCTGCGGGCATTGGGCGCTTACGGCCCCGCCCGCCGCCGGGCCGCGTCAGAGAATCCGGCCATCCTGTCCCGCGCGAGCGGCTATCTCGTGACGCGATTTCCCAACGGCGCCATCGGCCTGTGCCGCCACTACCGCCGCCACCGCGAGAACTGGCCCTCGCCGTTCTTCCGAAACGCAGAGCAGGACCGCAAGCTCCTGGAGGCCAATCCGCCCGGCGATGATCTGATCGACGTGCGGGGCTTGCGCATCAACGGGCATTCGGTCAGCTATCGCGGGCGGGGGGCGCTGCTATTCCGCGCCGATCGGGCCGGGCGATTGATCGCGTTTTCCGGCAACGACTGCACGGGCATCCGCATCGGCCGGCACGGCTACCGATTCAGCGACACCCCTGCCAGCTTCACCTTCCACCCGCTGGACCGCCGGCTCAGCAGCGGCGGCCGGGCCGTCTACCGCGCGCACGTCCGCACGGCCGGGATGCTCGGCCTGCCCCTGCTGCTGGATGGGCCGGTGAGCGTCTGGGCGGAAGGACCGCGCCCAGGGACGATCCAACAACCCCTGACCGCCACGCAACATGAGGGCGGGCTTCGGATGACGCTGGACCAGCGGCAACTTGGCCGATGGCTCTACGTGCTGCGCCAGGCTGGATCCTCCCGCACACGCTGCGTCCTGCGAGCCTAGCTCGCCGGCTAGCGCGGGCCTCGGGACGGACAAACGCGCCGAACAAGCCGTTTGTCGGAAACAAATCCTCCAGGAGTGCGTTCTACTCTTGACTAGGCATAACGGGCGGACGATAATACTGACTGGTCAGTATCGTTTTGAGGCCCGGTTCTCCGCAATGTCTAGTGACGCCAGGAAAAAGCAGATCATGCAGGCCGTAGAGAAATTGCTTGCTACCAAGCAGTTACATGAGATAACCACTGACGACGTTGCCCAGTGCGCCCACGTGGGCAAGGGGACGCTGTACCGCTATTTCAGGGACAAGGATGACCTGTTCTTTGAGACAGCCGCGCATGGTTTCTCTGAGCTTTGCGACTTGCTGGACCGCAACGTCGACATCCGCGGCGACTTCCAAGCCCACCTAGCCGCCACGTGCGCGCAGATCACCCACTTCCTGGGCCGGCGGCGGCAACTGTTCCGTGCCCTGCACTCCGAGGAGCCCCGGACCTACTGGCATCGCGGCGGCTACCGCCAACGGTGGATGGAACATCGCCAGCGGCTGCTGGCTTCGGTGGAGCGCATCCTGGCCCGGGGCGTCGAACGAGGCGCCGTCCGGCGCGACATACCCGTCGGCACGCTGGCGATGGTGCTGCTGGGATTGGTGCGGATGAGTGTCAGGGAATTGAGGGATTGCACCCCCCCGCTGGAGGGGCCGGACTGGCTGGTGGACCTTTTCCTGCGCGGCGCCGGCGGGAATTCCGCGGGGATCGTTCCAGGCGAACCCGGCGTGGCAGCAGGTGGCGCCGGCACGCAGAAAACTGTGGGAGAACAAGAGGGATGACATATCGAACGTGGACTGATCTGCTGCTGGTTGGGGTGCTGGCGGCTGCGGGGGCAGTAGCCGGCTGCCGAACCAACGCACAGCACCTTCGGGCCGCCGACGAGGCCGCTCGTCGGCACATCGCGTCCGCGCAGCAACAGGCCCTGGGTCGCACCCAACCGTTGGAGATCGTCAGCGCCGAGGACACGCTGCGCCGCCGCCTGATGGAGGCGCAAAAGCTCCCGTATTCCTCCCCTGCCGCGCTAGGCCCCGACCAGGCGCCCCGCATCAAGCAGTGGCCCAAGCAGCAGCCGCGGCGCGCGGACCAACCCAAGAGCGACGGCATCGCCATTCCCGCCGACAAGCCGGTGGTGCTCAGCTTGGTGGAGGCCCTCCAGGTGGGCGCCCGCAACAGCGGCAACTACCAGTCCAGCAAGGAAGATGTGTTTCGCACCGCGCTGGCGTTGGAGCTTCAGGAGGACCTGTTCCGCAACACGCTGTCCGGGAGCCTTGAGGACCTGCTGAGCCTCGACACCACCGGCCAGGACGACGTCTTCGGGCACGTCGCGGGCGGCAACGCCGGGTTGACGCGCAAGCTCAAGACCGGCGCCTCCCTGGCGGCGCATCTGTCGCTGGACCTGGCGCAATTGCTCAACCCGACCAACAGCTCCTCGCTGGGAACGCTGGCCGACGCAACGGTCACGGTGCCGCTGCTGCGCGGGGCGGGGCGGTTCGTGGCGGCCGAGCCGCT
>Ga0315289_10013522_pt1 | contig 11421 bp, 12 predicted proteins | sample YL17G11_40_MG_FD_203452 | JGI IMG/M metagenome (GOLD analysis project Ga0315289, IMG submission 203452) | Sediment microbial communities from Yellowstone Lake, YNP, Wyoming, USA - YL17G11_40 | ecosystem: Environmental > Aquatic > Freshwater > Lake > Sediment | place: USA: Wyoming | collected... | reverse complement strand
AGCGGCTCTGAACACCTCTTCAGCCACGCCCTGAACCTAGTCACCCAAAGGCCAGCGCTGCACGGCGAGCAATGTGGCGTGGGCGCGATAATGATGATGTACCTGCATGGAGATGACTGGGAAGCGACTCGCGACGCCCTGCGTACAATAGGTTGTCCTATGAATGCACGGGGGCTCGTGATCCCAGCAAAACATATCGTGAAGGCTCTGACCATCGCACATAAAATCCGGCCAGAGCGCTACACTATCCTCAGCAAAGGATTGAACAAGCGAGCGGCTGAACGGCTCGCGAAGGCGACTGGTGTCATTTAGATTTCCATTTATTTCTTATTTTTTCGGCCAATTCACCATCTTCGACGACCAAGGTACCGCGATATCCGCAGTTAGCGCAATCGTAAAACGACCAAAGCTGAGGCAACACCCATTTGAGCTTGTCCGAGCCACATTTTGGGCAATAAACAGCGCGACTCTCAAAACGCTTCTTTTTTCTGCGTTTAACCATCGACTCGCCAATCTCTATGGGCCAAGCAGAGTTGCGCGAACGCCATTATCTATCTCTATTTCAGCAGCGAAACCCTTGCTTATCTGCCCAGGGTTCACAATCAGGGTATTACCTATCTTGTCGATACCTTTAGCCTCATGGACATGACCGGAGACAGATAACAACGGGTGCTTTTCCGCTATGAACTGCCTGATGCTCTTGCTGCCTACGTGCATACCAGATGCCGTCAAATCCACACGAGTGTCGAAGGGTGGTGCGTGGGTGACGAGCACCATTTTTTTACCGCTGGCGCACGTTAACTTGTTCAACTCCTCCTGTATCTCCGTCTCTTGGAACTCAAAAGGTGTGCTGAATGGTGTCAAGTTAGAGCCGCCAAAGCCTACGAAGAGGATATCGTCGAGTTCCACACGCTTTCCGTGGAGGTTCACGCCATACTTGTCCAGAACTTCCAATATCTGCTTTGGGTCGCAGTTCCCCGGGACAGCCAGAGTCGGTATGCCAACCGCTTTCACCCTGCCCAAAAGATCCTCGGCGGCGCTCAACGGGCCAAAATTTGTGATATCCCCGATTATCAGAAGGCAATCGTAACCGCGTTCCAAGAGCTTCAGTAGTTTGTTGCTGGCGTCTGGTTGCCCGTGAAAGTCCGCGACAGCTAGTATACGCAGACAAATCACCGATGATTATAGGGACGTAGCATATTAAAGATGTGCGGTGCTTAAAAAGTGGTGCGTTGAGTTATCAGAAAGATGTATGAAGACGAGAGCACGAAATTCATGCGGCTAAAAACCACTAGAGCAAAATTACGAACCCGCAGTAACCGTGCCGCCACCTGTGTCCGTCATCAACAGCGTTGCAACGTGCCAGTCGTAACCATAAGTAGTGTCGTAGTCGGTCTCTGTTGTGACATCGTTGGGGGTGAAAGTATGTGTGTACGTGTGGTACGCTCCACCTGCGATGCTTAGCCTAACTGTGGCAGTGGTATTCTCAATGACACCATGTGCGCTATAATATCTTACCTTCACAACATAGTTGCCAGCTTGGGCGCTCTGCATCGTAAAGTGCTCTGGACCATAACCATCTACATCATCGACATCAAGTTCCGCGCCAGGTATTCCACCTGTGACTACAATTTTTTGTCCGAAATAAGTATGATTTTCATGTGGATCCCATACATGTAGGTCGACATCAGTTTGGTCTGTATCCCACGTGAGCTGTATCCAGATGTCCATCACAGGAATGTCGGCATTCACCGTGAACACCTCGCTCTGGGCAATGATATCCCCTGCCAGATTTTTGACTGTTATCTGAAATGTGTTTGTGCCGCTCATCAGCACGCGCGCCTCCTTAAACGTCCAAATGCCATCGCCAGCCGTTGCGTCCTCGTGAGTGCCATCGTCGTACGCAGGAATTTCTTCATCAGAACCGTTGAACTTCAGGTAGATCTTGCCATTAAACGTGGTTTGGCTCGATAGTGACATGGCCATGGCAGTAAGCGCCGCTTGACCAGCTTGTGGGTTTGTCGCTGTCCCTTTGATGTACTGTATTCTTTGGGTGGTTGTGCCGCCGTTGGCTGTCAAATTCCCGTTTTCGTCCAAGAGTCCAGCAATGTACGCATCTCCAAAGGCTCCACCTCCACCTTTAAGAAGGAAGTAAGCACCGACACCGACTACAGCGATAACGATGATTAAAATCACAATGGCTATAACAGAAACTCCCTTTCGTTCCACTTTATCACGCAACTACATCCACATTTTTACGTATAAAGATTTGGAGCTCGAACTCTCGTTATAAAATTAGTTTTTCATCGCCTTCTTAAGAAGTCTTTTTCGAGCCTTCCAACGACTTTCCGAAGTTCCTCTCGCAAACACCCAAGATCGTCGGAATCGTTTTTCACCACAAGCACTGGCGCACTGACGTGTTTCGGTAGCTCTTCGTGGTCATCTCGCGCATATGTCTTCTCCATCTCTTCTCGCGAGACCAAGTGTGCGTCGAGCCCTTTCTCCTCGCGTACGCGGCGTGCGTTGCGCTCCCAGCAAACATCGAAAGGGGCGTCGACGTAAACGATCAACGAATTTTTTAGTATCCCTGAACTGAAATTCTTGAAAGCTCGAATATACTTGTCGCGAGAAAACTCGATGAAAAGTAGTCTGTCCGGCGACTGCAACTTGAGCGCTTGATCGTTGAGCCCCTTCGCAAGGTCGTCCCAAACTGTGCCATCCGTCACCTTTAGTCCTCCACCTAGAGCTGGGCGATGACGCTTGTGTTCGACATCTGTGTCAAAAATGTGTTTGAGGAGAGGAAAATCATCTATGCGCTTGAGCTCACCTTTGAAGCCTCTTGCACGGAGTTGTTCTTCGAGGATACGAAATACGACAGATTTTCCGCAGCCAGGCCTACCTATAAGAAAAATGTTCGGCATGAATTCACCCGAAGATGCTTTTTAGATATTCCGTTTCCTTTCGCAGGATTTCGTCGCGCTGCATGACCTGCTCCTTCGTCTTGATCGCCGTCTCGACAACTATCAACTCCGCACCTTTCCAAGAAACTAGCTCAGCGTACCGCTCGAGGTTCTCCCGCTTCAGCAGGCCAATCTGATCGTGGAGCGGGGGGTGGAAAAGGCGCTTGACGGGGATGTAATCGTTGAGGTGGAGTTCCTTGAACCAACCGCTGGGTATCTCCTCGATTATTTTTTCAGGAGGGTTCGGGATTTCCTTGCCGGCGTCGGCGCGGGTGAACCAGTGCCCTATGTCGAAGCAGAAGTTTAATTTCAACCCATTCTCCCTCACTTTTTCAAGAACCTCAACTATCTCCTGAGTCTCGACAAAAACGTTATCGAAGGCAGTATTGTTTTCGAGGTGAAGCTCCACACCCAACACTGATGCAAGCTCCCCTATCTCAAGCAGGCTTTTGACGAGGTTATTTTTTACCTGCTCGAGGTACCGCCCGGTCGCGTGATAAAATGGCACGACGCCCGGATGGAGGATACAATTTTCGCATCCTATCCCCGCGGCGAATTCCACGTAGTGCTTCTGAAGCCCAGCCGCCGCTTGCCTATCCAACTCCTCGGGGGCGCAGATGCTGGCCCCAACGTAGGTGTATGGGAGGTGCAATGATAGAGAGATGCCCTGCTTGGCCGCCAAGTCCCTGACCTCGCGCTTGACATCATCCGTGAATTCAAGGTAGGAGTTCGGAACTGCGCCATCGAGCTCCACGTGCTGCAGTCCGAGCGACTTGGCCACGCTCACCTGTCTGGCTATATCCGTTTTTGCGGTGACTTGGACCATGGCGTCCATGTCCGAAACCGCTATCTCGCCAATCCTGAGCCTCTGCTTGTCCTCCTCGCTCAGATATTCAAAGTAGAGGAGGTTCGTGAAGTCTCTGCCTAACCTCATTTGACCACGAAGTCGGTTTGGAGTGGGCTTAATTAACCTTTGTGTGCGCCGTTGACGAAAATAGACAAAAAAATTTAATCTAACCAAGATTCGTACTTCGGCTCCTTCCCGCGAACCGCGTTGAAGAAGATGCGCTGGAGCTTCTCCGTTATTTTTCCACGTTTACCCTCACCTATTGACTTGCCATCGATCTCCCTTATGGGCGTCACCTCGGCCGCCGTCCCTGTGAAGAACGCCTCGTCCGCCGCGTAGAGCTGCTCCCGCGAGATATCCCGTTCCTCGAAAGCTATTCCTTCGTCCTCAGCTATTTTTATTATAGAATCTCGGGTGATGCCCCCCAGTGCGCCTGAGGAGAGCGGGGGAGTTATCAGCTTGCCATCCTCTACAATGAACAAGTTTTCTCCAGGACCTTCTGCAACGTTTCCATCCATGTTCAGCAGAATCGCCTCGTCGTATCCAGACTTGAGCGCGTCGACCTTCGCCAAGATGGAGTTCGCGTAGTTCGCCACCAACTTCGCTTGTGTCGGCAGTATGCGCGGATGGATTCGAATCCATGGAGAAATTCTGGCCCGGATGCCCCTCTCGAGACCATCTTTCCCCAAATATGTGCCCCAAGACCAGACCGCTATTGCCACATTCACTTTGGAACCTTTTGGATTGAGCCCCATCACACCATAACCGTAGAAAGCGATCGGACGAATGTAGCATTCCTCAATTTTGTTCGCGTTGATCGTTTCCTTTGTTGCTTTTATGAACTCGCCGACAGAATAAGGAAGCTTCATGCCGACGAGCTTGGCAGAGTTCTCAAGCCGCTTCATGTGATCCTTCAGTCTGAAGACCGCTGGGCCCTTCGCCGTCTTGTAGCAACGGATGCCCTCAAAAACACCAAACCCGTAGTGGAGGGTGTGAGTAAGCACGTGCACGTTCGCTTTTTTCCACGGCACGAGCTTGCCGTCCATCCAGATGAACTTCGTCGGAGTTAGCGCCATTCACATCATAACACGATTTTCCCCGTACTTTATAAAATATCCTGAAATTCTGTCTAACAGCAAAGTTCTATGACAAAATTTTAGTGCGCTTCACGATCTCAATCACAAGTCTATTATTTCACTGCCTCAGCAAGAGCTCGAAGCATCTCGTCGATGTCCTCGAGGTGAATGTAGCCCATGTTCCCTATCCTAAACGTCCGCTCCTTCAGCTCGCCGTAGCCCTTCGCCAGCTCGAAACCACGCGCGCGCATCCGCTCGTACACCTCGGGCCCGCTCATCCCCTTGGGGACGTTCACGCACGCCACGGTCGGGCTCTCATATCCTCGTTGAGGGAAGAGAGAAAGGCTCAAGTCCTCGATCCCTCCCCTGATTTTTTGCATCCTCTTCAAACAAAACTCGAGACGCTTCCGCTTCCCGCCTTCCGCTTCGATCAGCTCCAGCTCCTTGTTCAGGGCTAAAATTTGTGGGATGGGTGGAGTCATGTGGGTACCGCCCTCTTTTTCCTGATATTTCTCATAAAGCTTGAAATCGAAATACCACCCCTTGCCCTTGATCCGTGCCGACCGCTCCAGCGCCTCCTCGCTGACGTTCGCCACGGCCAGCCCCGGCGGAACTCCAAAGCATTTCTGAGAACTAGCGAAGCAGACGTCTATCCCCCACTCGTCGACCTTCAGCTCGACGCCGCCCATCGCGCTCACGGCATCGACGAAGAAGAGCTTTCCGTGCTTCTTGACAACCTTTGCGAGTCTTGGCAGGGGGTTCAGAAGGCCCACGCTCGTCTCGTTATAAGTTATCGCAACGGCTTCGACATCCGGGACCGAAGAAAGTTTTTTGTCGAGAGCTTCGGGGGTTATCGGCTTGCCCAGTTCAGCCTCGAGCCGCTCGACGATTTTTCCGTTGGATTCCCCCACGTCAGCATAACGCTTTCCGAACTCTCCCACGATACAACACAACATTTTTTTCTCGACGCAGTTCCGAACCGTGGCCTCCATCACGCCTGAGCCGGAGCTAGGGAAGAGAAAGACCTTGCCCTTGGTTTCGATGAACTTTTGTAGCCTTTGAACGGTCTGTTGGTGCAACTCTTTGTATTCCTTGCTGCGATGGCTGAACATCTGCCGCCCCATCTCCTCGAGAATCTCTGGCCTGCAGGCGACTGGCCCAACTGTAAAAAGCTTCATGATCTCAACCTGCTCAACATTGGGCTCGAAGCGTAAAATATCTATCTATTTAGAAAAGTAAAAAGAGGAGGAGGCTGAGGCGGGGACAGCGTGGTGGCCTATTCTTGGGGCTGCCCTGGCCCTAGCGCTGGTGGGGGGTGGTCGTCGCCTTCTATTATTTAAAAATTTTGCCCGATGAGAGACTCGGCGCGAAAAAAGTCGAGGAAGCGCCATCGGTAAAGGTTATGGGGCTGCCCGATGACCTGAGAGAAGTCATGGACGCGATAAAGAAGGATAGGGAAACATCATCGTACTCAAAGAGTGAGAAAAACTCTACTTTTTCTTCAGATAATCGTCAACCATCTTGATGGCGCAAAATTTCCCGCACATGGCGCAGACGTTCGGGTCGAGCAAAGGCGGCCTCTTCCTCCTGAGCTCCCTCGCCTTCTCGGGGTCTATCGCCAGCTTAAACTGTTTTTCCCAATTTAATGATGCCCGTGCTTTTGCCATTTCTGAATCTAGTCTTGAAGCTTGTTCACCAAGTTTAACGATGTCCGCTGCATGAGCCGCAATTCTTGCCGCGATTACCCCTTCTTTGACATCGTCCGCCGTGGGAAGCGCTAGATGCTCAGATGGTGTCACCACGCAAAGAAAATCTGCGCCAAACGCTGCAGAGAGGGCACCGCCGATACCTGAGGTTAGATGGTCGTAACCAGGTGCGATGTCTGTGACGATGGGGCCCAAAACGTAGAACGGCGCCCCCTTGCAGATAGTTTTTTCGAGCTTGACATTCGCCTCGACGTGATCGAGCGGCAGGTGTCCTGGCCCTTCCACCATCACCTGTACATCCTTTGCCCATGCACGCTTCACGAGCTCGCCCAGCGTCAGCAACTCTTGAAACTGCGCCTGGTCCGAGGCATCCGCCAGACAACCGGGGCGCATACCATCCCCCAAGCTTAGCGTCAGATCGAACTCCCGCGCTAACTCTAGCAGGTAGTCGAACTCGCTGTACAGCGGATTCTCCTTTTCGTTATGGATTATCCAGGCCGCGAGGAAAGAGCCGCCCCGACTCACGACATCCATGAGCCTCCCGCTCCGTCTCAAGGCATCGACCGCCGCCTTGGTTACGCCGCAGTGTACTGTGACAAAATCCACGCCATCCTCGGCATGTTTTCTAATTGCGTCGAAAATGTCATCCGAGCTCATGTCGACCACGCTGCCTCGTCCCGCCGCCTCGATCCCCGCCTGATAAATCGGCACTGTCCCGATTGGCACCTTCACCGCCCGGAGGATGCGGCGTCTTACCTCGTCGATATCGCCCCCCACGCTCAGATCCATGACAGTATCCGCGCCATACTTCACGGCGATCTTCGCCTTCTCGACCTCTTCGTCAACGTTCGCATAGTCGGGCGAGGTGCCGACGTTCGCGTTTATCTTTGTCCGCAACCCCTCGCCTATGCCTTTGACCTCTACGTTCTCACGCCTGACATTTCTTGGGATTATTATGAGCCCACTGGCGAGCGCCTTGACTATTTGTTCTATAGATTTGCCCTCGTCGCGCGCTACTTTTTCCATCTCGTTGGTCGCTACACCGCGCCTAGCTTCCGTCATCTGCATGTTTTACCCCCGATATCATTCCTCCTTTGGTTGAAAAAGCTTAAATCACGAGGAAATAAATCCACAGTTGAAGGTGGGTCGATGGAAATTCATGTCACCAAGAAGACTGGCATACCCGAGCCGTTCCAGAGGGAGAAACTCGCAAGATCTTGTATGAATGCGGGCGCCAGCTTGGAAGTGGCGGAAAAAGTCGCAGACGAAGTGGCAAAACATATGCAAAACGATATTTCAACGAGCGAAATCAGAGCTTTGGTTTTGACCAGTCTGTCGAATGAAAACCCCGCTTGGGTAATGAAGTATATGGAATATGAGTTGACAAAGAAAAAGACCCCACCAAGTGACAAGTGAACTACCACCCTTTGAAAAGGGTGGCTTCTGAGGTCGGACATTGAACGACACTACCAAGTTCGCTGGATGGCAATGCCCCAGTTACGGGCTGGCTCACGACAGCCCCTACCTTGGAGACTTGCCCCAAGGCTCGTCTGCCTATGTTGAAGGCACCATTCCTGTCCGCGTTTTCTCTCAAACCACATCGGGGACACTCGAACAATCCGTGGTGTTTTCCGCTCCGCGCACCGATTGCCCCGCACCTCCAGCACAGCCGCGAGGTGTAGGCTTCGTTCACCTCGATTACTGCAATGCCACGCCAGTTTGCCTTGTATTCGATGTATCGTCGGAGCTTCCAGAATGGCCAAGAGTTCAGCTTTCGGTTGAACCTTCGTCCTTTGCCATTTTTTCTGATGCCTTTTGGATTCCCGATAGCGATGATGGCGTTCGACCGCTCCGCCTCCTCCACGATTACCTTAGCAGTCTTGTGCAGTTGGTCGTTCGTAATGCGGCTCTCTTTGTCGCCGATTCGCTTCACTACCTTCAACAGCTTCTTTTCCCCAAGTCTTCTCCGCAGGTGGAAAAAGTGTCCCCTCACTTGCCTCAGCTCCCGCCCGTAGAAGTGGGTCTCGCCCGACCGCATGTCCACAGAACACGCCGCATGTCGGATACCCAAATCTATGGCGAGAACCGAGGAGTAGGATTGCTTCAACTCAACCTCGCGCTTCACGACGAGATGGATGAAATATTCGCCGTTTCGCTTGAGCAGCTTGGACTCGCAGATTTCGAGGTCGTCGGTGATCTCGCAGTGAGGCTTGACGGCGACCCATACCCCGCCGCGACGGAGCTTAACGGGGATGCGAACCCAGTAGCGTGCGATTTTAGTGTCCCGCCGCTCGACTCGGATGAGGTCTTTTCGGATGGAGAGCGGGTATTCTCGTTCGGGCTTGATGCGCTTGTAGAACCGCTTCGCCTGCTGTTTGTTCGCCGAGTAGAGTTCAACATCCAAGTCGCCCCGCAAGAACCGCTGGAGCCCTTCGTATTCGTGGTCGAGTATGCCGCGCTTGATGTTGGTCAGCCCCACGACCTTCCCCTTGACGACTTTTTGTACCTGCACCGTTGTCACCAATTTTCTATTCGCTATCTTTGCTTACACAATTTTCGGGGAGAGAGAGGTCACCGAAAGTATTCGGCCCCAATTCATCCCCTCCCTGAAGGGAGGGGTCTTCTTGGGGGGGATTTTAGATAAATGGTCAGACGCGGTATCCTCATCGGCAGATTTCAGCCCCCTCACAAAGGGCACGTCGAGGTTTTTAAGCAGATTCTGCGTGATGTCGACGAGTTGATCGTAGGCATAGGGAGCGCGCAGGAGAGCCACACGCTTGAGAATCCCTTCACAGCGGGAGAGCGGGTGCTGATGATAAGCAAGGCTCTTGCCGATGCCGGAGTTGACCTCTCGCGCGCGCACATCATCCCAATTCCTGATGCGAACAACAACGCGATCTGGGTGTCGCACGTCGTCTCGCTCTCACCGCCCTTCGAAGTAGTTTATTCGGGTAACCCTCTGGTCAAGCGGCTTTTCAAGGAGGCCGGCTTCGAGACGAAGACCTTGTCGATGTTCAAGAGGAAGGAGTACTGGGGTACTGAAATTCGAGACCGCATGATAAAGGGCAAAAATTGGGAAGACCTCGTGCCGAAATCTGTGCTGGGAGTCATGAAGGAGATAAAGGCCGTGGAGCGGCTAAAAGATTTGTCAAAAAGTGACTATTTGTTGAGATAATATCAAACCGAAACACTGTAGTACTCAATCGGCCATGATTGAAACGATGATGGCAACTCGATACTGTTTATCGCATGTAAATCTGCCAAATCATTCATTTTTATCATTCCATCCGATATCGTGTAAAGCACGTTTTCTATGTAGAGGGACCTCTTGACGGAATTTGGAGAGTAATCCCAATACCACCATGGCTGGGTGTTTTCATCTGAATGGGTTATCCTCCCTTTGAGCGTCAAGCCACCTTCAGTAGAGATGTTAAACACGTAGGCGCCATCCCAAGTATGCTCTCCATATGCATAGGGTGGAACTCCGTCAGGATATTGTTCCTCATTTATCTCTGCAAGCGAAATTGGGATCACTAAGAGGTTCTTCGACCTGCTGAACAAGAACGCTCTGTGATCATCCAAGGCGTAAGAATTTGTACCTCTATCACCTATCACGTAACTTGAGATCTCCCTTGGGTTCTCCGGGTCGCTCACATCAAACAGAGCTATTTTTACCCCTTGGTACCACGCAAAAGATCCCATATCCACCGCGTCTTTGCCGATGCCGATTACGTGAGTTTCATCGTAGGGGTGCAGATAGTCGGAATAGCCGGGTATCTCCAACTCCCCAAGAGTTCGTGGATTGGTGGGGTCCGTCAAATCTATCACAAATAGCGGGTCGACTTTCTTGAATGTCACCAAGTATGCCCTGCTGCCCATAAATCTTGCGGAGTAAATTCTTTCCCCGGGTGCAATCCCTTCTAACCTCCCGATTATGCTAAGATTTTCGTCTAAAACGTAAACGTGATTTCGAGCGCTGCTATCTCCCCAACCCCACACGTACCCCGTAGTAGTCGCTATTCTAAAGTATCCTTGGTACTCATCCATCGAGAATTGGTTCAGCACGCGTCCGGGAACTTCGGCTTTGTCAGCGTATTCGATCGTCCCATTGGATATGGATAATTTGTAGATCGTCGTTTTTTCTGTTCCGTCCGTCCAACTCCACCACCAGTAGCCAGACGTGTATGTTATGTAGATGCTGTTTGGAGAGACATAAAGGTCCTGAGCGGTGCCTGCGAGAATAGTTCCGCTTGTTATGTTTTCGACATCATCCAAAACATTTACCACCATTATGGTAATGAAATTGTAAGAGCAATCGACGAGATTTTCAAAGTAGTAAATTTCGGTTGCTGAAGTCACATAATTTTCGCCGTTCACGGAAATACAAGGGATGATCACTTCGGACCAAACTGGCGAATTAAGGATGATGTAAACATAACTTCCTATCATCCTCGATTTGAAATAGGAGCTGTTGAAGGAAACATCCCTTTTTAAAACCGGGTTCTCCCTGTCTGAAATGTCGTAAACTTTTACATACGAAGATCCCAACACGACAAGCTTATCGCCATTTACGTATATCTCGCTTACACCCCCAACATCTATTTCGGAGAGTATCCTGGCATCTTCGGCAGGATAGGCATCGATAATGAACACCCTGCCAGTGGAGACAACGTAGAGATATTTTCCGTCGCATTTCACGATGTCTGCTTCGTCGACTCCTTCGACTTGGATATTCGTTTTGGAGAAGTCAGAGTCGTCTTCGGAAATCGTGTATCGCGGATAATCTTGGCTGGCGCCAGACGCGAATGTTACATTACTTGTTGATAGACCCA
>Ga0315289_10013521_pt1 | contig 11421 bp, 8 predicted proteins | sample YL17G11_40_MG_FD_203452 | JGI IMG/M metagenome (GOLD analysis project Ga0315289, IMG submission 203452) | Sediment microbial communities from Yellowstone Lake, YNP, Wyoming, USA - YL17G11_40 | ecosystem: Environmental > Aquatic > Freshwater > Lake > Sediment | place: USA: Wyoming | collected... | reverse complement strand
TCTCAGGAACGGCACCAACCAGCGACTCTAGTGTGGGCACATACGACTACTTCCCAGTCTCAACATGGAACGTGGCCACAACATCATTCGGCTACAAAGAGGGCTACGCTGTCATCAGCTTAGCCAGAGACGTGAACGGAACACGCGGCCTATCCATCTACGGCTGGGACGGAAGAGACACCTATTGGGCAGCAGCGTGGGCTTCTCAGTACATCCTCGGAAACACAACGGCCACATGGCTGAAGGCTGGAACAGTTAGTTTAATACTCCACATAAGCTACAGCGGACCTAACGCTGAACCAACAGGGTTCAATATTGTAAAAGCCCTTGGAACCATAACAGAATTCGGCACCGACGACTTCATTACCCAAGAAACAACGTTCGATGGAAGACCAAATCTCGTTTGGTCAGGCACCTTTACAGTGCCAACAATAGGTCCACAGCATGTTTGGTGGTACGCGAAGCTCCCGACAACAACCACAGCTATAGTAGACTTCAACTAAACGCAAATCCTCTTTCTTTCTTTCTTTTTCCCATATTTTTGTAAACTGTACAAATTGGTGTAAGTATTTGAAAATCAGTTTCTATTTTGCCTTGACATTGCTACTGTTGACTCTTTCCACGATGCTTCCGATTTATGCCGATTCGTTCAGGATTATGGACGGCGTTGCGCTGCAGTACGGGTACGCGAGAGTAGGCTCTACGGGCGGAGGCCAGACTGGTAACTTAACCTTCACAATAGTAAGCCTCAATCAGACAGCGGTCGCCTTCCAAGTAAACGGAACAAGCAGCACTGAGGTCGATTTCTATCAAATAAAATACAGGGATGGACTCCCAGTTTACGCAGATCGGTTGGAAGCTCTGATATATCTTCCTCCAGAATGCGTTGCCGAAAGTCTTCAGGGCAAATTAAACTGGATAGCAAATTTACAGTCGACCACTCTTGCAACTGTGGCTAACGAGACAGGTCAAACTCAAAGCTTCATTGCGCCTGCGGGGTCTTTCCAGACTCTTAACCTCACACTGAGCCTCGTGGGCTGGGAATATGGAACTCTGACACTTCTTTACAGTGTAGACTCGGGCATTCTGGTCTATGAGCAATGGGTCCCAAGTCCTTACGGAGATATAATAACGCAGGAACTGACCGCGGTCACCTACCCTTTCGCGGTAAGGCTAGCCCTCCCTGATTTTCTGGTTCCAACAGCCACGCTCATCCTGCCCGTGGGAACGGCAATAAACGAGGCCCTAGGAACACTGCGCAGACGGGGAAAGCGAAAGCAAGGCGCACCTGCCGAAAACGGAGAGCTTCAGAGCATTCCAAGAAAGACTTCTCTTTACGTGGGTCTTAGTGGGGCTCTGCTGATTCTAGCGTCAGTTTCTCTCCCATGGTCTCAGCTTATGGGCTTGCAGGTATACTTGCCGTTGAGCCTCCCGATTTTTGTTGCAGGGTCAACGTTGTTCTCTCTGCCAACGACAGCATCTGTGACTGCGACTCTGTTGGCTCATTCCGCCGCAATAGCAGCTTGGGTAGGTGTCGCTGTGGAAGTATATGCAAGGAGAAAGCTCGCAACTCAGCTCATCGCAACGTCTTCCGCATTGCTCGCATTCGCCTCTGCCGCTATTTTGGCTCAAGCAGGCTGGTCCCTGTTTTGGGGATCGTTGGCAGCGATGACAGGCGGCGCCATAATGCTCGCCAGCGTTGCAGTCAGGCGCAAGAAAAAGCCTGCAGGGTTCGCCTAATTCGTGTTATCTTCCACCTTCGCTACGAGATTTTCTCTTACAGTTTCGCTTGTTGTGCCGGAATTCGAGCAGAGTGAATCTATTCAAAAACTGCTTCCGTCGTCTGTGAATCGAGAGGCATTCTTTGCATCTACGCGAGGTAGGTTATATAAAGCTAAAAGATACTGTAGGAAACATTTGAATGGATTGAAGGTCAGCTGATAGATTATTCTTAAGATGTACTGGTGGTTAAAGCTCTGAGATGGGATGGATTGAGAAAGAAGCTTCGTGCAAAACGTGTTGAAATACTAATAGTGCTTCTATTCTTTTTGTTTAGCCTGAACGAATATGCCAATGGCTGGCTGATAAACGAAACAGGTAATCTGCTAATAAGAGTAGAATATGAAACCCAAAGCCTGATATCAACATCCATCATAGCATCAGTGATTCTAGCGCGCGCGGGGATCGTTAATTATGATCGCTGGGGGCGCTTTGATGCTTGCAAGCGCATTTGCAACAATGGGCAAAAGAATGTGAAAGGCTAAAAGCAAGCGTGCGTTATGGGATGTCAACCTCACGCGAAGGATTTCCCTTGGAGCTGTTTCAACTCTTTTATCTCCGCTCACTGAGCGGATTATTTGTAGGCGCTGAAATATGTTTATATAAATTGCACGGCTATCTGAGTTGTGACCTAGCTGATTTAGCGTGTAAACTCCCCTACACCGGGCTTCGAGGGCGTCCTGTTGAAGAAGATTGGAGATAGGCTTCATGCTAACCATTTGGAAATCATAGTGCTTATTGTACTTTTTCTGTTCAGCCTCAGAGTCATCAACTGGTTTGAACAACCCTACATATTGATTAGCGGCGACCTGAGACCTCCTTTGGTCCATGGAGCCTTTGTCAATCGCTTCCTGTACACATGGAATGAGATAGACTTTGGCCTACCCTCTATATACTCTCCTAGAATTCTTGATCCATATTATTTTTTCATAACAATTCTCCAGTCTCTAGGAATTGGCCTGTATTTATCCGAGATTATTACGGTGTTCTCAATGTTTTTCCTAACATCCGTATGCATGTACATTTTTGCGAAGCAATTGACGAACGGCGACAAAGTGGCATCACTTGTAGCTGCTCTTTATTTGACCTCGAATTTGTACTTGATCAATGACAGAGAAGTATCCGCCATTGGGTTCACGGATACCGCGTTAGTTATCTTACCTTGTTTGATAACGTTTGTAGTGGGCATTAAGAAAAAATCATTCAGAATGACTGCAATTTCTGGGATACTATGCACGCTCACCTATGCCAATTTTCCAAACTACAGAACGACTCTCATTTGTCTAGTAATGCTTGGCATACTTACAGTCTTCTACTTTGCAAGCAAAGGGCTGCATTTCAGTGTCGATAGCAGAAACGGATCCGGCAAAATGTTCGGAATGCATATTGATGTTGCCTTGCTAGGGCATTATCTTAAGCTTATTGCAGTTTTCGTAACGGTGTTTCTGTCAGCGTCTATATGGGTTGGCGCAATAGTCTTTTCGAATTTCACTGCTCTAGTCGGAGCCTATGCCCAAATGGTCACACCTTTGGTTGCCGGCGGAGTGAAAATATCTGACGTGACAAGACTCATCGTGAAATGGAGTTTCTTCGAAAGCGGTCTAGACAAACCGTACCTTCCTTACGGCTATGTATATTCAGGCAACCCTTTAATCATCGTTCTTTGCTACTTGCCTGCCATACTAGCGTTTGCGAGCTTGCTATTGTCCAAGAAGCATAAAATCACGTTGTTCTTCAGTTGCGTCGCCATCATTTCCATTCTTATGACATCCGGCTTCAGCTTCAATGAATACATGGGCAATTTCTATTCCGTTCTTATTGGGCTTCCTTTTTTCAAAGTTTTCAGAGAAGCATCAAATTGGGTTTTCTTCGTAATTGTTTCTTTTAGCATTCTCATAGGTTTGACCTCTTCGGCCGTGTTTCACAGGCTCAAAAACAAGTTGCTGCAAATATTCACGATAGGCCTTGTTGCTCTTCTTTTCATTACGACAGCGTATCCTTTGGTCACAGGCGAAGTTACTAGTAACTGGCTCAGCCCAAACATTAAAGGAGCATATCTTCCGCCTTTCTATGTCCGAAGCAATGAACTAGTTTCGAATCAATATTGGACTCTTTTGCTTCCACAAAGATATATCTATGTTTCTTACAATTTTAGCGGGGTCACCTTCGCCTGCGGAAATCCCTACCCATTGATTTTTCTTGGACCTACAATATCTGGATTAGGAACAGAATACATTAAGTCAGGGAACTTGGATTTGATTAATAGACTCTACGAGTTGATGCTCACAAGCGGGTATGAAAATGTGGCATCAGAAGGAACGGCTTCAGCGAGTTCAGTTGAAAAAGACGGACTCGTACCAGCTCTAGCCATTGATGAAGACTATAACAGCAGATGGGCATCCGCGCACGGTATGCCGCAGTGGCTCGAAATCGATTGGAACAAAACCCAAGAATTATCGAAAACGCGAATTGCCTTCCAGGAAGCATACGCAAACGACTACACTATAGAAACATGGAACGGCTCGAACTGGACTATTCAAGTGAAAGTGGAAAACAACACCAGTCTTGAACCTGAATACATGTTTTCACAATTGACTCCTGGAACAAAGCTCAGAATAAACTTCACTAAGGCTTCACCTTTCAATATGACAAGCATATTTGAACTAGATGTCCTCACTCAAAAAGACGGAGCTCCCAAATTCCTAGGTATGTTAGGCATCAAGAATCTCGTTGTTGAAAAAGACCTCATTAGCGGTAACTTGTCAGAGGTGAAGGATCTTCGACTATTGAATGAAAGCAGGAGCTTTTCTCTGATCCATGAGTGGGAGGGAGTTTCTCTATATGAAAATGAATATACGCTAGAAAAACTCTACCCGGCTGACAACATCCTCCTGTTTTCCAACCTTGATGAACTATATCAACTCATAGACGGCTCAGCTTGGTCGGCTATTCAACACTCGGCCTTTGTCAACTCAACTTCAGATACAAACTGGGCGTCACAAATCGGAACTCTGGGAGCTCCTGAGAGTTTTTCATGGACCGAGGTATCCCCAACAAGCTACAAAGCAAATGTAAAATCAAATGCAAAGTTCTTGCTCGTGTTTTTGGAAAGCTATGATCCACATTGGGCGGCTTTCGTGAACGGCCGACGAATTCCAGAGAGCAATCATGTAGAAATCAATGCTTTTGCTAATGGGTGGCTGATAGATGCCCTAGGAAATGTTACAATTACAGTAGAATATGAAACGCAGAGTTTTCTAACAGCTTCAATTGCTGCTTCAGTGGTTCTTCCCTCACTTTTCATGATGTTTCTAGTTAGGAATGACCTTAAAGCAATCGCTTCTAATATCCTATGCCGACTTAGGAAAAGAAAAGGTTGATCTCAGGCAACACGGCAGTAGGCAGCTTTGAGTTTTGCTGAAACCATTCCAAGAGCTGTTGCGGCATATCTAAGAAATTGATATACACAGAAGCCTATTATCAGGACGGGATCTCTGTAGGACTTTGAAAGGCCCTTGGCAAGGCTTCGTCTCAGTGGGCTGAGTTGCCTCAGAGCTTTTTCATGTTCCTTTTCAATAAAGTGCCCTATCGTTTGGCCATAATAGTAGTGTTTCAGAAAAATCTCAACCATGTTCCTTGGTTCTCCAATATGAGTCTCTTGTGCCTTGATCCGCCCTATCTTACCTGCGCCTTTCAAGAGCCTATTCTGAAGATCATAGTCATCTCCCGCAGTTATGTTGACGTCAAATCCGCCCACTGCCTCGAATATTTCCTTTTTCCAGAAGCGGGCCGCAACGTTGACTTCGTCGTTTCTGTAAGAGTCTCTCTCCATTTTCCTAACTCTAGCCCAAAAACTGACAGTTGGATCCGAAGTGTTGTGAATGACGATTGCGTCGTAGCCGTTTTTCTCGCAGGTCTGAACTGCTTCTTGAACGACCTTCGGTTCGAGCACGAAATCTGAATCAACTCTATAGACGTATTTGCCGTGGGCTTTTGATACGCCAAAGTTTACCTGGGCGCTTCTTTCGGGACCCTTCAAGTAAACTTTCGAGTCATATTTCTTTGCAACGTCCAGTGTCCTGTCACGAGAATAGTTGTCAACGACTATGATCTCTATGTTGTTGTAACTTTGCCTTCTTATTGATTCTAGACAATCTTCAATGGTTTCTGCCGAGTTTTTGGTCGGAACGATGATTGAAACCAAAGGCTTGCTTTGAATCAACTTTCAAATCAGACCCTGTTCGCTGTTCTGATAACCCTCATAAACTCATCAGCAACTTTGTCCCAATCAAAATTCTTGGAATAGGCCAATGCTTCTTCTGAAAGCTTGTTTCTCAAATGGGTGTCTGTTAATATTCGAACGATTGCATCGGCCAAAGCCTCAGTGCTCCCTGAAATGGCTAGGAGTCCTGTTTTTCCATCGATAATGGCGTCTTTTAGACCAGGCACATTGTAGGTGACGCTAGGAACGCCAAGGGCGTTGGCCTCAATCACGTTCAATCCGAACCCTTCCCTTACACTTGGGTTGACTAGAACCCAGCTTTTTTTGATAACATCTCTTCTTTCCTTATTTGAGAGCGAGCCGAAAAATCTAACGCCTTCCGGAGCATTTCGCACCAACTTCTCTTTGAGATAGCCCTCTCCGATTATCCAAAGCTCAGCGTTCGGGACTCTCTGTTTGATTATCCTAAAAGCTTCAACAGCATTGCCGGGTCTCTTTGCCCTCTTCAGCCTTCCGACAAAAACTATCACAGGAGAGCCTTTCTTTTCTTCCGATTTTTCTAAGGGCTCAAAATTCAATCCTTCGCCAACGACGAAAACTTGTTCAAAGCCTAGTTCAGCCAAGTCTTTTCTGCTACTTTCTGACACCGTTACCGTAGGGATCTTTCTGTAATTTTTGAGCCACCTTTTTTCAAAGAAATAGTATCCTAAATAGCTTGCAGGAAATGGCGTTTCGTAAAACCAGTACTCTCGGGCCAATTGATGGATTAAAGCAATGGTTTTTTCTCCTTTATTGACGAATTTTGGAGTTAGAAAAGGTCTGGTGTTGATTTCATCAATAACAACGTCATACTGTTCTTTTGAAAAGCTTTTATCATAATCCTGTTTTGCTTTCCAGTAGACAGAATACCTCCCACCATTCCTGACTATGTTAACTCCGTCATCAACCTCATTTTGCTTGCTCCCTCTAAACTTGGCTGTGAACAAAGTGACTTTGTGTCCAGCCGCAGCCCACCTCTTGAGGACTTCATGAGTAAAAACCTCTGCTCCTCCCATTTCAGGGTTTAACCAGCATCGCCAATTGAAAACTAAGATCTTGAGTTTCTGCATCCGTTCTCAGACCGCGATATAAGCAGATGGACTAGCTGCGTTGATAGTACTTCTTAACTCTTAGTCTATAAGCGACTCTAATCATGTCTGTACTCATCGTTAAGATTTCCCTGAAGCCTACCATACTATCAACATGAACGTCAACTGGTAGCTCGACGATTCTGAAGCCGGCGTGGTTGCACGCGGACATCATTTCCAAGTCGAAGGCAAAACGTTCCACAGTAAATTTGGGGGACATCCTCTCGAATACGATTCTTCTGAAGGCCTTCAACCCTGTCTGAGTGTCCCTAAGCTTTATTCCCGTGAGCAATCTTGAGAGCGCATTGAAGCCGAAGCTCAGAATTTTCCGTCTGGACGTCATCGTCGTATGTGACTTGGGGTTCCACTTCGAAGCAACTGCAATATCATTCATCTTCAACGCTTCAACGTAGTTTGGAATAAGATAGGGGTCAACGTCCAAATCACTGTCTATGGCCACGATAAACTTGCCTTCTGCGTTTGCAAACCCCGTCCTTACTGCTGCGCCCTTTCCTGCATTCTTCCTGTAGCCAACGACCTTCACGTGATGATTGTTCTTTTCATCTCTACACTTGAGGGCTCTATCTCTCGTGTTGTCCACACTGCCATCGTCAACAACTACGATTTCATAGTTCCACCCAGTCTTCATCATCACGTTATCAACTTTGTCAATAGAGGCCTCTATGACATCCTCCTCATTATACGCGCACAGGATCACAGACACGTCAACAATATTTTTCAACTACACCCGCGCTCCCAGGGCTTTTGCCCTGATAAAACCCGCTGCTTGGACTATAATGCCAACAGCCAGAGAACAATACGCAACAACAACTATAGAGTCAAGGTTGGGATCGTTCGGGCCTCCAGCGATCAGCAAATAAGCGCACGTAAAGACCAATGCGGCAAAAAACATTATGAATACTGCCCCAGGGTTCAGAACTAGAAAATCTTTGATCTTGGCTAGCTTCATGTACTTAATTGCCTCCCATAAATAATCATCAGCCATTTGACCAACAGATTTGGCATCTATGAAATATAAAACTTACCTAAAATCTGCAGTCATTTCGAAGAGTAGGCTGAGTAACCCCCGTGCCCGAGAAGCGCTCGGGTAACAATTCTGGCGGTCCTACGTGACGAATGTACCTTCGAGGTTGATCCACAAATCTGCTTGCACAAGTTCGAGTCATGACATAATCTGGCACGTGTTCCAATAGACTTTTGTATCTCCAACAACTCTAGTGGGTGAAAAAGGACAGTTGGCATGAGCGCAATTCCTGACGAAAAAGTTTCAGCCTTTTCTTTGCAGGTCGGTTTTGAACAGATAACGAGCGTCGTATCGTCAGAGTTCAGGGTTCAGGAAGCTCTGATGGAGAACGGTGCTCCAACCTATTATCTCTTTCAACCGCAGGAGACGAAGCAGGCTTTCCTGAATCTGCTGAAAAAACTGGAACCTTTGAATCTCATTGCTCTCCTACGGGGAACAGGCGGGAAGGTCGTTCTAAAAGTGGGCGTGCGGCCTTCGGTAAAACCGAGCAATACGTTGATAAACTGGGCTTTGCTGCTGGCAACGATGGCAACAACTTTCCTCGCAGGCTATCTCATTTCTCCTGACGTCATCAACCCCTACGTTGGAGGCACGGCTTTCACTGCGGCCATGTTGGCCGTGCTTGGCATCCATGAAATGGGTCACAAGATTACTGCCAACAGGAAGGGCGTGGATGCTACGCTACCATATTTCATTCCTGGGCCGCCTCCGTTTGGAACCTTCGGCGCAGTTATAATGCAGAAGTCTCTTCCTCCAAACAGAGATGCACTGTTCGACGTTGGAGCAGACGGACCAATCGCCGGTTTCATAATAGCGACCATCGTAAGCATCGTTGGGCTGTCCATTTCAATTCCCTCACCGCCAGTAGCGGCCAACCCAATAGGCGTTCCAGTCATATGGAATATTCTTGAGAGGCTCATAGACACTTTCAACCTACTTCCCAAAGCTCCGCTGAACGGGGTTCTGCTTCTGCATCCTGTCGCCTTTGCTGGCTGGGTTGGTATGCTCGTTACAACGCTTAACCTGTTACCCGTTGCTATGTTGGACGGAGGTCACGTAGCGCGGTCCGTTCTTGGTGAAAAACTCATCCCACGGCTCGTTTTTGCTGTCCTTTCGCTGGTGTACCTGACGATTGAAGATCTCATTCCGATGGCCCTTCTGGTGCTCCTGATGTTGTTTTTCAGGCATCCTGGTCCGTTGGATGACGTTTCAAGCCTATCTGGCAAAAGGAAACTGGCAGCGCTTGGTTTGGTGGCGATATTCGTTCTGTGTGCGGTGCCCCTTCAGCCGCTTCTTTGAGCATTTGCAATCTGTATTTTTGTTGCACATGCCGACAACAATGTTTATTAAATATTACGAGACCCTTCCACTCAGTCTGCCAAGAGAAACCTGCGAGACTCTTTGAGCGTGTTGATAATGAGAGCTGCGCCGATTCTGCTGATTTTCTTTTTGATGTTTACAGCGGCTTCTCTAATGGCTCCGTTCCCCATGTTCCCAGGAAACTTTCTGTGTATCACAATCGGACCGGCAATAACCGAATACGCGTTGTATTTGAGCGCTTTTTTCAACGGCCTCTTCTATGGCGTTGTGGTATGGCTGGTCTTCGCGGGGTTAAGTAAGAAACTTGAACAAGGAGGTTAGACGGGCGCGGTTGGAGTTCAAGCTTGTGGCTGCGATAAGAAGCCCACGAGCTTGATTGTGGTTCCGCATTTCTTGCATGTAAGCACGAGTTCTTCCAGATCGTCGCCCTTCACTTTTGTCTGAACGACTTGGTAAGTCGTGTCGGATTCGTCGTCTGGAGAAATCACGGACCCACATTTCGGGCATGGAAACGCTCCGTCTCCGTCTATCTTCGTCAAGTCAATCGTCTGGACCATGTTTTTCTTAACATCGGCTTTCTTCATCACTTCGTAAGCACACCTTTTTTCATTCTTGTGTCCATGGTTGCTCTTGAGTATATTAACGATTATGAATTGCCAATATGTATTAGAACTCAGTGTTGCTATAAATAAACTCTCATTTCAAGATTCTCACCAGGCGTATTCCTGCAATCCGCTGAAATCCGGAATAACGTCGATTCTGGCCTGGATGGAGGTCGCGAACGAAGATTGCCCGAAGTGTCTGTGGAAGTGATTGGTGGTGTAGGAAGCTTCAGCAAAAGTTATGAACCGCGACAGGCGAACTAGAATAGAATCGTCGAGAGTGTGTGGCGTTGGAAGAATTCGACGTAATAGTCGTGGGCGCTGGAACAGCTGGTTGTCTGGCTGCAAAGACAACGGCTGAGGCCGGTTTGAAGGTCTGCTTAGTGGATAGGAAGAAGAGTGAAGAGGTCGGAGAGAAGGTCTGCGGCGACGCTTTGGGCGAGCATCATTTGAGGACTCTGGGTTTGGAGAAGCCGCAGAGCGGTGAACTGGACAAACGAATCGAAGGCATCAAAATATTCTCGCCAGACTTGCAGACCGTTTTCACCATCGAACATGAGGATTTCGTCGGCTACCTCTTGAACAGGCGTCTTTTCGGACAATGGTTGTTGAGAAAAGCGTTGGATGCGGGTTCAAGCTTCATGGATTCAACACAATGTCTGGAGCCAGTTGTCGAAAAACACTTCATAAGAGGCATAGCTGCCAAGGACCTGAGAACCGGCAAGGATGCTCGGCTGAGGAGTAAGCTTGTCGTGGATGCAAGTGGGTTTCCAGCCGTGGTCAGGAAAAAGCTTCCAAAAGAGATAGGCATAGAAAACGAAGTTGCGAACGAGGACGTTGAAGCTTGCTACCGTGAAATAAGGCAACTCAAACAGGAAACTGAAAATACGAAGTACTGTGAAATCTACCTGAACCAGAAAGTCAGCCCAGGAGGATACACTTGGATATTTCCCAAGGGCGGAGCGAGAGTCAACGTTGGCTTGGGAATATGCATGCGGGGAAAGTTTCCTAACCCTAAGACTCAGTTTTCCATGCATGTTTTGTCAAGGCATATGTTTGAGGGCTCATTGCTCCTAAGCGGGGGCTCATGGTACGATCCAACGCGTAGGCCGCTTGACACAATGGTCGGCAACGGCGTGGCCATAATCGGCGACGCAGCGTGTCTGGTCAACCCCATTCACGGCGGAGGCATAGGTCCGTCGATGTTGAGCGGCTACCTCGCTGGCCAAACCATGGTCGAGGCCATCGGCAAAGGTGACTGTAGCAAGAAAGCGCTGTGGCCCTACAACTGCAAGTACAAGGATATGTACGGCGCAAAACAAGCCG
>Ga0315289_10013520_pt1 | contig 11422 bp, 6 predicted proteins | sample YL17G11_40_MG_FD_203452 | JGI IMG/M metagenome (GOLD analysis project Ga0315289, IMG submission 203452) | Sediment microbial communities from Yellowstone Lake, YNP, Wyoming, USA - YL17G11_40 | ecosystem: Environmental > Aquatic > Freshwater > Lake > Sediment | place: USA: Wyoming | collected... | reverse complement strand
AAAAGAGAAGCGGCGACCCGAAGGTCGCCGCTCGGTTGGCGAGAGTTCCCGCAGATTCGCCCCGGTGAGACGGGGGCTCATCTGCGGGCTTTGTGTTACCGTCGTTTTCGGCCGAGGATGAGGCCCAGGCCGCCGAGACCCAGCAGCGCCAGCGTCGCCGGCTCGGGGGGCCGTCTGCCGGCGGCGCAGTGTTCTCAGTTCTCCGCGGCAGCGCCGGGTCGGGGCGGCGCTTCGTAGACCTTGCGGCCTTCCCGGATGGCCGCGCGGATGCGCAACTCGATCTCGCGGCGCGCCAAGTACTTCTGCTCGCGTTTCTGGTCGGTTTCGCACGGCTGGAAGCCGGGCATGTCGGCCCGGGGGCGCTTGGCCAGCATCTCGCGGCCGGCCTCGATAATGGCCAGCGCCTCCTTGTACTGCGGGTTGTTCTTGTCCTGGAACTTCCCCAGGCACGGGCTCAGTTCCGGGCGGTCGAACGAGACCTGTGGGCCGCGGTTGGCCGCATAGGAGTTCAGGTTGGCCAGCGGCACGCCCGTCAGTTCCGACAGCCGCGCGACCTGCGGGTTGTCGAGCGGGCAGCGGCCGCCCAGGTGTTCGGGGTAGGCACAGGCGTAGGTCGCGTAGTACGGCGCGTTGAGGTCCACCCAGGTTACGATGCGGTCAAACTCCTCCGGGCTGAGTTTGACGTCGTTGTGCCCCTTGCGAAGGGTCTGCACCAGTTTGCTGGCGTGCGAGCCCCAGGAGCGTGCTTGCTGGATCTCGGCGGGCCCGCCGCCGATGCCGGCCGTGTAGCCTTTGCGCCAGAGTTCGACGTAGGCCGTGTTGAACGTGACGTCGCGGTCGGGCGCCAGGACGAGTTTCTTCGTGCCTTCCTTGCCGAAGTCGTGGCAGCGAAGGCAATGCTTGTTGAAGACCGGCTGCACTTCCGCCATAAAACTGAATTCTCTCGGCGGGCCGTACCACTCCTCGATCTGGCTGGGCGCGCGGCGGAGGGCCAGCGGCTGACCGCGACTGGCCGACGGTGCCGTGCGCCGCTCATCGTGGCATCCGATGCAGCCGGCCCGTTCGCCCGACTGCACCATCGTGCCGCTGCGCATCGACTGGACCATCATCCCGTTCTCATCGAGCAACTGGAAGAAGACGAACCGGTCGGACGGCACAGCGAAATATGCGGACCCGTCTTCCTCGACCGGCACGGTGCCGAGGATGCGCTTGTTTTCCAGGCTGTGCCAGTTCATGCCGGGCGCGGTGTACCCCTGCCCGCCCCACAACCCCCTGGCCCAGTGCCGTTTCTCCGGCGCCTCGACCACGCGCAGCCACTTGACCGTGCCGCGCTCCACGCCCTGCATGTGCGTGCCTTTGTACACATCGACAATGTATAAGAAGCCTTCCTTGTTCTGGAAGTCGCGTCGCGACGGGAGGACCGGCGGCCGCGGGGTCGGGGCCAACGGCATCGGGTCGTAGCAGCCCGGCCCCTCGGCGTGGAGCAGCAACTCGTTGCCGAAGACATCGACCAGGTAGATTCCCATCTGGTCGCCCTGGCCGGTCATCCGTGAGCAGAGGAAGTACCTGCCCGCGCCGCGCCCTGTCGCCGGGTCGCTCAGCGGATACGGGTCGGCGAACTTGAGGCGCACGCTTGAGAACGTGTCGCAGTCGAACGGGCCGCCCGTTCGGATGAGGTTGATGGCCTCCGGCGGCCAGATGCGGACGACAGGCTCGCGGCCGTCGAGGCCCAGGCTGGGGTCCACGATGGCCATTGCCCCCCACAGGTGGTCGTGGTGCGGGCCGAAGATGCAGACGGCCCGGCCCGTGCCGGGAATAATCCGCGCGGTGTAAGCCGCCGCGGGGGAAGCGGTGTTGTTGCCCCAGTAGATGACCTGGTTCGTGCCGTCGGGGTTGACGGCCCAGAGGCTGTGGGCGTCTCCGAAGTTGCGGTCGACGTATTCCCAGCGGGCGTAGAGGATACGGCCGTCGGGCATCAGGGAGGCCTGGTTGTCGAAGAGGTTGTTGCGTTCGATCTGGTGAATGTTGGCGCCGTCGGCGTCCATGCGGAAGAGGTTGGCCGCGTGGTCTCGCGAGCACTGATTGAACTTCGGCTCGCGCGTCGACGAGAAGACAATCGTGTCGTCGGGCATGTAGAGCGGGTCGAAATCGGAGACGCCCGCCGCAAACGTGAGTTGCTTCATGCCCGAACCATCGGCGTTCACCTCCCAGATGTGGTAGTCCTCGTCGACGTTCCGGCGGAGGGCGAAGACAATCTTGCGCCCATCGAAGTGTATTTCCGGGTCGCGAGCAATTCCTTGGGGGACCTCGATGAGCGTCCGGGTTGCCCCGCCGCGGGCCAGGTCGATCGTCTTCATCGCCCCGCCGCCCTGGAACAGGCTGGGGTGCGGCACGTTCCGATCGACGTTGAATTCGCCCGTGTGGAAGAGCGTGTCGATGGCGTGGTAGTGGCTGCGATACTGCGGCCGGACGACGTAGAGGATGGGCTGGCCGCTGACGAGGGGGTTAGCGATCAGCGCCTCGCGGCGAAGCGCCTCAAACTCGCCGGCCAGGCCGGCTGCGTCGTCGGGGTTTGCGTCGGCCAAGCCCTTCTGAATCCGGTCGAGCCGGGCCAGAAACTCCGGGCCGCGCGGGTAGTCGCGGGGGAAGGTGCGGCACAAATCCTCGATGGCCTGCTGCAAGGCGGTGAGACTCGTATCGGGCACGGCCGGCGCCCCCGACCGGGGAATCACGAGGCCGTCGGGAAAAATCCACAGCACGTCCCACATCTCGCTGCCGAGGTTGTCGTGGACGAACGTGATCTTGCGCACGTCGAAGTCGAATCGAATCTGCTCGTCGTAGACGCGGTCGTCGCGCGGCCGCAAGACCCGCTCGACCAGCGTATGCGGGTCGCCGGCGGCATCGGTGGCCACGACGGTGAACTTGAGGCCGTTGGCGGTCTTCGCGGCCGCCTCGTCGGTGAGGGCGTACTGCAGCCGCCAGACGTGCCCCTTGGGGAACTCAACCGGCCACGAGGCGCTGATCTTGTTTCCGTCGGGGAAGGAGAGCATGAAGAGGCCGTTGCGGCGTTCGTTCCGCACCCGTCCTTCGCCCAGGGCGATGAAGGTGCGGGGATCGCCTTCCCACTCGAAGCCGCCCGCCAACTGGTGGTCGTCCATACTGTTTCCGCACGCGTCGCGCCAGACGAAGTTGTGGCGCATCTCGTCCGAGACGGCGGCGTCCTTCGGGTGAAACAGGCCCCGCGGTCTGGGCCCGGCGGCGGACTTGGCGCTGCCCGGCGGGCCGGCCGGACTTGCCGCCTCTCGCGGTGTCTGGGCGAGGGCCGCCAGCCCGCTCAAGAGCAGGCAGCAGACGGCGGTTGCGCGAAGCATCTTCACGGCCCGGTGTCCTTTCGGCCGACGAGTCGGCACGCACTCGGCCTGTGCCGACGTAGCCCTTCGCGGAATCTTACGCAAAAATGGTTCGCGGACGGAAGAAAAATGCTTCAGGGAAACCTTGGGACGCTGCCCATGTTTTCCGCGGGTCCTCACGGGCGATCGCGCGCCGTCCTTGGCGTCCCTTCGACTGCGCTCAGGGCGAACCTTTGCGGACTTTGCGGTTCAACACACGGTTCACGCGGCGCACGCGGGCGATAGCAAGCGGCGGTTTTAACCGCAAAGAACGCAAAGGGCGCAAAGGAAGGACTCGGGGAACGGCAAACAGCAAACGGCACGGCAGTTCACCGCAGAGAAAGGTGGAGACTGGGGAAAGGCAACGGCAAACGGAGCAAGGCCAAACCACCGAAAGGACGCAAAGGGAGATTGAGGCGCCCGGCGGGGCAATTCGATGGATGGCCCTCGGCGGAAATGGTAGAATGACCCCATGGACAGGAACCGGACGCGCCTCCGCCGGCGGAAAGAAGGCTTCCGCGGTCCTCCGCGGCGCGTTATACTATCGGCATGATGGAAAAGCGCATCCGCAAGAGCGACCTCGGCGATGCGGCGGCGGCCAAACGCGACCTCGCCTACTGGCTCAGCCGGCCGCCCGCCGAACGCCTGGCCGCCGTCGAGGCCTACCGGAAGCAATACTATGGAAGTTTACCCCGACTTCAAAGAGTTGCTCGCGTTGTTCAACAAACACAGGGTTGAATACCTCGTCGTCGGAGGATACGCCCTGGCGTTCCACGGTGCGCCTCGGTTCACCGGCGACTTGGACCTTTACGTCCGGCCCGACGCGGGCAACGCGCGCCGGATTCTGGCGGCGCTGGACGAGTTCGGCTTCGGAAGCCTGGAATTGACCGAAGACGATTTTCGCGTGCCCGGCAAGGTCGTGCAACTCGGCGTTCCTCCCATTCGCGTTGATCTTATCACTTCTCTGAGCGGCGCCTCCTGGAAGCAGGCGGACGGGGGGAAGGCCCATGGCACGTACGGCGACGTTCCCGTGCCGTTCATCGGCCGGGAAGCCTTCCTTGCAAACAAACGCGCCACCGGCCGCACGAAGGACCTCGCCGACGCCGAAGCCCTCGAAGCCCTGAACGATGCCGAGACGGACCCTTCGCCCGGCAAGCCGTAGCGCGCCGGGGCCCGAAGGCGGCTGGGCCGTGGGGGATGGACCCACCCGCCGCGCCGGACAGCAAACGTTTCTTTCGTCAGCGCCCCGCCAGGGCCGCCTCGAGGTCCTCCTTCGGCGTCGAGATGGGCATGATATTGAACTTCTCGGCGAGCACTTTGAGCATCGCGGGCGTCACGAAGGCCGGCAGGCTCGGCCCCAGGCGGATGTTCCGGATGCCCAGGTGAAGGAGCGTCAGCAGGATCACCACCGCCTTCTGCTCGTACCACGAGAGGATGAGCGAGAGGGGAAGGTCGTTCACGCCGCAGCCGAACGCCTCCGCCAAAGCGCCCGCGATCCGGATGGCCGAGTACGCGTCGTTGCACTGGCCGCAGTCCAGCATCCGCGGGATGCCTCCGATATCGCCGAACGCCAACTTGTTGAACCGGTACTTGCCGCAGGCCAGCGTCAGGATGACGCAATCCTCCGGCACCGCCTCGGCCAGTTCGGTGTAGTAGTTGCGTCCGGGCTTGGCGCCGTCGCATCCGCCGATGAGGAAGAATCGGCGGATCTTGCCGGCCTTGACGGCCTCGATGACCTTTTCCGCGACGCCGAGCACCGCCGCGTGGCCGAAGCCGACCAGGATGGTTTTTTCCGGCGCGTCTTCGGCGAAACCCGGAGCGGCCAGCGCCGCGTCGATGAGGGGCCTGAAGTTGCGGTCGCCGATGTGCCGAACGCCCGGCCAGGCGACGAGGCCCGAGGTGAAGATGCGGCCCAGGTAGGAGTCGCGCGGTTTCTGGATGCAGTTGGTCGTCATGAGGATCGCCCCCGGGAAAGCGTCGAACTCTTTCTGCTGGCCCTGCCACGCGCCGCCGTAGTTGCCCGCCAGGTGCTTGTATTTCTTCAGGCCAGGGTAAGCATGGGCGGGCAGCATCTCGCCGTGCGTGTACACGTTGATGCCGGTCCCTTGCGTCTGCTTGAGCAACTCTTCGAGGTCCTTGAGGTCGTGGCCGCTTACGACGATCGCCTTGCCCTTTTTGGGCGTGATGCGGACGGGCGTCGGCTCGGGGTTTCCGTAGGCCCCGGTGTTGGCCGCGTCCAGGAGCCCCATGATCTTGAGGTTCGTTTCGCCGACGGCGAGCGCGCGGCCGAGGAGTTCGTCGGCCGTCGGTTTCTCGCGCGCGAGCATGTCGAGCGTCTCGTGGAAGAAGGCGTACACGCCGTCGTCCGCCTGGCCGAGGATTTGGGCGTGGTCGGCGTAGGCGGCCGCGCCCTTGAGGCCGAAGGTGACCAGCGACTCCAGGGCGGTCGCCTCTTCGCCCAGAGCGCGCTTGCGGGCGAGGATGCCGACCTCGCGGCCTTGCGCGACGAGACCCGCAAGGTCGCCGGCGGGTTGGAACGCCGCCGGGCCGCCCAACTTCTCGGGCGTCTTGCCGGCCTTTTTGCATGCCGCCTCGTAGAGTTTCTTGGCCTTGTCGCGCAAGGCTGCGGCGCGGCGGACGAGTTGGGCGATGCGTTCGGCATCGAAGTTGACGTTCGTCACGGTCGTGAAAAGCGCCTCGACGACGAAAACGTCCAGTTCCCGGTCCCTCGCGCCGAGGGCCCGCGCGCGGTGCGCGTACATCGCGAGGCCCTTGGTCGCGTGAAGCAGCAGGTCCTGGAGCGTGGCGGTCGTCGGGTCCTTCCCGCAGACGCCGTGCACCGTGCACCCGGTTCCGCTGGCGGTCTGCTCGCACTGGAAGCAAAACATTTTCACCTCTTGCGTGTCGGTCGGGCTCATCCATTTCTCCTTTCGAAACCGCGAATTCGACTTCCTCCATTGTATCTTAGCCGGTCGGCGAAATCGCTGCCTTGACGCAGGTCAAGAAACCGGGAAATAGCGAAAATCGGTGGGCGCTCCCCGCCCTCGCCTCCTTGCGCCGGGGTGCCACGCTTGCCCGCCATAGCCCTGCGTAGCCTTGGCGAAGCAGGGGCGACGGCAGGTCCGCAATCTCCCTGTTTGCCGTTGGACCCCCTCGGGGCCCGCCAGTGCTTTCCCCGCCGCGTGCCTTTCAAGGGGTGTCATCCCGACCGAGTCCCGACGGGACGAGCGGAGGGATCTCGCACCGGTCTGTTGCCGCTTGCCTGTTGCCTGTTCTCTGTTGCTTTTTCTCGGCCTCTGCCCTAATCTATCCCCATGCCAAACCGCTCGCTATTGGAACTTGCTGACGCGCTGGTGGCCGCAGCCGCCCGTATCCTCAAGACGGCGAAGAATGAAGAAGAACTGAAGATCGGCTTTGAGAAGGCCCTGTCTCGAGTCCTCGAGAATCTGGCGACAGCCGCGCGGCCTCGGTATGAGCGATTCGGCGGCGATAAGACGACCGTGTATCGTGGCCGCCCCGACGCGGTTCACGGGCAGGTTATCATCGAGTACGAGCCGCCCCGCGCTTTCGCTTCGCAATCTGGCGTCCGCCGCGCATTCAACCAACTGACCGAATACCTCAAAGCCCAAAGCCAGACCTTCGACCCGACAGCACTCCTCGGGGTGGGGTTTGACGGCGCGCGCATTTTCTTCGTCAAGTGCCAAACTGGACCGTCCTCAACAACGATCCGATTCCTACAGGAAGGCCCCTATCCGTTTCGGGTGGAGGCCGCGCGCACGCTCTTGGCGCACCTTAGAGCGCTTGCCAGGTCCCCATTGACTGCCGAGAATCTTGCAGCCGCCTTCGGGCCCGCCAGCCAGATCGCTCCCGCCGCCATATCCGCCTTCTGCGACGCTTTTGAGCACTGGGGTTCCGAACGCGTAAGGATGTTCTTCGACGAGTGGCGCCGCCTCTTCGGCATCGTGTACGGGGAGCGCTTCGGGACCCACAGGCCGGAGGAAGGTGAGGCGTTGGCCGACCTTTATGGCGCTCCAAAGGGCCTGTCTTTCCAGCAACTCCTTTTCTCCGTTCACACTTTCTTTGCGCTGCTCATGAAACTCATTGCCGCTGAGATACTCATGCTGAAGGAAACCGCCTTTGGCTCCTCCTTCAGCGCAGGGCTCGCCCATGCCTCCAAAGAACAACTCAAGCACGCGCTAGAGGATATCGAAGAAGGCGGCGTTTACGCCAAGCAGGGCATATCTAATTTCCTCGAAGGAGACTTCTTCCGATGGTACCTCGACGCCTTCTCCCCGCGCCTTGAGGAGGCCGTGCGCGAAACCGCCCGCGCGCTTTCAGAGTTCGAACCGGCCACAACCCTCATCAGGCCCGAGGCGACCCGCGACCTTCTGAAACGCCTTTACCAATACCTCGTTCCCCAGCAGATACGACACAACCTCGGCGAGTTCTACACCCCGGACTGGCTCGCCGAACTACTTCTGGAACAAGTCGGATACAGGGGCGACACCCGCAAACGCCTTCTCGACCCCGCGTGCGGCTCGGGAACCTTCCTGGTCCTCGCAATCCAAAAGGCGCGGCAGTATGCGCTTGCCCACAAACATCCTCCCCTACAAACAGCCAAAGGAATCCTTGCAAACATCCGGGGGTTCGACCTTAATCCCCTGGCTGTCATCGCGGCACGCACAAATTACGTCTTCGCCCTGGGGGACCTATTAGAGCCCCTTGAATCCGTCGAGATCCCGGTTTACCTGGCAGACGCCGTCCTCTGGCCCAAACGCGGGGGACAGGAATTCCTCAACTTCGAGGGCGGCGATTACGCCAGAGTGAAAACCAGCGTCGGCGAATTCCGCGTTCCGTCCTTTTGGTTGGCCGAAGGCGGCCGGTTGATGCGCCGGGCCGCTCCGGTTGTTGAGCACGCCGCAAAGCACGGGTACTCCATCGCACAAGCCCTGCAAAGATTCAAGAAAGAGGGGGTTCTCTTTCCACCCCACGAAAAAGTCGTTGCAGATTTCTACGAGCACATCCTCGAACTCGAATCCCAAGGCAAGAACAGCATTTGGGCCCGGTTCCTCAAGAACGCCGCCGCCCCCATGATGGCCGGCAGGTTCGATTTCGTAGTCGGCAACCCGCCCTGGATCCGATGGGGATACCTTTCCAAGGAGTACCGCGAGGCCACATTGCCCCTCTGGAAACAGTACGGCCTCTTCTCCCTGAAAGGGGCCGCCGCCCGTCTCGGCGGGGGCGAGAAAGACTTCTCCATGTTGTTCACCTATGTTGCAGCCGATTCCTACCTGGCCCAAGGTGGCAAACTCGGATTCGTGATAACCCAGGAGGTGCTCAAGTCCAAGGGCGCTGGCCAGGGATTCCGCAGGTTCGAAATCTCCAAAGGGGAGAAAACCAAGGACGTGCCCCTCAAAGTGCTCAGTGCCCACGACCTTGTGACCGTTCAGCCCTTTGAAGGCGCATCCAACAAGACCGCTATGATTATCCTCAAAAGGGGCCAGGAAACCCAATACCCCGTGCCCTACATTGTATGGCAAAGGAAAAAGGGAGTCGGGGCCGTCCCCACAAACCTCCACTTACAGACAGCCAAGCGCCTTCTCCGAAGGACCAAATTATTGGCCAAACCGGTGGACAATCGCACTGGCTCTTGGATGACCTACAGCCCGGACAGCGAGCGCCTCCAAGCGATTCGCGGCGAGAACGCATATCAAGCAAAGTTGGGTGCCAGGGCCGAGCCCTACGGGGTTTATTGGCTTGAGGTTCTCCGTGTGATGGCGGACGGCCGCCTTCTCGTCCGCAACCTCACCGAGCGCGGCAAGCGGAAAATCCGACAAGTGGAGGAGGTTATCGAGGCGGATCGCGTCTTCCCTGCCGTTCGCGGGGCCGACATCCGCCGATGGTGCGCCACCCCCGGCATTTACGTCCTTCTCGTTCAAGACCCCGAGCGCCGTGAGCCATATCCGGAAGACGAAATGAAGAAGAACTGGCCGAGCACTTACGATTACCTAGTCCGTTTCAAGGACGTTCTTCTCACCCGCGGCTCGCGCACGGTCCGCGAATTCGCCGAGCGCACCGCTTTCTATGCCATGTTCGGCATCGGCCCCTACACGGTCGCGCCGTACAAGGTGGTCTGGAAAAGGATGGCGAACGACATTGTGGCCGCTGTTATCTCCCAACACAAGACGCCCTTCGGCCACAAGACCGTCATTCCCACCGACACCACAGCGCTGATTGCCACGCGCCACGAGCATGAGGCGCACTTCCTCTGCGGGGTAATCAATTCCTCGCCGGTGAGAGAGTTCATCCGATCCTACTCTTCGGCGGGGCGGGGCTTCGGCGCTCCGTCGGTGATGAATCACGTCGCCATCCCCAAGTTTGATCCCAAGAACGCCCTGCACAAGGAAATCGCGGCCTGCGCCGCGCGCCTGCAAACACTGGCTCAAGAGAACGCGGCGGAGGAACTTGCAAAGGGCGAGAAACAGAACGACAACCTCGCCGTAAAAATCCTTGGCCTGTAGCCGACTGAAGGAGGATGAGCAATGGATGAGTACCGCTTGCAGGTGGATGCTTCTCAACTGATCAAGGCCCTTAAGATCGCTCGCAAATTCATCAAGACGCAAAAAGAGGGATCCGCCTACATATCCTACCAAGGGGGGCAATTGGTCATAGCCTTGCCCGGCGTACATGTCAATGCGACCGCCGAAGGCAACTGGCCCATGCCCGTGAGGACATCAGTGGCACTGATACGGATGCTTGCCCAGGTGCCGCCGGCCAAGAAAGGAACCGTTACCCTACGGTTTGACGGTCAGAGGATTGGTGTCGGTGACACCAGCATGCCTGCCGAAACCGACCAATCGGCGACGCCTCCAATTGACGTCCTTGCCACGATGTCCTTGCGGCAGATTCTCCGTTTGCGCTCCACGCACACGGATGAGGAAATACGCAAGTCAGGTTATGCTAACACAGTCCAGAAGGCGGAGCAAAGGCTGGATCGCTGCCTAACCCAAGCAGCCAAGGCGCTCAACCCGCTTGATGTCAGCGCAGTCGAACTGCGCGATTGGATCGAGGCAAAATTGCGCGAGTGATCAGGAGTTCCGGTGACATAGAACTTAATTGGCTTGACTCAAGAGATGAATTCGGGGGACGGATTTCGGTTTTCTGATTTCTGCCGACACTGGCATTTCCGGCCCCCATCTTTCGCCCCCTTTTTCCGGTTTCCGGGCTCCGGTTTCCGGGTTCTCTGTTCCCCGAATCCCCCTCTGCGTGCTCTGCGATCTCTGCGTTGAATGCTTCGCAAATCCCGTGCCAAAGACACGGAAAAATAGTTATTAACATAAAGGTATGCACATGGCATGGATGGAAAAAGTGCGAAAAAGGGAACAAAAACCGGTAAAAACCGCGCCAAAAACGTGAAAAAACCCCTAAAAAAGTCAAAATTTGCGCTAGCCCATCTTACCAAAGGCACCCCGTCCGCCGAAAAAACCCCCCGGACGGGGGCGCCAGGGCCGGTGGGTTCCCCAAAATCGCCCAAAAATACCCCCCAAAACCTCCTCCAAAAAGTTATCCACAATCGCCTCCGCCCGTAAGTCGAGGCGGCGAATTCAACGCAGAGATCGCCGAGACCGCAGAGAACGACGCGGATAGGGGAACGACAAGCAGCAAACAACCAACAGATGCCTTGCCGTTTGGCCTTTACCCAATCCTCGCTTTCCTTTGCGCTCTTAGCGAACTCTGCGGTTAGGACTATTTGTCCGCTGGAGGCGCCTCGGGGGTTTTCGCATTGCTCCGGGAAGGCCGGCCCCCTAAGATAACAGGCCCTCTTGTCCCTTTTTCATGGGAGGCAACCGTGCCGCAAACCGAAGAGAAGGTCCTCATCACGGGGAACGTGGCGGCGGCGGAAGGGGCGGTCCGCGGCGGGTGCCGGTTCTATTTCGGCTATCCCATCACGCCCCAGAACGACCTGCCGGAGTACATGTCCGCCCGCATGCCGGAGGTGGGCGGCGTCTTCATCCAGGCGGAGAGCGAGTTGG
>Ga0315289_10013518_pt1 | contig 11423 bp, 14 predicted proteins | sample YL17G11_40_MG_FD_203452 | JGI IMG/M metagenome (GOLD analysis project Ga0315289, IMG submission 203452) | Sediment microbial communities from Yellowstone Lake, YNP, Wyoming, USA - YL17G11_40 | ecosystem: Environmental > Aquatic > Freshwater > Lake > Sediment | place: USA: Wyoming | collected... | reverse complement strand
TAAGATTTACAGTTGCTGACGAGAGAGCAGGAGCCCTTTCAGGTTCAGGTCAGAGTGAAGCTGTTTCTTGGGGAAAGTATGAAGATGATAAGGGAGAGGTTGTAGTTTGGGGAGATTATACAACAACACTGCCTGATGTAATGGGGTATGTTGCAGCATATCATTCTAGAAATCCAGGAAGACTGATGAACCGGCTGGATGAAATAACAAAGAATTTCAAAGAAGAGGTAGAGAGACATAGAGGAGCTTTAGAAAAATCACAAAGCAAATTAAGAAGACTGTTACCTTCTGTACAAATGCATGAAAAAAAGTTAAGAGAAGAAGCTGGATATGAGTTTACTTAAATCCGTATTTTCCAACTAATGGAACAAACATGAAAGAACCAATTGATTTCTTCTCAACTTTATTTTTCAATTTTTTAACAATAAGCATATCTTGCAAGTACAAGTTCCCAACAGGCAAAACCATTGTCCCTCCATCTTTTAACTGATCTAAAAGTGGTTTAGGAACATCAGGGCACGCAGCAGTTATTATTATTTTATCAAACGGTGCTTTTTCTTTTAAACCTTCTGAACCGTCTTTCTCAAACACTTCAACGTTTTTTATTCCAAGTTTTTTTAAATTCTTCTTAGCGAATTCAGCAAGTTCTTCAATTATCTCAACAGTATAGACAAATCCTTTTTCACCAACTAAATAAGACAGTATTGCAGCTTGCCAACCAGAACCAGTGCCAATTTCTAAAACTTTATCACCATTTTTTACTTTCAATGCTTCTGTCATTGCCACCACAGTTGATGGTTGGGATATTGTTTGATTGAATCCAATAGAAATAGGGAAATCCCTATATGCTAGGTGCTTCATGCTTTCTGGAACAAAGTGTTCTCTCTTATATTTTCTTAAAGCGTCTTCAATGTTTTTTGATTTCAAGTAGTCCAAGCATTTTATGCCTTCTATCAATTTCTCATTTTCATCAGGGGTCATATATTTATTTTATACTTAAATAATATAAACTATGCACCAAAGCCTTAATGAGTTTATTATTAAGATAAAATCCTTGGAGATACAAGGCGCAAAAGAGATTGCCATTGAAAGCTTAAAATTCTTAAGAAATTATTCTAAGGAAAAGGGTTTTGGAAAAGATTTTGATCGTACTTCTCATTTAATAGAAAAGACTAGGCCTACAGCTGTTATATTGCATAACTGCTTGGAAATCCTTGAAAAGGATAAAAGCCTAGAAGCGATAAACAAACTTTTAAGAAAACTTGGACAAATGAACAAAGAAATAGCAAGAAGAGGAAGTTCTTTGATAAAGGATGGCTATTCAATAATGACTCATTGTCATTCCGGTGAGGCATGCGCTGTAATCGAGCATGCTTGGAAAGAAGGGAAGAAAATCACTGTTTATGCAACTGAAACAGAGCCAAAGCATCAAGGAATAAAAACTGCAAAAGAATTGAGCAAAAAGGGAATGAATGTAATTTTAATTACAGATTCTGCAATAGAGTATTTCATTAAGGATGTAGATATTGTAATTGTTGGTTGCGATGCCTTTAGAAAGGAAGGCGTTGTCAACAAGATAGGGACCTATCCAATAGCAGTTGTTGCCAGAGAACATAAAAAACCATTTTATGTTGTTGGTAACACACTAAAAATTGATAAACGAGCAAAGCTAATTATTGAAGAAAGAAGCCCTCATGAAATTTATCATGAACACATGAAAACTTTGAAAGTAAGAAATCCTGCTTTCGACATAACACCATGGAAATTTGTCAGCAGAGTCGTTACAGAAAAAGGAATAATGACGCCCGGCAATATATTGAGGATGATAAAATGAAAAAAGAAAAAAGCACTGGTAATGCAATGCTTTTAAATTTCCTAGTTTGGGGATTGGGATATTTTTATCTAAACAAACAAATTATCAAAGGTCTTATAGTCTTCATATTGTATTGCCTGATATGGTTGTTTTCAATATTACTCATGCTTATAACAAAATATCCACTAATCTTCCCAGTTATGTTTTGGGTAATATTCTGGTCTTTGTGGTGCAGCATATTCCTTGCTTATGACGTCTATAAGATATCTAATGAAGAGAAGCCAGCTCCATTAAAAGTTGAAAAGGTGAAAATGGTTGTATATAGATATAAAGTACGAACCAGGAAGAAATGATTTAATCTGTAAATTTAGAATTGAGCCATCAAAAGGAACTTCTGTAAAGCAAGCAGCTGAACACATTGCAGCTGAATCTTCTATAGGTACTTGGACAGAAGTAAAGACGATGAATGAGAGAATAAGAAAACTAGGCGCAAAGGTTTTTGAAATTAAAGGAAACGATGTAAAGATTGCTTATCCTTTAGAATTGTTTGAGCCAGGGAACATGTCTCAGATTCTTTCAAGCATTGCAGGTAACATCTTTGGAATGAAGGCTGTAAAAAACTTAAGATTGGAAGACGTAAAGTGGCCCTACGAGCTGATGAAATCATTCAAAGGTCCATTATATGGAATAAAGGGAATAAGGGAACTGTTAAAGATCTGGGGCAGACCGTTATGTGGAACCATAATTAAACCAAAGCTTGGATTAAATGAGGAAGAGCATGCAAAGGTCGCATACGATGCTTGGCATGGCGGGATAGATATTGTTAAGGATGATGAAAACTTATCCAGTCTTTCTTTTAATAATTTTGAAAAAAGAATCATAGAAACTTTAGTAAAGAGAGATAAAGCAGAAAGAGAAACAGGTGAAAGAAAAGTTTACATGCCAAACATAACAGCTGATTTGGACACTATGCTGGCAAGGGCAAATTTTGTAAAACATGCTGGTGGAGAATATGTTATGGTTGACATCATAACAGTTGGATGGTCTGCTTTACAGACACTAAGGGAAGCAAATGAAGATTTGAAATTAGTTTTACATGGTCATAGAGCTGGTCATGCAGCTTTTACGCGCGGGATTCATGGTATATCAATGGTTGTTGTTGCAGATATTGCTAGACTGATAGGACTAGATCAGTTGCATATCGGTACAATAGTTGGAAAAATGGAAGGTGTTAAAGAAGAAATCTTAGAGATTGAGCATGAGGTTGAGAAAAGAATCATAAAAGAACAAGGTCATTATCTAGCTGAGAATTGGCATGATATTAAGCCGATATTTGCTGTTTGCTCGGGCGGCTTGCATCCAGGATTAGTACCATATCTTATAAAGACTTTAGGAAAGGATATAATAATCCAGGCAGGTGGAGGAGTTCATGGTCATCCTCTTGGAACAGAATCTGGAGCAAAAGCTATGAGACAAGCAATAGATGCTGTAATGAATCATGTCTCATTGAAAGAATATTCAAAAAACTACAAGGAACTTAAACTTGCTTTAGATACTTGGAAATAAGTATTTAAAAGTGTTTTAACAACTGATTTTATGGCAGAAGAGAAAAAAACTGAAAGTACTACAAAAGCTAAAATAAATTTTCCTAAAATGAATAGAACAGACATAGTTTCGATAATAGTTCTAATAATTTTTGTTATTTTCCTTTCATATCCTACATATGCACCTAAAGATGATTGTGAAGTTTCAAGACCAGCATACAAATGCGCTTCTTTCAAGGACGTTATGATTGAGAACTGTGATTACTGGGGAAAATATAGCTGCGATACTAATGCAGACTTAAGTTTGCCACAAATAGAGTGGTATATTGACAACCTATGCAAACTTCAAAATCAATATCATAATTCAGGATTAGATTGTTCTAGCCTTAAGAGTGCTTGCAATCAGATAGCTGGAAAGCAGGTTTGTCCTGCAGGTGTTTAATAATATAAGCCAGGAATTCTAAATTCTAACATATGAAGCTTATCGCAAGACCAATAGATTTAGAAGTTGGAGGCAAAAACGTAGTTATAATGAACAAGGAAGATGTTGACTCCTTGGGAATGCATTCATTAGACAGGATTCGAATAAATTACAATGGTAAAGAACTAACTGCAATAGTAGACGAGACGTCTAAATTCACTGTAAAAGGTGAATTAGTAACAAATGATGAAGTAACCAAGTTCTTTGATATAAAAGGTGGAGAACGTTTGGAAGTTTCTCCAGAAAAGCAATTAAAATCTATTGGATTTATAAAACAAAAAATCTGTGGATGCAGATTAAAATATGAAGAATTAAAAGCAATTGTTAGGGACACTGTTGATAAAAAAATATCTGACGTTGAGCTTTCAGCTTTCATAACAGCCCTTTATACTAGGGGCATTTCACTAGACGAAGCTGCTAATTTATCAAGGGCAATGGTGGAAGCTGGAAAGAAAATTAATTTTCCAGGAAAATACATTTGCGACAAGCACTCGATAGGTGGCTTGGCTGGGGACAAAACTTCTATTATCCTAGTTCCAATAGTTGCTGCAGCAGGTTTAACCATTCCTAAAAGTTCTTCAAAGGCAATAACTTCACCGTGTGGAACAGCTGAGCGTTTTGAAGTTCTAGCGCCCGTTAACCTAACTCTAGAAGAAATAGAAAAAGTTGTTAAAAAAGTGAATGCTTGTTTGGTATGGGGAGGAGCTCTGGACATTTCTCCTGCAGATGACATTTTTATTCAAATAGAATATCCTTTAGGAATAGATCCATTATTACTTCCTTCGATTATGTCTAAGAAAAAAGCAATTGGATCAAATTATCTTGTGATAGACATTCCAACTGGAAGAGAAGCAAAAATTAAAACAACTGAAGAAGCTCTTGAGCTTGCAGACGATTTCATTGAGATGGGGAAAAAATTAGGAATACATGTTGTGTGCGGAGTAACATATGGTGAGCAGCCTTTAGGCTATTGCATTGGTCCAGCTCTGGAAGCTAGAGAGGCTCTGTTAACATTGCAGAATAAAGGGCCAAGAGATGTTGTAGAAAAAGCAACGACATTGGCAGGATTGCTTTTTGAAGCTGTTGGCGTAGGCAATAAACAAACAGCTTTAGAAATTCTAAAATCTGGAAAAGCAGAGAAAAAACTTAGGGAAATAATCGAGGCTCAAGGTGGCAATCCAAAGATTCAGCCAGAGGACATTGTAATAGGGAACAGCTTTGGTGCAATTAAATCAAAAAATGAAGGTAAAGTTTTATGGATAAGAAATTCTGAGATAATTCAAGTTGCTAGAAGAGCTGGAGCACCAAAAGACAAAGGTGCAGGCATTCATTTGAATGTTAAAGTAGGTGACGCTGTTAAAAGAGGTGATACTCTTTTTACAGTATATTCTGATAATTATATGAGATTAAATGACGCTGTTAACTTGGCAGAGGAAGTAGAGCCTGTAGTCATAGGCAAGAGATACGAAGAGAGAATGCTATTAGATAAGGTATTTTCTGAGATTCCTAAAAAGAAAATATTCATGCTAGAAAGGTGATAATATGGCTAAAAGGAAAAAAGCAAAACCCGTTAAGGCTGAACCCCAAAAAAAGAACAAGCCTTGGATTATAGTTGCAGCAATAGTAATAATTGCGTTAGTTGCAATTTTTGCATCTATGTACACATATCCTAAAGAAAATGTAGGAGCAAATCAAGGTGGAGAACAAGAAACAGGGCAAAGCCAACAAACACCATCTACAGGACTGATAGGAGACATCTGTAAAAGAGACTTGGAATGTTTTTTAGCAAATTGCAAAAGTAATCCAAATGTTCTCGATTGCGTTAATTCAACACATCAAGAGACTTATTATAAGAGTTGCAATGGCTATACTGACATAAGAGTAACTCAAAATTTTGCAAGATGTGGATGTGTAGGCGGGATATGCAAAATTAAATAATCATAAGGTAAATTATTATTATGCATAAGAAAGTTCTTTTTGTGATACTTGATGGTATAGCAGACGATGTAGCAGATACGCCCCTAAAGCTTGCTGTCAAGTCTAATCTAGATTTAATAATAAAAAACGGCTTTTCTGGTTTAATAGAAAATAGAGAAGGAGGTCATCCTGATTCTGCTATATCTAATTTCGTTCTGCTAGGATATGAGAAAGATGATTATCCTGGTCGTGGCTACCTAGATGCCTTAGGAATTAATATTAAAGCAACACCGGGCAGCGTTTATGTAAGAGCGAATTTTGCAACTGTTAAAGAAGCTATGCGTGATGATTTAAAAACAGGAACATATGAACCGCGCTTGATTGTAGTTGATAGGAGAGCTGGAAGAGATTATACTGGATTATTTGAAATGGCTAAGGACATAAAGGAATTCTTCCTTGATGGAGTAAGAATTGATTTTTACAAATCCATGGGTCATAGAGGTGTTATTGCCTTGAACAGCATAGCAATTTCTCCGAATGTTTCTGACACTGACTTGGAGAAAGAGGGAGTAGAAATACCTGAAGTAAAACCTCTTTCTAATGATAATGAAGCTGCTAAAACAGCAGCAGCTTTAAACAAGTTTGAAAAAGAAACTTACAGAATTTTGAAAAATCATCCCGTAAACAAGTATAGGAATATTCCTGCGAACTTTATTCTCCTTAGAGGAGCAAGCACTTATCGTTACATAAAAAGCTTCAAGGATAATTTTGGCTTAAAAGGTGCATGCGTTGCTGCTTCGCCTGTAATAAAAGGAATAGCAAGAGCAGCTGAGATGGATATCTATGACGTTTCAGGTGCGACAGGTGATTTGAAGACAGATGTTAGGGCAAAAACTTTGAAAGCATTAGAAGCTTTGAATAATCATGATTTTGTGATTTTACATTTTCTTGGTTGTGACGTTGCTGCGCATGACAAAAAACCTAACTTGAAAAGATTGTTCATTGAGAAAATGGACAGAGAGGCTTTTGCTAAGATACTTGAGTATGTTGACTTTAACAAGACGTTGTTAGTTGTTTGTTCAGACCATCCGACTTCATCAAAAACAGGAGAGCACATGCCTGGATTTTTGCCATTTATTTTATATACAAAGGGGATAGAGTCAAATCATATTCAAAAATTTGATGAAGAAAGCTGCAAGCAAGGTCCAGTTATAAACATTGAAGAATTTATGGAAGAAGTTTTAAGGTATGTGTAAATAAAAAGTTTAAATATCTATACTGCCATCATTTCTATATAAATATCACAAAGTGGGATAATTTTGATAATGGATGTAAACCAGTATAGGGATAGTATTACAAAAGGCATAATGAGATTTAAGAATCAGGGGTTCCGTAAAACCAACACTTTGAAAGAGAATAGGGATATTATATTAAAGTTTGATGATGAGAACAAGGCTCAAGGTCTGAAGGATAGGACAAGGGGCAATTACATGACCGCTTTGTACAACTTTGCAGAGTGGTTGGAGAATAAGAAATTTCAGGATGTTATCAAAGAGGACATTATAAGCTATATCAACCATCTAAAATCGAAGGTCACGATTACAAAAAACACGAGAAAAGAAGGTCTAAAAAGTAGTTCCATAGATTTTGTAAAAATGAGGTTGAAAAGATTCTATCTCTGGTTGAACAATGATGAGGAATATCCAGAGTGCGTTGATTGGATAGAGTTCAAGAAGAGCTATAAAAAACTCTTCCCTGAGGACATCTTAAGTGAAGAGGAAATTAAAAAAATGATAAAGAGCGCAGGAAGTCTTAGGAATAGAGCGATTATTTCGGTGCTGTACGAAAGCGGTCTAAGAGTGTCGGAATTTTTAAGCATAAGACTGGAGGATGTAGTTCCTGATGAGTACGGGGTCAAGGTCAGAGTAGATGGCAAGACCGGCAAAAGAATCATAAGACTGGTTAATTCAGTACCTGATTTGGAGGAGTGGTTAAGAATTCATCCATCGAAAAGTGATACTAGTGCTTATCTGTGGACAAGGTCGAATAGAATAAGCACGCAATTGCATTATAGTGGTCTATATGGCATTCTGATATTCATAGCAAAGAAAGCTAGAATTGTTGATTCTAACGGAAAAGCCAAGAAAATATTTCCACACCTATTCAGACATAGCAGGGCTAGTTTTTTGGCGTCGAAGATACCTGAATCTCATTTAAGAAATTTCATGGGATGGACCGAGGACTCGAACATGATAAAAACCTATGTGCACTTGAGTTCTGACAAGATAGATGAGGTTGTTTTGAGCAAGGTCTATGGTCAGAGGACGGAAAAGATGGAAGAGATGATTGACAAGCTCGCCCCAAAGGTATGCTTCAACTGTGGCGAAAGAAACCCGCAGGAGTATGAGTTCTGCTTGAACTGCAAATGGCCACTAAATGTGGATGCAATAAAAGCAAAGGAGAGGCAGTTCCTGATGTTGCTTACGCCGGAAATAATACAAAAGTTGATAGAAAAAAAGGTAGATGACGCTCTAATGAAGAGGTTTGCTTAAAATGATAAAGTACTCGCAGCTTGAGGACAATAATTACGTGATGGATGTTTTATTTGCAGTGATTGAAGGAAAAAATACTGTGAAGGATATAATGAATGTTCTGAGACAGCCACAGTCGACTGTATCAATGAAACTCCAATTCTTGCGTGACAACAACATAGTTGTCAAAAACAAGTGGAATTATGATGTAAACTGGAGCGAACTAAACAAAGTCTTTTTAAAGGAGTTAAGGAGACAGATGGAAGTGTGGCTGAAAGATGAAAGCAATATAAACAAGTTCATGATTCTATTCAATGAGAACAGGATTGGAAGCATTTTAAGGGAATATGCTACTCTATGTATCATAAGAGGAAAGACCAAGAGTGCAAGCATACAGCAAATAATCAATGATTATTTTCATGGATTGGCGGAGACAGAAGACAAAGAGTTAAGAAAAATAGACAAAAGATTTGTTGAATTAAAAATGCTTTTTGGAATGGATGCGTTCGAGTGGGCTCTATTTTTCAATAGCGAATATAATATGAACAGGAGAATGAAAAAGTTAAAAAGTTTGAAACAGTAATATTGAAAAGATGGTTGAATGGTAAAATGTCCTAAAAATTATCAAGATACTTTATTTCCTATGACTTTTGCACAAAGAAAATTATTGTTTCTGAATAAATACAAAAGTCCAACTGGTAAGACAAAGTATAAACGATACGTTGGTTCACCTTTACGATATGCAGGAGGAAAAAGTCTTGCTGTTGGATTAATAATAGAACTTTTACCAGAAAATATTGAAAGACTTATATCTCCATTTCTAGGCGGAGGCTCTATAGAGATTGCTTGTTCAGTAGAATTAAAGCTTCCAGTCATTGCTTATGATATCTTTGATATTCTAATGAATTATTGGCAAATACAATTACAAAATCCAGAAGAATTATACAAAAGGTTGCTTGAATTCAAGCCAAACAGAGAAGATTTTAAAAGAGTAAAAGAGATTCTAAAACTCCACTGGGATAAGAAAGTATTAATAAAAGACAAATATGATTTAGCTGCCCTTTATTATTTTAATAGTAACACATCATATGGTCCTCATTTTTTGGGTTGGCCATCAAGCGTTTATCTCCAAAAGGAACGCTACCAGAAAATGATTGAGAAGGTTCGTAATTTTCGAGCTATCAATATGCAGGTAGGATGTGCATCTTTCGAGGAAATTATTCCCAAATATAAAAACGATTTCCTCTACTGTGACCCTCCTTACTACTTAGATGGTGATAGTAAAACTTTCGTAGGAATGTATCCACATAGGAACTTTCCTATACATCATGTCGGTTTCAAACATGAATTATTGCGTGACTTTTTGTTAGAACATAAAGGTGGATTTATATTATCATACAACGACTGCTCGGTAATCAGAAAATGGTATAAAGATTTTAAAATGATTGCACCAAAATGGCAATATACATTCAGTCAAGGCGATACAAGGATAGGTGAAAATAGACTAAAAAACAATAACGGTAGCTATATTAAGAAATCGCATGAACTAATAATATGGAAAATGCCAAGCCGATAAGAAAGCGTGGATTGTCTCATGATGGTGCAAGAATAATACGCCTGAAGGGTCATACAGATGAGCAAGAATTTGCTTTGGCAATAGGTCTTGCTCATGAATATGTCGATGACATACGTGGTAAGAAAGATGTGATTGACCAAGCTGGAGATGCTCATTCTGTGAAAGGCGGTGAAAAGAAATGGCAGATATTTCTTTATTCATTGAGTCGTTTTGAGAATGATTTTATAAATATGAATGGTATGGGAGAACTTCTAGCTGAATGTATAAAATCATTTCCAGAAAGTTTTGAAGAGTATCAAAAAGATAAAATTGCTCCAAAAGAACATTTAAGACCTTATATGGTTATGCTGGCAAAAAAATTGCAAGACAAAGTAAATTTGAAGATGTTCCTAAGCAAGGCCATATTCAACAATGAAGAATGTAGATATCTTACTGTAAAAGAAAAGGGAATATTTCATGTTTTCTCTAAAGAAGACGTTTTAAACGTCATGATAGGAAATCTCGAGGTATTCAATTCAAAATCACTTTCTAAAAGAAGCTTTCCAGAACAAAAAGTTATTCTGCGTTATAAAGGAAAGAATCTAGGTGAGATTGAGATGCGTAATGATAGTCTAGTTCATTATAGAGAAATACGTTTTAATATGATAAAGCCTAGAGTTATGACATTACTCTTTGATAAAATATCAGTAACTAAAGAATATAGTAAGATTGTTTTGGTTCACGGAAATGCTTCAAAACGTTTTGGTAGTTGGAAAAAATAATATTACTTATTTTTTATTAATTTAATTAAAAATTTTCCATCTTTATCAGGAAGATTAATCATTGAATGCCTAAAAAGATATAAAGACCATCTTTTTTTATTTTTTATAAAACTCATATTTTTTATAAGTTCTTCATTAAATTCAATGGGTATTTTTAGTTTCTTTATTGATATTATAGAGACTTGAAGAGGGTAATTGTTAAATGGATATGACTCTATAATATTTTTACCTTTATTTAGAACTTTAAATGCACCAACTATTTTTTGCTCTTTAGTTAAATATAAAATAATAATATCATTATAAGAAATTTTTTTAAAAGTTTTTTTGAATCTGGAATTAATTCCCCAAATCTTTTCTTTTTTTATAAATTTTAAATTTTCTGGTCTAGTTAAGCAAAACCAATAAATAAAATCACCTTTTAAGTATATGTATTAATAAATGTAAATGTTTTGTTATTACTTATATTGTTGATAATTATTTTAAAGTTAGGTTATAATTGTCTTTTATGGATGTTATAACAATAGAGTGCCCTTTTTGTGGTGTGTCAGTAAAGGCTTTTCATAGACCTTTGTTAGTCAGGGAAGCGAAAAAGGCTAAGTGGGGCGGGAATAAAAAATCCTTTACAAGAGATGCCGAGATATTGGAAGTAACGGAAGACTGTCCTAACTGTGGAAAGACTAAAAAGGAAATAGAACACGCATTAAAACATGGTAAAGAGCCTTCTCATGAAGAGGTTATTAAAAGATTAAAAGAAGCTGGATTAGACCCTACTAAATTAAAATGAAACACTGTTTCTATGA
>Ga0315289_10013517_pt1 | contig 11425 bp, 5 predicted proteins | sample YL17G11_40_MG_FD_203452 | JGI IMG/M metagenome (GOLD analysis project Ga0315289, IMG submission 203452) | Sediment microbial communities from Yellowstone Lake, YNP, Wyoming, USA - YL17G11_40 | ecosystem: Environmental > Aquatic > Freshwater > Lake > Sediment | place: USA: Wyoming | collected... | reverse complement strand
TTATAAGCCATCAACAAAAATCAACGAACCACAATCTGATGTCTGGAATGATTGGCCTGCAGATTTTCTCCGGAGTGGATTACTCTTTCATGGGGATAACAAGGAAGTTCTCGCAAACCTGCTGGCAAATGACTTTCGTGGTAAGGTAAAGCTGATTTACATTGATCCACCTTTTGATAGTGGAGCGGATTATGTTCGTAAGATAGTTGTAACTTAACCCATAATTTTGCCGGAATGGCAAGATTATGCTTCCAAAGCCGGTTTTAGTCGAAAGGCATCAGCTCTCCCAGCCCAGCTCTCGCAGGGTGGCGTGCCACACCGCCCTGGCATGCGGGTGGAGCATAAAGCCAGGAACACTCAACAGTACATCGACCCGGTAAGCGCTGGGATATTTCCCCAAGTGGTGAACAGAAAAAACCGCCTGACGCACTTCAGCGCAAAGCTGCTGGAGGCGCTGTTTGCCGCGTTCTTTTTGGTAAGCCATGTAACGAGCCGAAATAGTCTGGCAAAGGTCTGGGAAATGGGAATAGATGGTCGTATGGTGATATCCCAACTGCTTGCACACCTGGCGCATGGCAGGAGGTGGATCAGGGTTGCTGGCCAAGATATCCTGTAAGGTTGTAAGTACCATTTCCCGGTCAAACGTTCTGCGCGAGCGTTTGGGTCGATTGACCTGGATAACCCATTCCTTTGGGTCGAAGTCTCTGCCTTCCATTGCGGCTGCGCCCTGGGTGAAAACACACAGCAAGGGTGTCCCGAAAAGGCGACAAAGCCGCAGCAGCATGCCCAGTTGAGGCCGCTGTCGCTGGGCTAGCCAGCAAGAGACAGACGATGTAGAAATCTGTAAGCGCTGAGCGAAGGCAGAGGCATTGCCCTGGGTCAGGAGATCAATCCAGCGCCGCACGATATTGGAAACGTTTTGAACCGTGGGTTCTGCGGGGATGTCAGGTGCAATGGCAAGCAAAGCACCCACTTCTTGTGTCACCCAGGTTTGCCAGATCCATTCTTCTTCTGGAACGGTTGTGCTCTCTGGCGGCAAGTCTGTTGAAGTCACACCCAACCATCGTTTGCAGCGAGAGCAGTAGCCAGGACGAGCGTGAGGAGCCAGGATCGGTTGGGTCATCTGGCAATCATGGTAAGGACAGGTAGAAATCAGATAACAATGGTGAACAGGACAAACTGTCACCACTTCCAACGACCAGAGCAGCGGTTCATAGATCACCTGCCCGGCTTGCCACCAGCTTTGGTAACACACCGGGCACCAAACCCGGTTGCGACGCAATAAACCGTGCGAAGGCAAAACGGTTCCCCATGTTAGCAAGGTCAGGAAATGCAAATCCTGGCACAGCGTCAATACTTGCAAAGCTGCAACCATATCTCGAGCAAGATGACCGGTACCATTCAGTGAGCGGGCATCTTTCGACCAAAACGAAGATAGGCCGCCATTCACCGGTCGGGTCAGACGATCTCTACCCAATAGATGCACCAGTTCACGGATCATCAAGGTACGCGTGGTCACGCCGTGCGTCTCGGCCAGCCGAGAAACGTAGCCGGTCAGGCTTTCCACTGCGGCTGTTCCCAAGCCCTCTGGCGCCAGATGATAGAGGCGACTGTGGTTTGGACGAGAAAAAGGTTTCAGGTCCCAGGTATCAAAGCAGTGTAATGCTTCAGGGTACATGGTCTGAGTTTCCAATCGGATCTCGAACCGGTTTGCGTTTGCCAACCGATTTGCTGGTCTTGTGGTCTTTGGCTCGCTCCAGCCCGTGAGGCATGCCCAACAGCTGGTGCAGTTCAGCCTGTTGGCTGGTCTGCTCCACCAGTGCGTTTTCACCTTCCTGGATCTCACGCGCCATACGCAGCAGCTTGCGCAGCGGTTCAGCGCTCCGTTCGAGATGTTGGATCGTCAGTGTCTCTGCGGTTTTTTCCAAAGCGCCAGCCAGGGCGCGCCCGAGCCAGTTTTTGAGAATACCAATGCAGCCCACTGAGCGTTCATAAATGAATTCACTGTGCCCAATCAGGTCCGGTTCTTTGGCCAGAGGCAGGTGGCGCTGGAAGGTCAGCAGCGCACTTTGGAATACAGCCCATTCCTGGGAATTCTCAGCGTGGTAGCGAGGAAAATGGATTTCAATCGAGCGCCGGTTGAGTTGTGCGCTCAGATTGGCCAGACCCAGCAGATCATAAGTGCCGATCAAGACATGCACAATGCCCGTGAGGCTGGCGAGCGATTTCAACACATCCATCTGGTCCAAGAGCCGCCGCCCACCGGCAATTTTCTTGAGGTGTTGGGCTTCGTCCATCAAGAAAGCCATCGGACGCCGGTAATACAGTGCCTGCTCCAGTGCCCGGCGCATATCACCGATCGATACGTGAGGCCCAACGACCAATTCTCCATTCCCACTGCGCCGGATGTTGCGCACCCGGTAATCAATGCGTTGTTCCAAAAAAGGGTCATCCAGGGCTTTGAGGGCACGCAGATAATAATCTTTCCAACGAAAGTCGCCGCTATCGGGGGAAACGACCTCCATACTGGCCACGCCAATCCGCCCAGGGTCGGGCTCAGCTGCGTTGCGGAGGTCTTCGCACAGTTGTTGTTCGATACGCAAACGCAGCGTGGTTTTTCCGACCCCGGTGGGGCCAAAGACCAGCACCAATGAAGCATCACCAGGCTGCCGGATGGCATTGAGCAAAGCCTGATGAGCCTGCTTGAGATGGGGATGCGCCACAATCTTTCCCTGGAAATAGGCCAACCGCTCCGCATCGGACCGCTCCAGCAGCTCCGGTGGAAAGCCGAGAGAATTCAATGAAAGGCTGGTCATGGTCAATAATCCTCGTAAATCGTGAGCGGGTTGTCCGGTGCAGCAGGTTTGCTTTCCGTAGGCAGTTCAGTTTCGGCGATTTGGGAACCTCCAGGCACAGACCTGGCTCCGGCGACTGGCGCCAGAACCTCTCTAGTTTGTGTATCGCACAACCGCTGCTCCAGGAGCAGTTCTTCGGCTTCCAGAGATGCCAGGAAGTCAGCCAGCTGGCGCGCCGTGAGCGTCGTAGATTGTTGATTGTGCCGTTGGCGTCGTTTGCGCAGTTCTGCGGTAGCCAGCATCATCTCGCGTTCCGAACGACCTGCAAAACGGGCATAATGCTCGGAGAAGCAGCGCACCCACCTGCCTTTCACAAAGGCATAGGCCGTTCCGGCGTCGAACGGATCAAAGCGAACTGGCACCTGGATTCCTTCCACTTCTGGGTCCAGGAAGGCTTCAGCCCAGTAATGAATGTAGTGGATTTTCACACCCAAGCAGGGTACCACGCGGGCTGTCCCTTTTCTGGTCGTCGGTAAGGTGAGCATGTGCAGGCTTTCATCGTACGGGATCAAGCGCTGAGGGCGCTGCCCACCCAACTGCATCCCGGTTTCGAATACTTCTCTCGGGGTTTGTCCCAATGCAGCGTGCTCAATTTGGTCATAAACCTCATAGGCCCATTCGCACAAGCGTGTAAATAGCGCACTCAACGTCCAGCATGCCTGATTTTGTGGCAACACAGCCTGTGTGACCTGGCGCACGTTGCGGGTGATTTGGGTGTTGCCCATCAGGTTGTGGATGAAACGCGAATTGGTTGTGCCAAACAGGCGCTCACAAACCGATCCAAAGCGCGGGCTGGCTCCTGGCCTGCTCTTCTTGGTACATTCATAGCGAGCCAACAGGGTTTCAAAGTAAATGCTCTCAAACTCCTTCCCACCGTCCACCACCATCGCTTGCGGCAGGCGGGTATGGCGGCGCACACATTCCCGCAGCACCATCATGCAAGAGCGGTAACTGGGAGGATCAAAGGTCAAATAAACAGCCAGCAATCGGCGCGAGAAAGCATCACTCAAGAAGGTTGCCCAAGGCCTGCCCAGATTGCGTCCAGTGTGCGAACAAACCAGTTCAATATCCAATTGAGTGTGATCAATATGGGCAATCTCAAAGGGCCGATCCCCATGCCGGGGCGTGGTCAGGGTCAGTTCCAGGTAAAACGAGCTGACCTGGTAGGCTGCCCGTTTGCCCTGCCGTTTTTGCACTTGTTCCTGTTTGGGCCGTTTTTTCACTGCCAGTGCGAAGGTTTTGTAACTGGGAGCAGCAACCTCTTGTTCCTGACAGGCGCGCATCAAGGCCCCATAGACCTCGTACCTCGGCTTTTGTTTCAGGGTTTCGTAGTCGTTAGCGATGAAAGCCTCCATCAGCGCTTGGGTTCGTTCGGGAAGCTTTGGATTGTGGTTACCGCTGTTCTGCATCTGAGGCAGCAAGCCGACGTAACCAGACCCATACCGCTGCTCTGCTTGCCGCCAGCGAGCCAGCCAACTCCGAATGGTCCGTCCTGGTACGGATGAGTTGTTCAGCTTTTGTCCCTCCAACCCAGGTGCGAGGATGGCATATCGCCGGTTGGCTTCATGGAAATCCGCCGGGCTTGCTCTGGAGAGGAATTCAAGAATGCGAGTTTCGTGCCCATCCTCCAATGAGCTCTTTCTCCCGCGGATCCGGTCCTGCTGGATTAGCGCTTCAAAAGCCGGGTTGGGCAGATGAACCAGGCTGCCATCTTCAGCCAACATAGCGATCTGATCTTTTCCCACATTGACAATTGCCCATCCCCTGCCATCCCAAATTATCTCTGCACCAACCCGCACATCTACACACCCTCCGTGGAGGCCGGTCTCGGTAGAGAAGCTCGCCTTGACCAACGCATAGGCGCGGGCGCTTTCCTCATCACCAAATACCGGCACCCGCTCCGCTTCAGCCAACGGCAGCACGTACAGATCTGCAATTAACTGCCCACAGGCGATCAGGGTGTAAATATGATCGCTGGTGATACCTTGACCCAGACTGGCTGCTTCCCATACCAGGTTCTTGAGCATCATTCCAGGGTTGGCCAAAACCAACCGACGGATTGCTTCAATCTGCTGCTCTTGGACAGCCGGGCAGTCGCTGCGTAGATAGTCTTCCAGGAAGAGTAGGTTGCGCTGGAAGATCCAGTTGATCTCCCGCGAAGACCTCACCCGATAGAAAAAGCCCAGCGGCTGAGCATGAGCCTCGCCCGGCGGACATTGCCAGCCCCCATCTTCCTGCTGAACATAACGATGGGGCATGGTTTCTTTGAGGCTACCCAACTGCCCTTCGGTTTTCCACTCTTCCCAGCCCAAACTATCGCTGCAAATCACGAAATAGTCCGGGGTATGCCATACCCCCACCCGGCGACCGCTCTTGGATGGGTATACCAGTTTCATGGGGGGTGGCTGGTCATAATATTCCAATGTGTCAGGGTCATGTTCTTTTTCGTACACCCCGGCCAGTTCATTGCGGTGGCTCTCGGCCTGGATGGTAATCCCCATTTTGCGGCTTGGGTACCGGACACTGACATTGCCTCTTGAACTCCTGACCCGCCGAGAAGGGGGTGCAGCGCGAATTTCTTCAGCAACTCGCCGAGCCTCTGTCGAGAGAGCTAGTCTTTGACAAAGCTGGAGCCATTCTTCCTGAGTGAGCATCTTTTGCCTCCTGAAAACAAGGTTGAAAGGATGCCCTCATCCTACTCCCGATTTCATGTTCTGATGGCAAACTTATGCTTCTACTCTCATGTCCAGCCGTTCTTTTTCCCTCAAAGAATGGCCCGATTACGTGCTTTTGGCGGCAAACTTATGCTTCCAGCCGCGGCAAAGTTATGCGTTAAGTTACAATAGTCTTGAGGGGAATCTCTGGAACAGCAAATCTTGATGGAGAGGGTTATACGCTAGGAGAGCAAATACAGTACACCGATATTTGGGCGAATGATAATTACCTTCAATTCATGTATGAAAGATTATTGTTGCTCAAAGAGTGTCTCTCTGACGATGGTTCAATATGGATTCACTGTGATTATAGGCAAAGCCACTACCTAAAATGCCTTTGTGATGAGGTTTTTACTCGAACCAGTTTTATAACAGAGGTGGTTTGGAAGAGATCAACCCCACGAGGGAATGTAAAAAGAGGCTTAAGTGTGGCAAATGACAGCATCTTAGTCTATGGAAAAGGAAACGAACCCAAATGGCATCCACCTCTACTTAAATATTCTGAAGAATATAAAGCTCGGTTTACTAATGTAGATCCCGACCAAAGACCGTATGTGTTGGATAGTCTTATAAGTCCAAATCCTGACAGACCGAATTTAGATTATGCGTGGAAAGGTGTCAGGAAAGTTTGGCGTGTTACGAAAGAAAAAATGCAAGAATATGAGCAACAAGGACGTCTCGTATATACATCTACCGGGGTCGCCCGTTATAAACGTTATTGGGATGAATTGAAGGGTCGTCCTCTGACTACCCTCTGGGATGATATTTTTCCCGTAAATTCCCAGGCCGAAGAAAGAGAGGATTATCCAACACAAAAGCCAGAAGATCTGCTTAACAGAATAATTGAGACATCAACGGATAAGGGAGATGTCGTATTGGATTGTTTCATAGGCTCCGGTACCACCTCTGCGGTTGCACAGAAATTAGGTCGTCGTTGGATCGGATGTGATATTAACAAGGGGGCCATCCAGACAACCAGCAAGCGGCTTCAAAGCATCATACAGGAACAGATCGGAGATGCAACCAATCCCCAACCCCATCTTCCCAAATTAGGCGAGGGTGCAGAAGGTAAGGCGAATCCCAAACCAATGCAATTCTCCTTTGCCGTATACCGTGTGAACGACTACGATTTACAAATCCAGCATAACGAAGCTGTCAACCTGGCCTGTGAGCATATTGGCGTCACCCGAACAAAAACTGACACCTTTTTTGACGGGACATTAGGTAAAAGGCTAGTAAAAGTCATCCCCTTCAACCACCCCTTGACTCCGTTGGATTTGGAAGAAATAAAAAAAGAGCTAGCTAACCGGCCCGAAGAAGAGCGAGATGTCACCGTTGTCTGCCTTGGAAAAGAACTAGCGATAGATGCCTGGCTGGAAGACTGGAACCGGTTACGTAAGCAAAGGGATTATCCAAATAAAATTGAGGTTATTGAATTACGTTCCGATTCCAGGTATGGCGGGTTCTTCACTCATAAGCCAGCTCAAGCCCAGGTAAAAATCCAACGCACAGGGAAAGGGATTGAAGTTACTATCGAAGCTTTTATTTCCCCAACAATTGTTGAAAGGCTAAAGCAGCAGAGTGGTTTACTAACTCCTCAAATTGATGACTGGCGGGCAATGGTAGACAGCGTGATGATCGACACTGCGTATGATGGGCAAGTTTTCAATGTCGTACTGGCTGATGTACCGGAAAAGAAAAGCGATCTGGTAGATGGTAATTACACAATGCCAGCACCAGATAGGGAAACAACTGTAGCTGTAAAAATCACTGATATGTTGGGTGAAGAGGTTCTAGTCATCCAGAAGATTTAGAAACCTCTTTAATAAAAACAGAGATGAATATATATTGGATAACTTATCGGTATTAGAACCGATTTTCTTGATACGTAATGGAGTTTACATTATGCCGAATCTACCCATTTCCATAGGTCTATCATACAAAAAGCTTGATCTTCATGTGCATACACCTGCATCAAAGTGCTTTTCGGGAAACTGCACACCAAAAGATATTGTACAAAAGGCACTCGAGGCTGGCCTGGATGGTATTGCGATAACCGACCACAATACCGCGCAATGGATAGATCAGGTCAAAGCTGCTGCTACCAATACTCCACTTGTCGTCTTCCCGGGGGCTGAGATATCCTGTACCGGTGGGAAGAAGAACATTCATATCATTGCATTGTTTGACCCTCAGGCCAATTCCCAAGATGTAACCGCTATTCTTAATCTGGTTGGTATTAAACCTGCTCAATACGGTCAGGAGGATGCGGTTACAGACAAAGGACCGGTTGAGGTTATTGAAATAATAACTCACGATAACAACGCTCTTGCTGTCCTTGCACATGCTAATTCCAGTAGTGGAGTCCTCAGAGATATGACTGGCCAACCAAGAACAAGGGTTGTCACGTGCCCTTACTTGTTAGCCGCCGAAGCGACAGACTTTGAGGATGAAGCCAAACAGAGTAATCATAAACGGGCGAGAGATCTCTTGGACGGAACCGATCCTACATATCAGCGAAAACTAGCTGTCTACCAAGCATCTGATAATCTCGATCCGTCCAACTCCGGTAAGCATTCTTTGGCTGGAATAGGTATGCGTTATTCCTACTTCAAGATGGAGCGCATCAATCTGGAATCACTACGTCAGTGTTTTGTAGACCCAGATGTTCGTATCCGGCAAGAGAATGAACTCCTATCTTTTGCTTACCCCCAAATATGTAAAGTGGCTATCAATTCTGGTTTCTTAGATGGCCAGGAGGTCAAGTTCCACTCCGGCCTGACATCAATTCTTGGAGCCAAGGGCGCCGGCAAGTCTCTTCTTATTGAGTTTATGCGGTTTGCCCTTGGTCAAGAACCCAACAATACAGCTATTCTTGAAGATCATATATCTAAACTTAGATCAAGATTAGGCGAATTTGGTGCAGTAGAAGTGACAGTGACAGATGAGAATGGAAAGGAAACCAAAATTTCACGCGTTTTCCGCGAATTGGATGGGAGTCCGTATGAGGACACTGTTCCTTATGATCCCTCCCAGTTATTCCCTGTATTATTTCTTAGCCAAAACGAGATTATTGCTATTGCTGAAAATGAAAACGAGCAGCTCCAATTTATTGACCGCTTTTTTGACTTCCACGCTTATAGAACCAAAATCGATGCTATCGAGAAAGACCTGGAGAAATTAGATTTATCAATGGCAGAAGGTTTAAGGGCTTTTACCGAATACGAGGAACTCAAGGCTAAAGCTAAGAATCTAGATCAAGAAATTGCTAAACTTGATGAAAGTTTGAAAAACCCAATCTTTGAAAAGTTCCAAGGACTTGAAAGGAAAGATAAGGTGCTTCATTCACAACAGGATCACATCCAATCCTTTTGGGAAAACATCAATAAAACAAGAGAACATATTGTCGCTATGACTTTTCCTCAATTGCCTGGGCCGCTAAGGATTGATCCTGCGATAAAGAGAAATATGGCTCTTATCAGTAAAGCTCATGAATCAGCAGCAGAATCACTTGCATCTCTAAACCGAGACCTTCTTAGTATTCGCGATAAAGTCCTTCAAGAATGCCAGGCCTGGCAACCATCTTACGACACTGGTAAAAGCGAATATGAGCAATATATCCAAAAAATGGGTGGTGATTATAAGGCTCTTGCACTCTCAAGAGATCGACTAGTAAGGCAACGGTCACAATTACAAAAACAACTGGACGAAGCAGCGACTAAAAAGGAGCAGGTAAAACCTATCTCAAAGAGGAGAGAGGAGTTGCTAGATTCGCTACAAGGGGAATATACAGCATATACCGAACAACGGAAAGCTAAATGCGAAAAATTTATGCGGGATTCGGCTGGAAAACTGAAACTTCGAATACTCGATCAATTAAATGTGGATAGGTTTCGTGAGAGTCTTCTTTCTCTGAAGAGGGGTTCATATCTGAGAGACGACGAAATTGCTACTATTACCTCTAAAGTCAGTCCTCGTGATTTTGTTATTTCTCTTCTAAGATACGACGCTACCAAAGAGTCCAAACATCTTCAGAGTGTCTCTGAAGCCTCCGGAATTGATTTGAAGAGGATGAAGATACTTGCGGACTTCCTCCTCAGCGCTATTCCATATGAGGAACTACTCGCTCTTCAATACCGTGCCTATCCTCAAGATCGCCCGGAGATCCTCTATAACATTGGAGGAGACAATTACCAGTCTATTTCTAATATATCAGTCGGTCAAAAGTGTACTGCGATGCTTCTCATGGCTTTGAGTGATGGAACTATGCCTATTGTAATTGACCAGCCGGAGGATTCTCTCGATATTCGCTCTATCTGGGAAGATGTGTGCAGCAAAGTAAGGGGAGGAAAAGAGGCACGTCAGTTTATATTTACTACTCATAATTCGAGTGTTGCTGTTGCCTCAGATACGGATTGCTATCTTGTCATTGAAGGGGATGCTTCCCATGGTCGTATCGTATATATTGGTGCAATGGATCACCGCCCCGTGGGTCCTGAAGTTATGAAATACTTGGAGGGGGGTCCAGAAACTTATCATTTAAAGTACGAGAAATATTCCGGCTCAATATTGCCCGATAATTGATAAAAGTAACAGTGGGCTAGGTTTATTGGGATATTTAGATCTTATACTTGGCCTCGTATCCCTCAAACAAATAAAAATCACTGGTGAAAAAGGGAAAAACTACACCATCGGTGCAATTTTAATTGGAATAATCTGGGGACCTTTGAAATCCTTACTCCACATACTTATTGACCTTGGTTACTAATTGATCTAATCAAAATATAGTTTTTCTTCTTACCCTCACTGTCCATGAATCACCTTTTTCATATTGTCGATTTCGAACATTAGTGCTAAAATAGATCTGGAAATCGACCTTTTTATTCTTTCAGGAAAGGTGTGCTGTGAGTGATGCGTTGATTATATACTTCCCCGTTGGGAACGGCGATACTATACTTGTGCGTCTTTCCGATAAGACGGACATTTTATTTGACTGCAATATTACTGAAGCTTCTCGTGATGAAAGCGATGAGCAACATTATGATGTTCACAGTCATTTATTAAGAACCCTAAAAAAAGACACCGATGAGACCCCCTATGTAGACACCTTTATACTCACTCATCCAGATCAGGATCACTGTCGTGGTTTTTCAACTACCTTCTTCACGGGCAATCCAGCTAATTATGGGGATGAACATAGAGAGGATGGCCTTATAAGGATCGATGAGTTATGGTTCTCCCCTCGGTTATTTAATCGAAAAGATTCGGATATCTGCGACGAAGCTCGCGCGTTTCGAAGGGAGGCTAAAAGAAGGATGAGGTTATATAAGGAGGATGATCCGGCGAAGAGCGAACCGGGTAACCGGCTTAGAATAATTGGCTATTCTGATAGCCCAGACCTCGAGGGTTTGGAAAATATTATCTCTACACCAGGAAACGCAGTCAATATGATCAATGGTGCCAATAAAAAGGATTTTTCGTTTTTCATACACGCTCCATTCAAGGATGACACTGATTCAATGTGGGGTGAGCGAAACTTAACAAGCGTAGTTTTGCAAGCTAGATTTGACATCGACGGTGAAAAACATGCTGCTCTCGCCTTTTTTGGAGGTGATGCTGGCTGTGATGTCTGGGAAAGAATTTTCGACCGCAGCAAAGATGAGACGCTCAAATGGGATATCTTCCTTTCGCCCCATCATTGTTCATGGTCATTTTTTAGTAGAGAGCCATATAAAGATAACAAGACACCGAGCGAGAAGTGTTTAAAACTATTGCGTAAGGGCCGTGAGGGAGCATTTGTGGTAGCTTCCTGCAAGCCAATTAAGCGAGATGATGACAATCCCCCACACTATGCAG
>Ga0315289_10013514_pt1 | contig 11428 bp, 11 predicted proteins | sample YL17G11_40_MG_FD_203452 | JGI IMG/M metagenome (GOLD analysis project Ga0315289, IMG submission 203452) | Sediment microbial communities from Yellowstone Lake, YNP, Wyoming, USA - YL17G11_40 | ecosystem: Environmental > Aquatic > Freshwater > Lake > Sediment | place: USA: Wyoming | collected... | reverse complement strand
CCAACCACGCCGGCGATGATGGTTGACGCAGACTCGTTCGCGATCCCGGGGATGGTGTAATCGGGCAGTGCCTGGTAGGCTGGCTCCTGAGCCCGCTGCAAGAAGCCGTGGTCATCGGCCACTCGCTCCAGCCCATCGGGGCTCGCCGAGGCAAGCGGCGACAGGATCGCCAGTAACACTGCCGCGGCCAGACCAACGAAGATGATCCTGCGCTTCATGCCTATCACCTCAAGCCCTTGCCGGCTGCAGCCTCACCAAGTCCGGCCGCACTCCCAGCAGGAAAGCGATCACGGCCGCGGTGACCAGACCCTCGCCGATGCCGATGAGAGCGTGCGCCGAGCCCATAGCGGTTACAACCACGCCCCAGTCCGCTGCCCCGGAAAGCCCCAGCTCGACAGAGCAAGCCATGGCGGCCATGACCACGGACGCCCAGGCCGCCAGAAAAGCGACTGCAAGGCGTGCTCCCTTGCTGAGGTCGGCCAGGCGGGAGCCGAGCCGCAGGATGACGTGAGCGGTGAACACGCCCACGAACGCCATGTTCAGGATGTTGGCGCCCAAGGCGAGAATGCCGCCATCCTGGAACACAAGCGCCTGGACGACGAGGACCGCGGTGATGACTAGCGACCCGGCCCATGGGCCGAGCACAATGGCTGCGAGCGCCCCGCCGAGAAGATGCCCGGAGGTGCCGGCAGCGATGGGAAAGTTCAGCATCTGGGCAGCGAAGATGAAGGCGCCCATCACCCCCATCAGGGGCACCTGCATCTCGCCCAGCTCGCGCTTGGCGCGCCGGGAGACGTAGCCGATCCCGCCCGCAGACGCGGCCCACGCCGAGGCGGCAACTGGAACGCCGAGGAATCCGTCAGGTATGTGCATTGGCGCGCTCCTGCAAATACTTGCAGTAAGAGTATAGCTGGGCTTGGGCGGTGATGCAACCGCCTGGCGCGCCTGGCGCCACTGGGGTACAATCGCGGCCACAGGCTGCGACGGAGACAGTGGGCGCCCAATGCCGCCTCAGAGAGTCGTCGGCTGGTGCGAGACGACCGGCCAGGCGCCCATCCCCTCCCGAGCCGCGCGCGGAAAGCGGTTCGCCGCCAGTATGCGACGCCGGACCCTCCCGTTAGCGAGGTTGGCACGGGGCAAACGCCCCGCGCTAACGAGGCCGGATCGCCTGAGGGCACCCGGCGAAGTCAGGTGGCACCACGGGATACGCCCCTCGTCCTGACACGGTGAGCCGCAGTCGGCTCGCCGGGGAGAGGGGCGTTAGTCGTTCCCCCAGGAGGTTGGCGATGTTGGACATCAGCCTTATCCGCGAGCAGCCCGATTACGTCAAGCAGCAGTTGGTCAGCCTCAACGTCGAGGCACCCGTGGACGACATCCTCAAGGCCGACGAGGATAGGCGCTCGCTCATCAAAGCCGTGGAGAACCTGCGCAGCCAACGCAACACGCTTTCCAAGGAGGTGGGGCGCACGCGCGACAAGCAGGCCACGCAACCGATCATCGAGCAAGTTCGCGGCATCAACAGCCAAATCGCCACGCTCGAGGAGCGGCTCCACCAAGTAGAGGAACGCCTGAGCCAACTTCTGCTGCTCATGCCGAACATGCCTGATGAGTCGGTGCCTATCGGCAAGGACGAGAGCGAGAACGCAGTCACCCGCACCTGGGGCGAGCTACCCAGGTTCGACTTCCAACCGCTGCCGCACTGGGAGCTGGGCTCGACGCTGGGCCTCATCGATCTCGAGCGCGGAGTGAAGATCTCGGGAACTCGCTTCTACGTCCTGCGCGGCGCCGGCGCACGCCTGCAGCGGGCTCTGATCACCTGGATGCTCGACCTACACACGCGGCAGCAGGACTACACAGAGGTCTATCCGCCCTTCATTGTCAAGGGTGATTGCCTCGTGGGCACTGGGCAGCTACCCAAATTCGCGGAGAACCTCTACAAGGATCATGAGGAAGACCTCTGGCTCGTGCCCACCGCCGAGGTGCCGGTCACCAACCTCTACCGGGACGAGATTCTGAGCGCCGAGCAGCTCCCCATCCACCACGTCGCCTACACGCCCTGCTTCCGCCGCGAGAAGATGGCCGCTGGGCGGGACACGCGCGGCATCAAGCGCGGCCACCAGTTCGACAAGGTAGAGCTGGTCAAGTTCTGCACTCCTGAGACATCGGGCAAGGAGCTGGAGACGCTCATCCGGGATGCCGAGCAGGTAGCCCAGGAGCTGTGCATCCCCTACCGGCTCGTGCAGATGTGCACCGGCGACCTTAGCTTCAGCGCTGCCGCCAAGTACGACATCGAGATGTGGGCCCCCGGCTGCCAGGAGTGGCTGGAGGTCAGCTCGTGCAGCAACTTCAAGGACTTCCAGGCCAGGCGCGCCAGCATCCGCTACCGCCCGGAATCGGGTGCCCGCCCGCGGTTCGTGCACACCCTCAACGGCTCCGGCCTGGCGCTACCTCGCGTGCTGATCGCCGTCCTGGAGAACTACCAGCAGCCCGACGGCAGCATCCGCGTCCCCGACGTGCTGCAGCCGTACCTCCACGGCCAGGCCATGATCACGGCCGCATAGCGAGCGATCAGCTTTCAGCGATCAGCCATCAGCGGTCAGCTTCGTCGCTCTAGCTGATCGCTGATGGCTCATGTACAATGACGCCTCGGCTGAGCGCCAGTGGAACGCGGCGTTCCGGAGGTTCCCCAATGAACAAGAAGACCGTGCGCGACATCGACGTGCGCGGCAAGAGGGTGCTCGTGCGCGTCGACTTCAACGTCCCCCTAGAGGAGGGACGTGTCAGCGACGACACCCGCATACGCGCGGAGCTGCCCACCATCCAGTATTTGCTCGACAAGCAGGCGAAGGTCATCCTTGCCTCGCACCTTGGCCGGCCCAAGGGCAAGGTCGATCCCACCTTCAGCCTGAGGCCGGTCGCAGCGCGGCTCTCCGAGCTGCTCGGCCAGCCGGTGCAGTTGGCGCCGGACTGCGTGGGCTCCGCTGTCGAGAGGATCGTCGCCGAGCTGCAGCCCGGTCAGACGCTTCTACTGGAGAACCTGCGGTTCCACCCGGAAGAGGAGAAGAACGACTCGGGCTTCGCCGCCAAGTTGGCAGCCCTGGCCGACATCTTCGTCAACGACGCCTTCGGAACCGCCCACCGCGCTCACGCCAGCACCGAGGGAGTGGCGCGCTACCTGCCGGCCGTGGCCGGCTTCCTGATGCAGCGCGAGCTGGACTTCCTCGGGCGCGCCCTGACCGCTCCGGAGCATCCCTTCGTCGCCATCCTCGGCGGCGCCAAGGTCTCGGACAAGATCGGCGTCATCAACAACCTGCTGGGCAAAGTGGACCGTCTGCTCATCGGCGGTGGCATGGCCAACACCTTCCTCAAGGCACAGGGGTACGAGGTCGGCAGCTCGCTGGTCGAGAACCAGGCAATGGACATCGCGCGCTCGCTGCTTGAGCGGGCCGGCGGCAAGCTGCTGCTGCCCGTGGACGTGGTGGTGGCGGATGCCTTCGACGCCAACGCTAGCTCCAAGCTGGTGCCGGCCTCTCAGGTGCCCGAGGGATGGCGCATCTTGGATATTGGGCCGCAGACGGTGCGTGACTATCGCGAAGCGCTGGCGGACGCAAGGACGGTCGTCTGGAACGGGCCGATGGGCGTCTTCGAGTTCGCCAAGTTTGCCAAGGGGACGATCGCCATCGCCCAGGCCCTCGCCGAGTTGAACGCGACGACCATCATCGGCGGCGGAGACTCCGCGGCGGCCGTCGAGGCGGCAGGTGTGGCGGACAAGATCACCCACATCTCGACCGGTGGAGGCGCCTCGCTGGAGTTCCTCGAGGGCCAGGAGCTACCCGGCGTCGCCGCGCTGCTGGACGGATAGGGGACAGAGGGGGTCACCGGACCGCGAGCGAGCGGTGCTAGCTCTCGCTGAGCGGCGGTAGCTCGTCCAACTCCCGCAGCCCAAACGTGCGCAGGAACTCCGCCGTCGTTCCGTAGGTTATCGGTCGGCCCGGTTGGTCGAGTCTGTCCAACTCCGCGATCAGTCCTAGCCGCATCAGCGTTCGCAGTGAGCTGTCACAGCTCACGCCGCGAACGGCTTCTATCTGGATTCTGGTGACAGGCTGGCGATAGGCGATGACGGCAACCGTCTCCATTGCGGCCGCGGATAGCGATACCTGCAGCTCGGCCTGCAGAAAACCTTGCACCGCCGCTGCCGCCGCCGGCGTTGTCACCAACTGCACCAGGTCCCCCTGCCTGAGGAGCGACAGCCCCCGGCCTGCCAGCGACCCTTCCAGGCGAGGCAAGGATGCCTCTAGCTCCGCTGCCGTGCAGCCAAGGGCTCTGGCCAGCGCCTCCAACGCCACGGGCTCCCCGGCGGCAAAGATGACGGCCTCGGCTTTGGCCTCCAGCGGTAGTTGAGCGTGACTTGGCGTCTCGGTCATGCCTCCTCCCGCACCCTCAGACTCGCCTCCCGCTCGGCCTGGCTCCTGCTGGCCCTGGTCATCTGCCTGCTAGTGCTAGCAACCTGCTGGCAGCTCGAGCCAGAAGGCGCGGCCGCTCCGGAGGGCACCGCGTCAACGGGTCATGCGGAGCTGGTGACGCAGGTGCAGAGGCTGATGGCGGCGCCCCCGGGCACTGTTAGCGAACTGAGGGTGCCTCAGGGCGAACTCGAGTCCTACCTGAACGCGGAGGCCCTGCCGCTCCTCGGCATAAGCGGCGTGCGCGTGAGCGCGCGCCTCAACGGTCAGGAGGCGACTCTGGCCGCCTTCAGCGCCGATAGCCGGAGACCGTTAGGCCTCCTGAGCCTGGCGCTTTCCGGCGGCCAGAATCAGGTTGGGGTACAGATCGCACGGCTGCGGCTGGGCCCGCTCGGCGCCACCCCACGCCTGACCCGCCTCCTGGAGCGCATCGCGAACGCGACGCTGGCAAGTGGCGAGCTGGGGTTCGTCCTTCGGGAGCTACGCCTGGCCGACGGGACGATCTACGTCGTCGTCGTCCGCTGCTAGCTCGTCTGTGGGCACAACGTAGTCCGGTGCGGGCGCCTCCGACGCCTCCGGTAGCTGCACCTCGTCCAAGGCCGGCCCGGCCGGGCTAGTGCTGGGGATGACGCTAGCTGGCTGCGAAGTCACTGCCTCGACCGCGGCTGCCGGCGCCTCCGAAGGCGCGGCCCAGGCCGGCTCTGTGGGAGCAATGGGCCAAGCCACCTCAGCAGGGGCACTCGTTACCGCCGCGCGCTTCTCCGGCCGAGCCGTGGGAGCCTGAGCGCGCTTCGGCGTCTCCGCGTGCTGCACGCGAACGGCCACCTGGCTCACCTTGGCCCCGACTTGGTTCTCGAGCATGTAGCGAGTCTCCGAAATGGCTTGGCCCGTTATCTCGGGCACGTTAACCTCGGCCGAGGTGATGAGCGTCGCCTGCGCGACCACGCCGTCCCTGACCTGATCGACCCGCGCCCGCGCGCTGCTGACCCCAGCTAGCGCGCCAAGCCTCTGCTCGAGCCGTCGCGCCACCGAGTCGGCCGCTACGGTAGCTTCGCCGCCCTCGACGGCTGCTACCTTGATGCCGGTGGAGCGGGCGGGGCGGAATTCGAGGTAGAGCAACACAACCGTTCCGGCCCACGTGAAGACCGCGAGGACGGTGAGGATGAGGCGGCTTCCCGGCGCCAACCAACTCTCAATTGAGAAGGTGGCCTCGCGGACGAAGCCCACCAGCTCGTTGGGGATGCCGGCGACGACCGGCAGGAGCACGAACGCCAGCACGAGGCCAATCACCGTCCAGATCTTGTTGAATGTCCTCATGACTTACCTCCTATACTGACACCACGTCGATCGCGGCGGATTATACATCGGATTGCCTGGCACTGATAGCGCATGAGGACTGCCTCGTGGTGCGAGGGAGTGAGCCGTCACAATGGATACCGCACACGGCGGCGCAATCTGGTGGAGCCGCCGCAGCGATGCGGAGCCGGACGCGGTGGCCAGCCTGGCCGTTAGACCTTGATCAGGTAGTATATGGTCGAGGGATTGTACCAAGGCTGAGGACCAATCTGGAACTCGAGCACACCATCCTCGTACTTGCTGGGCACACTGGTCACGGCCTCACGCTCGTCGCTGACTACCCATACCTTCAGGTTCGGTCGCGACGTTCTCATGCGCAGCGTCGCCTCGATAGGCTCGATCAGGACTGGCACGTGGCCGTACGAGAGCTGATGAGTGCGGCTCTCGTCATACTGGGCGTCAGTGTTGTCACAGCGTCCCACCGCCGTCAGCAGCAGCGTGTCCGCCTCCTCGATGGGCTGCTCCGTGAGCGAGGAGAGGGCAATAGTGGCGAAGTCGGTTTTGGCGGCGATCTCCAGCCCCTCGAGGGAGATGATCTCCACATCACCTACAAAGCCATAGACCACCTTGCTCATGGGCGTGTCTACCGTGCCGTACCGCTCGGCCCAGCTCCGGAACAACTCCCCAGTGTCCGAGCGTACGTTGCCTGCCGCTGAATCCACGCTCGGCCGGTCGAACGACACCGCCGCATCCGCACGCGCTTCCCGCCCGGGCAACGCCACGCCCACCTTGTGCTGTTCGGTGGTGATGGAGAGCGCCGGCACTTCCTGCGGGCACAGCAGTTCCCAGCCTTCGCGTTCCGCGGGCACCTGCACGGCCACGCTTTTCTCCGCCTCTCTGACATCACCACGGCGGAAGATGAGCGCCGCCTGATAGAAGAGTCCGAACTTGGCCGGGTCGTTGAAAGCATCGAAGTGATTGCGGTAGGGGATGCCGTTGATCGTTGAAGCGCCACCGCCGATGGAGTCCACCGGCCCGCGCGTGCTGTAGCGGTAGGTGTGGATGGTCATGCCGCTCCAGCCCTGGAAGGCGGCTATCGCCGCGTAGAAGAGCGGGCTCTCTGCCCTCCATTCGTCCGGCCAGGCGTGATCCCACTCCGAGACAAAGAAGGGCTTGTCCAGCGCGCGCTCGAAGGAGAAGGCGTTGAGCATGTTGTCCGCCGAGCCGACCATGGGGCGCGTGTGGCAGCCGTCGGGGTGCTCCCAGGTTGGGAAGTTCCAGTAGCCGTGCGTGTCCAGGAAATCGCCGGCCAGATTGGCGGCGAGCACGCCCAAGTTCCTTGACCAGTTAGTGCCCGCGATAGGAGTGTTCACGCCGATGTTGCGCAGATGAGCGATCATCTCACCATAGTAGTTGGCCATGACTTGGACGAAAAAGCGCGCAATCTTCGCATCCGGCTCTCGGAAGTCCACCTGTTCCGGCCCCACCTGGAAGCCCCGCTCGTCCGCCCATGCACGGTAGCGCTCCTCCAGGCGAGCGCGGTAGGGCTCCAGCACCGGCGGCTGGGTGAAGAAGTCGACTTCGTTCATCAGCTCGCAGAGGGCGATGCCGGGATCCTCTCTATAGGCTAGCTTGGTGTAGGGGTTAGTGTGACACCAGAGGTCGCGGTTGAACTCCTTCTGCAGCTCGATCAGGCGGCGGTCGAAGTAGGTGTAGGGTTTGGCCGCCTGGCCTAGTGCGTCCACACTGTCCACGCGGTCGCCTGGGCGAAACTGACGATAGGTGAGCATGTCCAGATAGAGATAGATGCCCTCTTGCTTCAGGCAGTAGACAAGGTAGTCCAGCCGGTCCATGCTCTCGGGGTCAAATGAGCGGGTGTCATCCTTGGGCTTGACGCGGTTGAACTGAAAGATGTTGGGGGTCGCCCACTCGGCGTCCATCTGGTGCGTGCGCACCATGTTCACGCCGAACTTGGCCAGGCGACGGGCCACCATCTCGCTCTCGGCGTGACTGGGAAAGTTGGCGCCGCTGTTGAAGCAGGCCTCGACACCGTCCTCGAAGACGAGCTTGCCACTGCGCACGCCCAGGAAGCCGTGCTTGCCGGCAGGCTTCTCGCGCTCGTAGAGAAAGGAGAGGTCAAGGGGGACGTTGTCGTCCCAGGCAAGGGCGAAGGGTCTCCACGAAGTGTCCACTGTTGCCTCCTCACCGAGCTCAGATTGTGTCTGGCTCATTCCTTGAGCGCGCCGGCCGTCAGTCCGGCGATAAAGCGGCGCGAAGCAAGGAAGAAGACGATCAGAACCGGCACCGTGGCAAAGGTCGACCCGACCATAATCAGGTGCTGGCGCGTGTTGAACTGGTTCGCCAGCAGCGCAACTACGAGCGGCAGGGTGAACTTCTGCACGTTGCGCAGGATGATCAGTGGTGGCAAGTAGTCATTCCAGACGCCCATGAAGGAGATGATCCCTAGCGCGCCCATACCGGGCAGGACGATGGGCAGCGCCACCCGCCAATAGGTGCCGAAGTCCGAGCAGCCGTCTATACGCGCCGCCTGCACTAACTCGTCCGGGACGGACTGCGTCGTGTACTGGCGCATCCAGAAGATACCGAAGGCACTCACCATCCCCGGAACGATCAGTGCCTTGTACGAGTCCACCCAGTGGAACCAGTTCATCATCACGTACCAAGGCACGAGGCCCACGGCCGAGGGGATCATCATCGTGGCGAGCAGGAGGATGAAGAGCCTCTCCCGCCCAGGGAAGTCGTATTTGGCGAAGGCGTAGCCGGCAAGCGAGCAGAGGAAGAGCTGAGAAAGCGTCACGGTGCCGGAGACGAGCAGGCTATTGCGGAAGGCGCGCACGAAGGGGAGCAGCGCCAGTAGGTCGCGGACGTTCCGGCCCAGACTAGTCCCTGGGTAGAGGCGAGGCGGGTAACGCGCGATCTGCGGCAGATCGAGTGTGCTTGCGACTACCATCCAGTAGAAAGGCAGCAAGATCAACGCCGCGAGCGCCAGCAACAGAGCATGGACCAGCAGGGCGTCCAACTGCAGCCGTCGGCGACGCCTAAGCCTTGGGGTCATTGCGCCCTCCTCATCGGTCGGAGCGTCCCAAGAACCTCAGATTGAGCAGGCTGACAAGCAGGATGATCACGAACATTACGTAAGACACGGCAGCCGCGTAGCCGAAGCGGAAGTAGCCAAAACCTACCTGGTAGAGATACATCACCATGGTCAGCAGCGAGTTCTCGCGCCCGCCCATTCCTCCCTGCCGTGCCGTCAGCAAGTAGGGCTCGGCAAAGAGCTGGAGGGTGCCAATGCTGCTCAGGATCGCGACATAGAGGATGGTCGGGCGCACGAGGGGCACGGTGATGCGTGTGAAGATGGCGAATCCATTGGCGCCGTCCACCCGGGCCGCCTCATAGTAGTCGCGTGAGATGCTCTGCAGCCCCGCCAGGAAGAGCACCACATTCCAGCCTAGCCAGCGCCATAGGAGCAGGATGATCAGCGCGAGCTTCATCGGCCAGGGCCGCTCCAGCCAGCGCACAGGCGAGAACCCCAGCCCCCTCAGTCCGGCGTTGATAAGGCCGAAGTTCACGGCAAACATGAGGCCGAAAAGGATGGCCACGGCCGCCGACGAGGTCACCATCGGCGAGAAGTACGCTGCGAGGAAGGCGCTTCGCGCGCGTAGGACGAAGCGGTCCAGCAGATAAGCGATGGTGAGCGCGAGTATCAGCTCCGGCACCGCCTCGGCCACCGTGAAAAACATCACGTTGGTGAAGGCTTTCCAGAAGAGCTTGTCCTGCAGCATGCGGGCGTAGTTGGCCAGGCCGACGAACTGCATCGGGTTGATAATGTCCCACTTATGGAGGCTCAGATAGAGGGCGAAGAGGGGCGGGAAGACGCCGAAGACGGCGAAGAGGACATAGAAGGGCGATATGAAGACATAGGCCCAGCGATTCCGCTTGACGTCACGCCACAGCCCTGCTCGTCGCGATCTCACCGCGGGCCGCTCGCCGGCCGTCGCCTGCGCCTCCCCATGGACTGGCGCTCGACCTGGGCGAGCAGCTCATCTGCCTCTTCCTCAGAACCACAGCGCGTGCTCAGCAAGAGCCCCTCGGGACGCAACTGCGAAAGCAATGGCAGTACTTCTGAGCCCTCGCAGTCGGCCACCAGCAGCTTGCCCGCGGCCTGGATGCGCCGCAGCAGCGGCACCCACTGCGTCATGGGTGCGGCTCCAGCACCCGGCACCCATTGGATCCCGTTCAACTGCTCCAAGCCAAGGAGAGCATCGAGATGCCGCACCGCTCCAGGCCCATCCAGGTGGTAGATGGTCCGCGGCACCCACTGCGTCTGCTGAGCAATCCCTGGCAAGAACACTTCATTGAACATCCGCGACGATATCAGACACGAGAAATCGCACTCTAGGGTGACAGCCGGTGTCTTTGACCAAACGCCAAGCCAGTCCACGTAGCCCTGTGCCTCGCTGCCGATAATACGATTGCACTCTCGCCAGTAGCTCAACCAGACGGCATTCACCTCGGCCAGCGCTGCTTTCACGCCCTCAGGGCACTCCACCATGTCAAGTGCCAGGCGCTGTGTCCCCCGCAGGAGGGCCACGATCTGGCCGTCCCCCTGGAGATCAGGGATGCCGGTGAGATACCTCCCGGCGCCCGCTTCCGCTGCCGCCTCGAGCAGACGCCGCGAGAGCTGCCACCATTCGTTGTCAGAGCTGAATGCGAATCCGGGTCGCCTATCCCAATCCTCGATGATGGGATCCGCCCAGGCACTGCCTGAGCCAGGCACCACCCGGTAGGGGCAACCTAGGTAAGCGGCCAGGATCGCCACCAGGCCACCGGAGACAGGTAGCGCCAGGGCAAAAGCGTCGCCGGCATAATAGGTGGCCCGCGCCTGCCAGGACAGGCGCGGCAGCACTAGCTCTGGGTCGGTGAACCAGCGTCGCAGCCCTGCTTCATCTCCCGGCGGCATATACTCCGGTGGAGCTGGTTCCATCCCGCGCTGGGATGTGGTGATCTGAACGAGTGGGCGGTCGAGCACCTCGCGGTCCCAGAAGGTCTCGTAGCGCTTTTGTGATGTCTCCCAGTCAGGGTTGCTGACAAGTCCCTGCGGTCGGTGCCGCATCAGAGGTCTCCCCTCCTGCCACCTCGGTGTTGCCTTGGGGAGGGTGTGGGACCACAACACTCCCCCACACCCCCCCCCGCTCCTGACTCGCTCAGTTGGGCGGGACCGCCAGGATCACGTGCCCGCGATGCGGTTCGCGATCTCCTCGTTAGCTTCGTCCAATGCCTGCTGTGGATCGGCGCCTTCGTCCAGGATGCGAGCTACTGCCTGGCCCAACACCTCGCTGGCGACAGAATCGTTGAGGTCCAGGTGGATGGGTGGAACCTGTTCGGCGATGGCGCTGAACAACTGGAGCCAGGCCTGATCGCTGTAGAACGGGTCTGGCGTGGTGAAGATGGGGTCACTGTAGAACTTCTTGTAGCCGGGCAGGAACTTGCCGCTCTTCATGTAGAGCCGAAGGCCCTCTTCACTAGCCTCGACGAAGCTACAGAAGTCAAAAGCCTGCGCGCGATTCTGAGACATCTGCGGGAACACGAAGTAAGACCCGCCCCAGTTGGCCCCGTAACCGGCCGGCAGGGGGATGACGCCCCACTCGCCG
>Ga0315289_10013513_pt1 | contig 11428 bp, 6 predicted proteins | sample YL17G11_40_MG_FD_203452 | JGI IMG/M metagenome (GOLD analysis project Ga0315289, IMG submission 203452) | Sediment microbial communities from Yellowstone Lake, YNP, Wyoming, USA - YL17G11_40 | ecosystem: Environmental > Aquatic > Freshwater > Lake > Sediment | place: USA: Wyoming | collected... | reverse complement strand
TTACGCTTTGATCGTGGCGATCCTGTTGATTTTCGTGGCTTAATCTTCTTTCGCGGAAGGACAAGACAGTGGAAGGTCAAGGTCTAGGTTTAGATCTCCCTACTTTTATCGGCCAACTGGTTAACTTTCTGATCCTCCTGGCGGTGCTGACGATTTTCGGCTTCAAGCCCATCCGGAAGATCCTGGACGAGAGAGCCAATCGGATCAAGGAAAGCATGGAGCTGGCGGAAGCCACCAAGAAGGAATACGAGCACGCCCAGGCCGAGGTCCAGAAGCGGATCCAGGAAGCCCAGAAGCAGGGGGAGGCCCTGCTGACCGAGGCCCGGTCGATCGGGGAGCGGCTCAAGGAAGAAGCCAAGGCCGGAGCCCGCCGCGAGGCCCAGGCCATCATCGAGAAAGCCCAGGCGGACTTAAAGCGGGATCAGGACAAAATGATTGACCACCTCCGCCGGGAATTTGCCGGAATCGCCATCCTGGCCGCCGAAAAGGTCATCCACGAAACCCTGGACAAGCAAAAGCACCTCCGGATCATCGAGGAAACCATCCGGGAAAGCGCTCTGGGCAAAAAGGTCAATTAACCGACCCGCGATGGCAAAGCTAACCTCCGGAAAACGCTACGCCCAGGCCGCCTTCGAACTGGCCCGGAAAACCGGGGACTTCCCCGGCTGGCTGGCCAGCCTGCAAAAAATCGCCGAGCTCCTCCAGGACGAAAAGCTCCTCGATCTCCTGGAAAACCCCCGCCACCCCCTCCCGGTCAAGAAAAAACTCCTGGAGGAAAAAACCGGCCCTCTCCCCCCCTTCGCCTGCAACTTAGCCCTCCTCCTCGTCTCCAAGGGCCACCTCAAACTCACCCCCAAAATCCTCCTCCTCTACCAGCAACTCGTCGACTCCCACCAGGGCATCGAACACGCCCGGCTCACCACCGCCCTCCCCCTCTCCCCCGCCGAAATCCAGCCCCTCACCCAATTCCTTCAGAATACCTTCAAACACCAGCTCCAATTCCACCCCCAAACCGACCCCGGCATCCTCGGCGGGTTCCAAGCCAAAATCTCCGACACCCTCATCGACGCCAGCCTCCGGCAGAGGTTGGAATCACTCCGAAAAGATTTGATCGCTTAAAAAAGGCGGCCAACCATGGGAAAGAACGTATTGATTGTCGACAGCGAGCCGGAAGTAATTGAATCCGCCGGTTCGATCCTGGAAAAGCTGGGCCATCAGGTATCCGGTTCCAAGGACGGCGAGGAAGCGACCAACAAGATCCGCCAGCTCAAGCCGGACCTCATCATTCTTGATCTGATTTTACACCGGAAAAGCGGGATTATGGTTTACGTGGATTTAAAAACCAACGAGGCTTGGAAAAAGATTCCCGTAATCATTAACACCAAGATCAAGAAAAAAACCTTTCTCCGCACGCTGGAGGAGTTGAACCGTTTCTATCCGCAGCCGCTCCCGGAACCGGAAGCTTACCTGGAAAAACCCCTGAAACCGGATCCTTTTACCAAGGCCATCCAGCAGTTTTTAAGATAATCCGAGAGGGGAAAATCAGGATTCCTGGTAGGGAAGGCGAATGATGAAGGTCGCCCCCTGCCCGGGTTCGCTCTCGACCGTGATCGTCCCCTCATGCTCCTGGATGATCCCGTAGCTTACGGACAAACCCAGTCCCGTCCCTTTTCCGGTCTCCTTGGTGGTAAAAAACGGATCAAAGATCTTGACCAGGTTCTCTTTGGGTATCCCCCCTCCCGTATCGTTAAACTTGGCCTCGATAATCTTCCGATTCGGGATGCTTCGGGTGGTAATGGTCAAAGTTCCGCCCCGGGGCATGGCCTGCAAAGCGTTTAAGATGATATTGGTCCAAACCTGCTGTAACTTGCTCTCGTCGGCAAAAATCGGGACCAGGCCTTGCTCGAGGGCCGTCACGATCTTGACATTTTGAATCTCCGCCTGATTGTGGATAATCTCCAGGCTTTTTTGAATGTTCTGATTGATGTCCACCATCCCCTTTTCCGCCTTGGTCTGGCGGGAGAATTCCAGGAGGTTGCGCACGATCCGGCTGGCATCCTGAACCTTCCGGACAATTAAACTCATATTTTCCTCGATTTCTCGGGCCGATTCCTCATTCTGATTCAGGATCTCATCCCGAGACATCTCCGCGTACATGGAAATAGTTCCCAGGGGATTGTTGATTTCATGGGCCACCCCGGCCGCCATAATTCCCATGGCCGCCATCTTCTCGGCGTGAATTAATTGTTCCTGGACATTGCGCAGTTCCACCGCCTTTTGCTCCACCTTCTCCTCCAGGGTCTGGCCCCATTCCTTCAATTCCTCGTCCGCTTTCTTGAGGTCCTCCGCCATATGATTAAAGGCCCGGGCCAAAATCCCCATTTCATCATTCGTGGGGATTTTGATCTTCTTGCTGAGATTCCCATCCGCGATCTCATGGAAACCACCGATTAATCTTTTCGCCGGGATCGTCACGAAACGACGGAAAAAAATCAGGATTACAAAGGAAATTCCCACGATGCTGAAAATGCTGAACCAAATCATCCGGTCGCGATTTTCCCGGATCTGTTTATCCACATTTTGAAGGGAAAGCGCCACATCAATTACCCCCAAAACCTTTTTTTCCCGAGGATGGGCGTGGCAGGGGGCTTGAAAACAGGCCGGCTCATTATAAATCGGCTTGATTATCGCCAAGATTTGATCGCCGTGTTCCTGGGACCGGAATTTTCGGTATCTCTGGGAAATGGGCAGTTTCTCCAGGGGTTTCTCGACTGAGTGGCAGGCATAACAGGCCTCGGCTTTCTTGTCCACCATGCTTCCAATTTCTTGATGAGTGGTGGAAAATTTCACCATTCCTTCCTTATCAAAAATCCGGATCCACTTCACTCCCTCCTGCTGGCCGATCGACTCAATCGTATTTTTCACCCCTTCCCGGTCAAACCTCTGCATGTCATATTTGGTCCCCTGCTTGATCGTGTCGCTGAAGCTCTCCGCCTCCTGGATCATGTTTTCGATCCACTGTTTTCTCTGTACCTGGAAATTGAAATAGGTGTAAACGGCCAGGAAGGGAATAGCGACTAAAAAAATCGAAAAAATCAGCTTGATGCTCAAACTTTGAAACAGCGCAATTGCTTTTTTCCTCCGGCTGATTCGGTCCCCGGAAAAAATCCCTCTGAGACTACGGCCAAACCTCGGTTCCAGTTTGGAATCCGCCCACTTCTGGTTACGTTCGGTCAAATTCATTCCTTTCCGGATTTTTCCGGTTTCGACTCGGCCGGTTAGGGGTCATTATATCCATATTCCCCCCCTTTTTTCCACCCTCACCCTCCGACCGCAAGCCCGTCCCCAGTTGGCCGACTTGATCTCGAAAAACAGGGCTTCCGCTTTTTTCCAATCTGAATTAATCTAAACAATTAAGACCAACAAGGAGTGAAAATATGGCAGCCATCCCGCGAATCATTTCCGACCGGATCCCGGGGAATCTCTTCTACGGGCTGCTCAAATACATGGGTCTCCGGATCAAGTTCGATCCCAGATTCCGCCGGCAGGTGAAATCCAACGGGGACGCCTTCTCCGCCCGTATCCAGATCGAGACCAAGGACCAGGCCGTCAACCTTTACTCCATCTTCGACCGGGGAAAAATGCGGACCCGGAAGGGGCGAATCGGGAGCCCGGACCTGACCCTCCGTTTCCAAAATCCCCAGATCCTGATGCGGATCCTGACCGAGAAGGACACCGCCGTCTTCATGAACCTCCTGCTCAAGAACGAGATCCAATTCGACGGCAACCTGAGTTACGCCTCCCGCTTCTTTTACCTCGTCAACTGCCTGACCGCCCGGAATGGAAAGGGCAAACCGGACCGGTTCTCGGAATCCCCGCGGGGCGAGTTGCCCCTCCCGAAAATGCGCGGGCTTTCCCTGCCCCGGGTGGACGCGGTCAAATACCTCAAAGATCCGGCCCTGGCGAGCTTCGGCCTCGAGGATTTTCCCCGGCTCCGGGCCTTCCGCGACGACTTTTTTAACGTCCCACCCGAGATCTGCACCGAGCGGCCCCGGCTCCTGACCCGGTTTTTCCGGGCCCACGGCTTCGAAACCGACCCCGCCGGGAAACCGATCGATCCCGAGCTCCGGCAGGGCCGGGCGATCAACTATGTGCTCACCCACAAGCAGCCGTTGATCCGCGCGAACGATCTGATCGCCGGGACCACCACCTCCAAACCGATCGGCGTGGTGATTTATCCCGAGTGCGGGGGAACGGCCCTCTGGCCCGAGCTCCAAACCTTGCCCTACCGCGCGCTCAATCCTTACCGGATCGCCAAAGAGGACGCCGACATCCTGAATTTCGAGGTTTTTCCCTACTGGATGGAGCGCAATGTCCGGGAATACGCCCGGACCAAGTTCAATCATCCCCGCTCCCAGCAGCTGGATGAGCGTTTTGTCCTCTACTTCATGTGGAAAACCCAGGCGGTCTCCCACACCATTCCCAATTTTCCGGCGGTCCTCTCCCGCGGGTTGCGGGACATCGCCCGCGAGGCCCGGGAAAGAATAGAGCAAGCCCCGGACCAGAAGGCCAAGAACCTCTATCTGGCCATGGCCCTGAGTCTCGAGGGGGCGATGAAATACACCGAGAACCTGAGTGCCCGGGCCCGCGAGCTCGCCCAGGGCCCCGAGGGCGCGGACCCGGTCCGGAAAGCGGAACTCCTCGAGCTCTCCCGGATCTGCGCCCAGGTCCCCGCCGGCCCCTCGGAAACCCTGGCCGAGGCGGTCAACGCCGTCTGGATCACCTGGCTCTGCCTGCACCAGGAGAACACCAATGCCGGCTTCTCCCTGGGCCGGTTGGACAAGTGGCTCAATCCTTTTTTCCTGAAGGAAATGGCCCAGGCCCGGGATGAAGCCGAGCGCGGGGAGATCATCAAGCGCTCGATCGAACTCCTGGGCTGTCTTTTCCTCCGGGTGACCGATCACCTGCCGATGGTACCGGATGTCGGGAACTATCTTTTTGCCGGCAGCTCGAGCGACCAGGCCCTGACCATCGGCGGCGTCAATGAGGACGGCTCGAACGCGGTCACCGATATGACCTATATCATCCTCAAGGTGGCGGAGATGCTCTGCCTGCGCGACCCCAACCTGAACGCCCGCTACCACCCAGAGGTCAATTCCCGGGAATACCTGCGCCGGCTCTGCGAGGTGAACTGGATCACCGGTTCCACCCCTTCCATCCACAACGACCGCGCGATGATCGCCTCCCTCGAAAACCAGGGCTTCGCCCCCGAGCACGCCCGGGACTGGTGCGCCACCGGCTGCGTGGAGCCCACCAGCGCCGGACGGCATTACGGGCACACCAACTGCATGCTTTTAAATCTCGTCGCGCCCCTGGAGATGACTTTTTACAACGGCGTCCACCCCCTGATCCAGGAGAAGATCGGCCCGGAGACCGGGGAAATCACCGGCCCGAACTTCCGGAGCTTTGAAAGTTTCCGGGACACCTACTATCGCCAGCTCCGCTACCTGATTGACCAGTCCGTCGAATGCAACAATCTCCTCGGTGAATCCCATAAATTTATCCGGCCCACGCCCTTCCTCTCCGCCCTGATTGACGGGCCGATGGAAAAGGGAAAAGACCTGATCGAGGGGGGAGCGATGTACAACAGCTCGGGATCGGCCCTGGTCGCCCTCTCCGACGTGGTGGATTCCCTGATGGCGATCAAGAAACTGGTCTACGAGGAAAAACGGGTCGACCTCCCCACCCTTTTAAAAGCCCTGGAGCAAAATTTCGTCGGTTACGAGAATCTCCACACCCGGATCCAGAACAAAATCCCCAAGTTCGGGTCCAACGACCCGGAGGTGAAGGAGATCGCCGATCATCTGATTAACTTCATCTACGACGCTTATCAATCCCAGCAAAACTACCGGGGCGGAAAATACACCTCGGGCTTCTGGAGCATGTCCAACCACGTCGCCTTCGGCAACCTTTCCGGCGCCCTCCCGAGCGGCCGTCTCCGCTTCCTGCCTTTCACGCCCGGGATTACCCCCGCGCCCAATCCCCACGATTCCTTCCTCGCCAACATCCAGACCGTCGCCGAGCTCGACCCCCTGAAAATGCCCAACAATATCGCCTTTAACGTGAAAGTGGTCCCCGACCCCCGGGACAGCCAGGCCCAGACCCTGGATTACTTCACCGCCTACGCCAAGTCCTACTTCGACCTGGGAGGGATGCAGATGCAGTTCAATGTGGTTTCCACCGAAACCCTCCGGGACGCCCAGCGCCACCCGGAGAATTACCGGACCCTGATGGTGCGGATCTCCGGTTACAACGCTTACTTCACCGAGCTGAACAAGAATATGCAGGGAGAGCTCATCGGCCGGATCGAAAGGCAGCTGGGAAAATAAAAAAAATCCCAAAATTTAAACGCTGCCTTAAAATTCCTAATTTCTAATGACGAATCTCTAATCAATGTCCAATGCTTAATAATCAATGACCAAATCCCAATAACCAAATAAAAATATAATTACCAATAACTAAATCCAAGAGAAATATTTTTTCAGCAGATTTGCCTTTTTTCCTTAATGAAGCTCCCCGCGGCAAGACCGCGTGGTATCTAAGTCAAAAAGACTCTTATGTTATCTGGTGTCATTCCTGCGGAAGCAGGAATCCAGAAAAAAATAACGGGATTCCGCATCAAGTGCGGAATGACAGAAATAAGGTAACCCCGTGGCAAGACCACGGGGAATTGCAAGTTTAAAGTGGTATTTGTTTGATTTGATAATTGAGGCTTGGTTATTGGTCATTGGAACTTGGTAATTGGAATTTGATTGGTTCTTGGGATTTGATTGGACATTAAAAATTAGGAATTAGAAATTTGGAAAAGCGCCGCCCCTTAATCGCCGATTTGAAGCGCAATGCCCTCGACGATGGGCCGGGTATCCGCACCACCGTTTTCTTCAAAGGCTGCCCGCTTTCCTGTACCTGGTGCCACAACCCGGAGTGCCAGGAGGCCGGCCCCGAGATCCTCTTTAACCCCGCCGAATGCCGGAACTGCGGGGAATGCCTCCGGGCCTGCCCGCACGGGGCCATGCCCTCGGGTGACCCGGGCCGGATCGACCGGAAACTCTGCCAGAGCTGCGGTCTCTGCGTGGAGGCCTGTCCCGGTCGGGGCCGAAGAATGATCGGGAAATTTTACCCGGTCGAGGAACTGGCCCGGCTCCTGGCCCAGGATCTTACCTTCTTTAAAAATTCCGGGGGCGGGGTGACCTTCTCCGGAGGGGAACCCACGGTCTTCCTCGATTACCTGGGCGACCTGGCCCGGCTCCTGAAGGAAAAGGGCGTCCACCTGAACATCGAAACCACCGGATTCTTTAACTTCAATAAATTCGCGGAAAAGGTCCTTCCCTTCCTGGACCTCATCTATTTCGATCTCAAGTTTGCCGATTCCTCCCTGCATTCCCGGTTTACCGGCCAGCCCAACGCGGAGATCCTGGAAAATTTCCGCGGCCTGGTCCGGCGAAATTCCGTCCCGGTTCTCCCCCGCGTTCCCCTGATCCCCGAGGTCACGGCCTCCCGGGAAAATCTCCAGAATCTCGCCCGATTTCTGAAAGAACTGGGGATTGCACGCCTGGCCCTCCTCCCCTACAATCCCCTCTGGATCCCCAAATCGAAAAACCTGGGGAAAAACCTCGAATACCGGAGGGAAACCTGGCTGACCGCTGAGGAGAAGCGGGAATACCTCGCGATTTTTAACGACTTCACTTTAGAAAGGGAGCTTTGAAAATAAAGCGAAAAGATGCTAATTACGGAAATCCGGATAATTGGTACATATCCTTATCCGTCATTCCCGCGGCCTCCGGCCCACGCTTCCAGCCCGTAGGGCTTACAGGCCGGAGGGTAGGGCCTACTGCCCGGAGGGAAGCGGGAATCCAGACAAACAAAATCCTGGATCCCTGCTGGAGTTTATCCCGCACTCTGATGCGGGGCAGGGATGACAACAGCCCTTTTCGGGAACCCGGAGCCAATCGCTCATTGCTCCTGGCGTATGGTAAATAGATTAGCGCTCTTTATGAACCGGCTCATTAAAATCGTCCTCTCAATTTTTCTTGCCGGCCTCCTGGTTTGCGGGTGGCTGCCCTCCAAAAAATCAGCCTGGGCCGGGACGGGGGCCCATCCCCGGCGAATCCTGGTCAAATTCAAAGCCGCCCCGCCCGATTCCCCCGGTTATCTTGACCTTCTCGCCCTGGCCGAGGCCACCGTTTCCCGGCGTTTCGAGATCGTCCCCCACCTGCAACTCCTGACCGTCCCGGCGGAAAAATCCCTGGAAGCGGTTTTGGAACTTTTCCGACACAGCCCACTCGTTATTTACACCGAGCCCGACTACCTGGTCAGCGCCACCCGCACCCTGGACGACACGCTTTTCGGACAACTCTGGGGCTTGTCCAATACCGGCCAGAATGGCGGTCTCTCCGGAGCCGATATCAACGCCAAGGCCGCCTGGGATACTTCCACCGGCAGTCCGGGGGTGGTGGTAATGGTGAACGACACCGGCGTAGATTACAACCATCCCGACCTCGTCGACAACATCTGGAACAATCCCGGGGAGATCCCGGGGAATGACCTGGATGATGACGGCAACGGGTACGTGGACGACCTTCACGGCATCAACGCCGTGGGGCTGGGGGGCGACAGCTCCCCCCCCTCCGGTTATGTGGTGAATGACCCAATGGATGACAACGGGCACGGAACCCACGTGACCGGCATTATCGGCGCCGTCGGTAACAACGGCCGGGGCGTGGTCGGGGTCAACTGGACGGTCCGGATCGCGGCCTGCAAGTTTCTCGATTCCACCGGCAGCGGGTACACTTCGGATGCGATCGCCTGCCTGGAATACGCCCGGGAGCTTAAAAATCTGGGTATCCCGATCGTGGCCACCAACAACAGCTGGAGCGGCCCGGGGTACTCCCGCTCACTCGAGGAGGCAATCCGATCCCACCTCGACACCGACATCCTCTTCATCGCCGCCGCCGGCAACGCCGCCGCCGGCAACAACGGCGCCAACACCGACGAAAGCCCCGAATACCCGGGGGCTTTCGACCTGCCCAATCTCATCGCGGTGGCGGCCACCGACAACCAGGACCTCCTGGCCAATTTCTCCAATTTCGGGCCGCGGTCGGTCCACGTCGGAGCCCCGGGAGTCAACATCCTGAGCACCTGCCCGGGAAGCCTGAACGAATGCATCCAAGGGGGGGCCTCCGGGTCCAACCCCGACAACCCCTACGCCACCTTTTCCGGAACCTCCATGGCCGCCCCCCACGTAGCCGGTCTGGCCGCCCTGCTCAAAGCCCAGAACCCGGTCCGGTCGGGAAAAACCATCCGCAACCTGATCCTAGCCGGGGGCGACTCCCTCGCCTCCCTGACCGGGAAAACCCTGACCGGGAAGAGAATCGACGCCGCCGGGTCCATGCTCTGTTCCGGAAACAACGTTTTCGGAATCCGCGCACCGGTGCTGGAGCCCGATTACGCGGTTGTCAATTCCCCGGTCAAGCTCGAAGCCCTCAATATCAACTATGGGGACCCGGCCGGCCCCGTCTGGGTCCAGATCGGGACAAGCACCATTGACCTTCAGGACCTCGGCGCAAACCCCGACCCGCAATCCTCTGACGGCTATTTTTCCGGCACCTGGACCCCCACCAGCGCCGGGGATTACACCCTGAATTTTCATAACGGTTCGGAAACCCGGACCGCGACGGTCCGGGTCGGCCCGCTCCTGACTTATATCCCTGACAATACCTGGCACTACTCCTGGTTCACGATTTCGGGGACCAGCTTGAATCTTTCCGATGAAAGCTTTGCCCAAGTAATCGCTCCTTTCCCGCTCCGGTTTTACGGGCTGGAATATACCAAGCTTTATGTTGGTGACAACGGCGCCCTGAGTTTTTCCCGGGGACCGGTCTATTCCGCCAACGGGTCCCTCCCCGATCCTTATCAGGCCAGCCTGGTCGCCCCTTTCTGGGATGACCTGGTCCCAAACAGCACGAACAACGTTTATTATGACGTCAAAGGCACCGCCCCCTACCGCCGGTTCGTGATTGAGTGGAGGAACCTGGGGCATTTTCCATCAACCCTATCGGGAGTAACTTTCCAGGTTGTCTTTCCCGAGGAATCCGACTGGATTCTGTTCCAGTATCAAGACACGTACTTCGGAACCAAATCACCCTATAACTACGGTGCCTCCGCCAGTTCCGGTCTGCAAATCAACCCTGACTGGGGGTCGCCGTACAGCTACAATCAGGCGGTTCTGACCAACAACCTGGCCATCAGGTGGACCCCGGCCTCCCTCCCGCCCACGCCGCGGCTGAAAGCCGAGGATAAATACGTGGTCTTCCCGGACACCCGGGTGGGACAGGACGCCCACCATGGTCTTTACCTGCACAACATCGGCAACGCCAATCTTTCGATCACCTCGCTTTCGATTTCCCCCTCGCAGTTCTCCCTCTCCTCGACCCCCGCCCTCCCCCTGACCCTCCCGCCGGGGAGCCAGCAGGCCCTGGAAATTGTTTTTCATCCCTCTTCCGCAGCCGTTTTCTCGGAAACGTTAAACGTTCAATCCAACGGCGGCAATCTCGCGGTCTCCCTCCAGGGCCAAGGGGTGTACTCCCCCGATCTGACCGTCAGCCCCGCTCCTACGGTCGATTTCGAACCGGTGCTGACAGGTCATACCGCTTCCCTCGCGCTCCAACTGAGAAACCAGGGAAACGCCGACCTGACGATTAATTCCATCTCCGTGATGAACGGTTCGCCCACTTTTTCCTGGACGGGCCCCGATCTCCCTTTGGCCATCCCCGCCGGAACGTATCGAACCTTCACGATCAAATTTCACCCTTCTAACCCCATTCTATATTCAGGCACCCTGGCCATTTCCTCGAACGATCCCCGGAAACCAGCCGTCCGCCTGGCCCTGACCGGATCGGGATTTTCCCCGCCGGACATTCAACTCTCCCCCTTTTTCCTGGATTTTCAGACGGTCGCCATCGGCGAATCAAAGAACCTGGCTTTCGCGATCCTGAACACCGGCGGAAGCCTCCTCACGGTCAGTTCCATTTCCATTTCTCCGCTCGGAACCGGTTTCTCCCTGCCTTCACCCCCCTTCCAACCATTCCAGATCAATCCGGGCAACTCCCAGAACATTCAGGTGGTTTTTTCCCCTCCCGTCACCGCCATTTATTCCAGGCAGGTTCAGGTCCATTCAGACGCCCCCGCGAGTCCCACGGCCACGGTCTCTCTTTCCGGAATCGGGGCGGTCCCGCAGCCACCCGGTCCACCACCGACTTTTTTGGTCTCCCCCAGCTCCCTGGATTTCAGCACGGTGGAAGTCAATTCCGACAAGGAACTTTCTTTTACAATCGAGAACCGGGGAACCCAGGATTTACAAATAATGTCT
>Ga0315289_10013510_pt1 | contig 11429 bp, 17 predicted proteins | sample YL17G11_40_MG_FD_203452 | JGI IMG/M metagenome (GOLD analysis project Ga0315289, IMG submission 203452) | Sediment microbial communities from Yellowstone Lake, YNP, Wyoming, USA - YL17G11_40 | ecosystem: Environmental > Aquatic > Freshwater > Lake > Sediment | place: USA: Wyoming | collected... | reverse complement strand
TCCGGGCGTAGGCCGTGATGTGGGCAGCGATGGCGCAAAAAGCGTCCCATCCCTCGCCGGCCGGCCGGGTTTCGATCACCTGGCCGCCGGCGGTCAGCCGGGTAAAGCGCTCGCCGGTGTCCTGGTCGAGACAATATTCCATCCGGTAAACGTCGGGAGGGGCCGTACCGATTGTACGATCGCGCATTGAGCGTTGTCCGAATTTGCCGTAGAGACAGTTTAGCAGGCGCTTGCAGAGTGTACTGCCCAGTGCGTCGGCCCGATCGGCGCACTCCTGCCGGAGCTGGTAGAAATACTTGACGAAGCGCCGGAAGTGGCTCCGCTGGTAGTAGAACGCGCACTCGTGGACCTGGAGAACCCAGCCACGCTTCAGGGCGTAGCGTATCTCAGGCGTGCAAAGGTGAGTGTCGAATACACCGACTGGGTAGCACAGTCTCTTGTCAATGTAGGCCGGGAAAACGGGCTCCGGGGCGTTGACGGTGACGCGGGCGACGCAACCGAAGCGGGCAACCTGCCAGGCCAGCGTCTCTACGGTCGACGTCTCGTGGTACGACTTCAGGCGGTGGGGATAGAGGTTATTTTGCATCACGAACGGGTACATTGAGTTCACGTCCATCTTGTAGAGCGCCTCGTTGTGGATCTGCCCGATGTAGAACGGTTCTACGCGCCCGCCGTGATAGGCCAGGCGTTCAAGCGTAGTGGCGTCTTCCTCGGTATGAATGTAGACCGGGTGGCTCATAAATCTGTGTTTCCAGGTCCCGAACGCCTGTGATCCGATTGTTGGCCTCCAGGACCCCAGGTCGTTGTCCAGCAGGAAGGCGATCCACCATTGCCAGGTGGCCAGGAGTATCTCCACGTCGCGCCGACAATAGACGATCCAGTCGGCCTTGGGGTCGTCGGGGCCGGGCATCGCCGCCTTTTCCAACCCCAGCCGCGCGCCCCAGTCGGCCAGGGGGCCGGCAAACAGGTTCACGTTGTCGAGGCACAGGAGGGTTTTCCGCCACCGTCTGCCGCGAAATTGCTCGACGGGGCCACCGCCGGCGACAAAGTCCGCGAACAGCAGAGTCGGCAGGCTGTAGCGGATCAGCCGCGTCGACGCTTTCTCGTACAGGAAGATCAGCTTCCATCCGGCCGCGGTCAGCGACCGAAAACCGTCCAGGACCAGGAAGTCGAAGGCCAGGTTGTGGCTCACCAGGTACGTTACCGCGTTGGCATAGCATCGTTGCAGCAGCCAGGTCCAGAAGTCAGCCGCGGCGTCAAAGTCCGTCCATTCCAGCGAGTCGGGCTTGCCATCCCGCCTTCTTCTCCAGTAGCAGGCCGCTCCGAACCGTAGCGCGTGGGTTGTAATTCTTTGTGATGTGCGCTTGTAGAGCGTCTCGGTATCCACAAAGACCATACTCTGCGGCATCGTTCGGGCCGTGTTTGGGTGAATTCGATGTGCTATCCTGTTCATTCTGCAAAGTCCTTCAGGCGTTTGATAGGCCAGATACGGATGATTTTGTATTCCCCACCGTGGGTGCATTTTGACGACATTTCAATCATTTGCCCGACGTCTCGTGTTACTTGATTCAGGGACTGAGGGCTATCGCTTTCGACCGTGATCCGGCCGGTCAGGGGTTTGCCGGTGAGCGGGTCGGTGTAGCGAACCTCGGCGATCATGATAAACTTCCGCTGGTAGTCAAAGTCGACGGGAGTATAGGAGCCGGCCGGGAGCGGCATATCGCCGGGTAGCCGGCCGGCCCTCTCGCCGGCCTTCGTGATGTCGTCGACGACGTGCCAGAGCCTCAAACAGTCCTGCTTTCGGATTTGCCCGCCCGCCCGGGTATAGAGATTGTAGGTCTGGCCGCTCCCCCAGCCCTTCTCGTAAGCGTCCCAGACCCACTCGTACGCCGTGCGCATCGCTACCGTCCAGCGTTCAATTTCGGCCATCTCAGCTCAGGTATCCGTCGAACGTATCGGGGCAACTGCCCCAGGCCTCGGTCCAAAACGCCTTCATACAGTCCTGGAGGGAAACCTGGACCTGCATGATCTCCTCCAGCGAAGCAGCCATCTCGGGGTGAACGGGCTCAAAGATGTTTTTCAGGGCCAGCAGGTACTCCAGAACGCCATCGGCGTGGTGGTGAGCGCGTGCCAGCAGGTCCTTCAGCCGGTCCGATTTTCTCGTGCCGGTCACGGGGTCCTCCTGTCTCTGCTCCCGAAGCACAGCGACGCAGTCCAGGTATCCAGCATTGCCAGGCGGTGGCCGACCGTGCATCGCTGACAGTCGGTGGGTCGGCAGGTTTTCCCGCTGCACAGGAGCAGCAGGGCATTGTGCTCGCTTCTGATCCGGGCGAGCGCGTTCTTCGCCATCCTGCGCAGCCGCTTTTCGTTCTGGTAGCGCAGACGGATCGCTGCAACCTCAAGGCGTCGACGTGGGGAGTTTGGGTGGACCATCTTTTCTTCCTCCAGGATAGCGGCGAATGATTTGCTCAGCGGTCAGATTTGCTTTCCTCTCCAGCCCCAGCCTTTGGCGCTCCTGTTCGAACAGCAACCGCCCCAGGTGCGGGCAGCGGCCAGCTCGGGTCATCTCTGTCATTACAGGAGCACCAAAGGCCGGAGCCCCGAGGTTACATCGGGGCTCAAGCCGGTTACAGACCCGGAAGTAGAACAGGCAGACGTTAGAAAGGCAGATCGTTTTCTTCGGCATCGGGCTCCCCGAGCGGCAGGGTGTCGGCCGCCAGGCTGAAGTAGTCCAGCGTTGCGGAGTACAGCTCGTCGTTGAACCGGGCGTACCAGAGAGCCTGCTTCGCCGACCAGCGGAAAGCGTTCTCCTTCAGCCAGGCAATGACGCTTGCGTCGGGTTTGGCCGGGAAAACGACCTCGATCCCATTCAGATCCTCGTTGTGACGGACTTCAACGTCGGTGGAGTTACTGGGGGCACTGGGGGCGGCGCCGTTGCGCTTCTTCCAGGCCCCCCACACAGCCCCCAGTGCCAGGGTCAGGTTGCACGACGCGGCCGGAGCTCCGTTGCGGAGGTAGACGACGTGGATCGTGGCGATTTTGCCGTCAAACTCCCCGGTGACGACGGGGGTCGGGCCAACGTTCACGCTCAGGCTCAGTTTATCGGTAAGGTTCAGGTCGCTCATTTGTACCCCTTCTGCGCCATCTCGCGCAGGGCTCGCTCGTATTCCGTGACGGCAAACTCCATCGACCCGGCGTAGCGAGAAACGGCCTTTTCCAGTCCGAGGCGATACCTCTCTATGGCCAGGGACCGTTTCTCGCGGTATTGCTGTACACGTCTCAGGATTTCGGCTTCGTCCATCGGTCAGTCCTCCTCGTCGGGCTGGGGATTGAAGTCGGGCAGCGCACGGTAACGAGGAGCCAGGGAGAGGCCGAAGCTTGTATACGTCTGGTCCCCGGTGGGAAACCAGTAAACGCGGTAGTGGTAGCCTGCTACTCCCGTGACGATGCCCGCCAGACCGGTCCGGTCCTCGATTACAACGTCGCCGACCCGGTAGGATCGGCGGTTCTTCTCCGGCGAGATACGCTCGCCGATCTCCTCGTCGTCCTCTTTATCTTCCTCGTCGGTCGGTTCGGGTTCGGGTCCGGGGGACGTCTGGGCGTCGAGAATGCCCGCGTGGTAGTAGCGGTAGTGGCTGTAGAGTCGGCGATAGCGGCCCTGCGGGGTCAGGACCAGGGGAGCGTCCAACAAATTGAGCGGGACGGCAGGGTCGAAAACACGACGATCCAGGACGAGCTGGTCCCCGTCGGGCAGATGAACGAGAAGAGAATCGATGTTCGGTTCAGCCAGGCGTTTTTGTTGCGCTTCGCTGAGAGGGAAGATACCCATCGGTTATACCTCCGTTTTTGTGGTCATAACCTTCCGGGTCCGCTTCGCTGGTGCGCTCTCACTATACTCCGTTCAGGCGTGAGAGTCAAGGGGTTTTCAGGAAGTTTCTTTAGCTCCTGATACTAAAATCAGGGTTTCTTTTCTTTCTCCTTGCGTACTTCCTTGCCCGCTTGCCGGGCAGCCTCCTGCGCCGCTTTCGCTGCCTCAAACGCTTTCTTCAGGGCTTCTCTCGGGTCCGGCATCTCGATACCTCCTATTTCGCTCCGCTGTACTTCTGGTGTACCGCCGCTTTGTCCAGCTTCGCCCGCGCTATCAGGGCTTGCGTGTCCCGGATCGAGTTCATCAACCGCACACGCTCCACGTCAGAAAGAACAGGCTGTAAGGCAACTGTCAGGTCCGCGATCGTCACGCGGAGTGCGGCAATCTGCTCGGTCAGGCGGGCAATGTCGGCCTGCGTTTGCACGATCTCCAGCCGGATGGCGTCGACCTCTTCGGGCGTCTCCGCCTGCGTCTGGAGGACCTTCAGGTCGGCAATCGAAACCTGTAGCGTGGCAATTTCATCCTGGAGCCGCGCAATCGCAGCCTCTTTTTCAGTCACCGACCGTCGCAGGGCCTCGATTTCCTCTATGGTCTTGACCACCAGCAGGGCGGCGTTGTAGTCGGCAATCGTGACCGCGTACTCTGCAATCCGCACGTCCAGCGCCGCGATTTCTACGCGCTCCGCCCGTACCGTGACCTCTCTCGCCAGTTGCTCCGCCCGTCTCCTGGCCGCTTCTGCTTCCGCGTCTACGGCCTGCTTGTACTCCTCCTGCAATGAGCGAATGTACCAGGAGACGTACTTTGGATCGTATCCCATCGCGCGCAGTTCGGCTTCCAGCGTCGCAATGCCCAGGATACCCTGGAGGAGAAACCGCTTCAGGTCGGCCAGGCCGGGCTTTTTGGTGGCCGTCCTCATTCCAATGTCCCACTCCTCCAGGTAGCCGGCGATCTCGGCTGCCGGCAGAGGAATCTTGCCAAGGCGCGTGTAGACCTCCGCCACGTCGATTGCCCGCCCAACGTACAACGCTTTGACGTGTTTCACTTCCTCCGTTGCCAGCCGGTTCGCCTTCGCCAGGTCCGACCGGGCCAGGTAGACCTCGACGATCCAGGCCTGTTTTCCTATTGCCAGCAGCATATCTCGCGCTTCCAGGCGAGACAATCGACCAAGGTCGTATCCGTCGAGAATATCGGACTTTGTCGCGTCCAGCTCTTTCTCGCCGTATTCCGCGATCGTGAATTCAGCGAGCTTGCCCGCCTTCTCCGCGTTGTAGCCGATGTCGCGGTAAGCCGTGATTACCTCGTCAACTGTTTTCAGCACTCCCGTGGCGTACATCCGGCGCACGTCAACCCTGGTGAACGGTGTGTAGGCCACGTCGACCATCTTCTGCCGCCACCAGGGGGCATAGTCTTGAATCTTCAGCAGGTCTTTCAGGTCCTGCATCGTGATGATACCGCGGTGCAGCATCTCGTAGCCGGCAGCAGGGCTCGGTATCTCCCAATGCGCTCGCCAGTAGGCTTTCGTCCAGTCCTCAGTGTAGCCGACCCGGGCCATCCAGTCCACAAAGGTCCCGTCGAGCTCCTGGTCGTAGCCGTATTTTTGCACGATCTCCGGTTTCCACACCTCGCGCAGCCCGAACCGTACCAGGTCGGAAGCGCCGGGAATCGGGTAAGCGAGCGTTTTCATCATGGCCTGGTCCAGCGGAGAGTAACCGCGCAGACGTAAATCTCCCGTAGCGCCCTCTACGGTCTTATCTTTTCGGAGATACCAGGCCATCATTTCCCAGGGCGATGGTCGGGGACGGATAATCTCCTGGTAGCCGTGGATGTGTCCGTCGGCGTATCCTAACTCGGACAAGTCCTTCGCCAGGTCGTGCTCCGAGATTTGCTCTCGCCAGTACATCGCGTACAAATCGCCCGGCCCCGGTTTGTTGCTGTGGATCACGTGGTCTACCTCCATCGAGACGCGACGGAGAATCGGGGCCAGGATAGCCTGCACGAACGGCCCGATAGCCATCAGGATGAGCGGTATAGTCAGGACGCCAGCGTCGAAACCGCCTTCGGCCAGGCTCTCCCGCAGCAGGGCTTTGACCGAAGCCGGCACGTCGGGTCGGGCCAGCACCAGGTCGGTCAGCGGTTTCATCGCCCGGCGCACGTAGGGTCCGGCCAGGTCAGCCGCAAACTCGAAGCCGCGCTTCAGTATCCAGGCCACCCCGTCGCTCATCACCTTGACGACGTGATACACCAGCCAGGCCAGCGACCAGGCGATGGCGCCACCCAGGTGCTGCGGAAAGTCGCTCCGTTTCGGCTCCGGGACTTCGATTGTGTGACCCCCGACAGAGCCTAAGTTCGCCATCGTCACTCCTTTGGCCAGATCAGCTCTAACAGCACCGTTTCCGCAAATTTACCTACGTCCCGTGCAACGTGCCCAGCAACCCCCTTCATCTCTCGCCAGAACCAGTCAACCATTGCGCCCGGCCACCGGGTAAAGAAGTCCGCTGGTAGACCGAGCAGTTTTCGGATCCGTTCAAGCGTCCAACCCGCCGGGTCCTTCAGGAAGTCTTTGAACCAGACGTATGCGCCACCGATGTTGTCAATGATCCAGGTAGAGGCACTTTGCTCGATCTTGCGCCAGCTGGGGAAGTAGTGATCTAAAAGCCACGGAATCCAGGTAGACGGAGAAGCGTAAAGCCCGCTGGGGACCCCGAGGGCGGACCCCATCGCGTTGCGAATGAACGTTAGCGGAGTCAAGACTAAATCGCGGGCAGCAGGGAAAGCGGCCAACCAGTTGCACGAGATGAAGCCCCGGGTGTCGGAGATAAACTCTCTCCAGCCGGCGAACGTCCTGGTGATCAGCTCGCCGATCCACGCGCCGGGATTGTAGAGTAGAGAGGCAGGCAGGCCGAACACATCCAGCATCTTCTGTCGCAGCCAGCCCCAGGGGTTTTTCGTCAGAGCCTTCAGCTCGACAAACAGAAACTCCAGCCGGGCGACGAACCAGGCAGGACTGGAGAGGTTGCTGATCGTACCGGCCAGGCTGTCCCAGGCCGCCGAGATTGAGTAGAAGTTGCTGGAGATACCTGCCGACAACCCGGCCAGACCTCGCAGCCCACCCGCTAAAACCGGGCCGAGAAGTGGAAAAGCGGCCACGCTGTTCGCCAGGTTGACAAAGCCCCTGGCCAGGTCAATGAATGCTTTTGCAACCGCGTCGAAGGGGCGGTAGCCCGACGGTTCGATCATTGCGACCCCCTACGGTTTCGACGTGGATGCCGTTTCAATCGTGTAGATGTTCAGGCTGAATTTCGTATCCTTCGCCGACTGCAGGAGTGAAAGGATAGCAGCCTGAAGATCGAGCGCCTTCTCCAGTTTCGGTGCGTCGATTGTGACTGTCAGAATCACGCGGGTTGCGATTTGCTCAGGCATCGTTTAGCGACCTCCGCTCATCTTCTGCATCTCGTCTCGCACGATGGCCCCGGTTGATTTCTGGGACATAGTACCAAACCAGAAGCCGTAGATCAGAGAAATGATCGACAGCAGCGTTTTGGATACGTCCCCGGTTGTAATGATCTGCTGAATCAGTACGGCAGTCATTGCGAGTGTAACCGTCCCCTGTACGATGATGCTTTTCTCTAGCAGGTCCCAGAAGCGCTTCATTGTCGTAACCTCCTGTTACTCAGATAGGTTCTTCCTGTGTTACGATCACATAGCCCACACTCGTCTCCTTTATGGCGTTTTCACGCGTGAGCAACTCTATGTTTACGAATAGTGCTTCCGAGGGAGACGGAATAGCAATAATCCCCGCCACGTTACCGCTAACATCGTATTCCTTAGCGGCCGTTCGCAACCATGCGTATTGGCCTAGTGATAGCGTAACAACAAGTTTTAGCATATACCATCGTGCCGCGACACCTAGCACTATCGAACCAGGCGCTACCATTGTCCAAAGGCCTCCGGCAGTATATAGCAACAGATCGCCAGTATTCATATCCAAACGTACATAAAATGCGAAAGCAGGGTCGGTAGAGGTGTCCAATATTTCTATAGTTAGCCACCCTAAAGAACGCTTGGCTATGAATCCGATTTCTAGACCTATGGTCTCAGGGTGCGGGCGCGGTAAATATCGCCCAGCCGAAGCATAATTGTTTATTACAGCCCCCGTTACTAAACTCATTGAGCACGTTCCCCAAAGCATGGTGTGATTAATCGGGTATACCTCAGAACCCGCCCCCGCTACCAGAATGCTCCATCCACGAAGAAAGTCGTGAAAGGTGTCTTGCAGAATAACGCACCCCTTCCGGTCCAAAACGCACAAACTCCCTAACCGGGCTGCAAGTTCTCCCATATCAGACAGGCTTGTTAGCGGAGCGTCTCTACGACCTTTGTACCAATCGGGCGTACCATGAGGCATTTTGTCACCTATGCAGCAAATACCAATATACGATACATACACTGGAAAAACAACGTTGTTGCCGAGGCATTGGTCGTTTGCATCAGCAAGGTATCCCCAGTTCGAATATGAACAGCCCCGGGACGGGCAACCGGACAATAAATCTGGGTCCAGGCAGGATCAGCCCGCAGAAAATCAACTTGTATCCCTCCCAAGATCAATGTTACTAAGGCAAAGTCGGTAGCGGGCACTCCTCGAATATACAGATGGTAAAAATCGAGAATACCTTCATAGCCGGCAGGCATCGCATACGTCAGCCGCACCGTCAGCGCGTGATTGCCCAGATCAGCGCTATATGACGCACGCTGCATAAACGCATTGCGGTCAAACTCCAATACGGCCGGTATCGCATAGTCCTGCCCGGTAACACGAATTCCACGGATGGCTGCCCACTCATTAGCCGTCAGTATCAGTGGCGAAACAGGATTTGTTACAACAGCCGGATATATTCTCATTGCTGTGCCCCCGCAAACTCTCGCAGTTGACGGAAGAAATCGACAAGGCCGGTATCAACTTCGCCTTCAATAAAGTCAATGCCAACCTCAAATGTGTGCTGGAAATAGTCATCCTCGTTGTAACCGTAAACAGCCAAATCATAGGGAGGGGTGTCGAGAGGAAACTCACACGGGAATGTCTGTACAGTTTCATTTAGACATATCCACTCCCCTCGCACCCACGGGCAAATTTGACTATCCCGATGATGCACCATTATCCCGGCCAACCCGTATGGGCCGTCCGGCGCTATAACGCGCACGTACTTGGTAGTGCCACGAGTCAGGTGAATATCTCCCCGAACGGGAAGGTATATAGACGTATTGCGCGGAATTGACAGTTTTATTGGATAATACACCCCAACCTCCCCTAGTCAGGCAAATTCGCAATGTATCCGTACAGCCAGGCGTGAAACTCGACTGCGTTACCTCCTGCTGTTACGTCAACCCGCACGTTGTATTCGGCGGGTAGCCAGACAAGCAGAATTTCGGGATAGGTGGTAGCAGCAGCGGCCATCGGAGTAGAACATATCCCATATTCAACCCCGTTTCTTTCGGCCCATAAGTGCGCCACGGCCCCCGCTGTCAGCGGAGAGCGAAAAGCGGCCCATTGCAGGCATAGTGTCTCGCCCGTTCGCAATGGGCCGCTTCTCAATGTCAACAAACCGCCGGCCGAAGTCGTACCTTTCAATTCGAGGATAACAGTGTTTTTTCTTGGCATAACGTCCTCCGCTGTTGTTGGAGAGCTACTGCATAACCGGTTGCTGTGTCAGGATGGAAACCGCGCCGCCGGCCACGCCCTGCGTCAGGTTCAGCTTGATTCCCCGATAGCTCGGCGCAGGAAACCAGCTATTCGGGTCATCATACGTCCCGAAGTCGCAGACGAAAGCGTGCTGGGGGAGCGAGCCCTGGATGTGAGCTTCGACCTCCTGGAGGGCCTGGGGTACACCGTTCACGTCGAAGATCCTGCCGATGTACCACGAGTTGCCGGAGCACCAGCCCTGGGCGATGAACAACGGAGCTGTTACCCCGAAGCCCACCGTTGTATCCCCGCCGAACCAGGTTTCCCGCCAGTCGCCGTGAGTGATGTTGTCGAGCTTGGTCAGGTGGAAGAGCGGGTAGACCGTGCGAATTGTGTCGAGAAAGTCCCACTGAGTCAGATCCAGCGGGATGAACTTCCCCCCGTCGCAATCAATCTGGAAGCGTGTGAGGATGGTGGTGGGGTTCGACCATTGCAGATAGGCGCGCACCATCATCTTGCGCCACACACCGTCGACAGGCATTTCGGTAGGTTCGATTCCGGCCGCAGCCGAAACGAACGTCCTGACGCTCTTCCAGCAGAGAACAGCAGACGGGGCGGGCAGGCCTTCCATCAGCCGGGCGATCACGCCCAGGGTCAGCGTGCCGGTTGCGTGCAGGGCGTTTCGTGCCCAGGTAACCCGAAGTTGAGGGTTCTGGTACTTGGTCGGGTCAAAGGCAAAGTCGGGGTCCCCGATCCAGCGGCCGAAGTCCAGCGGGATGGTGATATTCTGCCCACCGTTTGGCTGCTCGTCATACCAATGGTTGGGCCACTGATAGCGTTCGTAACACGCAGCCGCCACAGCTTCCGCCCCGGTCAGCGACCAGAGGACCCGCCCGCCATCGACCAGCTCGATCCGGGTGATGATCATCTCAGGCGGAAGGTTGGGGACGCGCGCGCCACCGTTGGTCAGGGCAAATTGAATCAGCAGGGTCGTCAGCGGGTCGCGCACGTCCAGGTCAATCGTTGCCTGCCCCGCGTCTGGAATAGCGCGAGCAGCCTGGATAACGTTCTCACGATATTGCATCGTGTTACCCTCCTGCCGCCGTCAGGCGGACTTAGCGGTTGTACTTCAGCTTGGCCATGTGCATGATCATCGCACGCGAGCGGGCCAACCCGTCTTCCAGGGTCAGGTCGGGCATCTTGTCAACGATGGCGACGCCTGCGTCGATGTGCGGGAGAAGCTGATTCATGAAGCCGATAATCTTCGGCCTGGCAGCGGCGATGCCCGATGCGATCCGGGGGACGCCCTTCTCACGAGCAGCCGCTTTCCAGGTGGCCAGGTCGACGGAGCGAACGCGGCTGGCCCACTTGCCAGAGTCGATTGCAGCGATCAGTCGGGCCTTCATCTTCTCCTGCTTCTTGGCAGCCAGTTCACCGGGGGCCACCGAGACCCGGTCGATCCCTGCGGCGATGTACTCGCCGGCCTGCGAGAGGTTGCGAATCAGTTTATCTGCAACCTGTTCTGGAGTCATCTTTGCCATTGCTGTACCCTCCTGCTGTTCCACTCGGCCGGCCGCCGGCCCGTCGCTTATCTGCCGTTTGCGCTCGACCCAGTAGCCGGTATCCGTTAAAGTGTGGCATCCTTTCGCCTCAGCGCGAGGTTCGTCAGGATAGCAGCCCACCCTGCCGTCCCGGACGACAGGACAGGTTTATTATACACTATTCCTACGGTCGTGTCAAATGTGTCATACGTTCTGAAGCACACTACACCCCTCCGCCATCCCGGAGAGAGGAGCACCCCCCAGACACCCCTGGCCAGCCTTCCCCCAGCGCCCGTTCGATCGCTCGACGCGGCGCACCCCCCCGCACAAAGTCAGCAGCCGG
>Ga0315289_10013509_pt1 | contig 11429 bp, 13 predicted proteins | sample YL17G11_40_MG_FD_203452 | JGI IMG/M metagenome (GOLD analysis project Ga0315289, IMG submission 203452) | Sediment microbial communities from Yellowstone Lake, YNP, Wyoming, USA - YL17G11_40 | ecosystem: Environmental > Aquatic > Freshwater > Lake > Sediment | place: USA: Wyoming | collected... | reverse complement strand
TAAATAAGAGAGAGTCATCATGTTTTAGAAAGAACCTCATGTGCCAGGATTAAAAACACGCTCGATGTCCAGGTGTAGGCCCGGTCACGTAATGGTTCACCTGTCCGGGCATTATAGTTTTCGGGGAAACCGCTGGCTTTTGCCATATTGCAGAAGCGCCGGGCGATGTCTGCAGCCAGTGCAGCCTCACCGCACGCCCTGAGCCCATCCACCACCAGCATGGTCGACGGTGCCCAGATCGGACCGCGCCAGTAGCCGTCATCTTCATAAAGTGGAGAGTCGACGTGTTCGGTCGCTGGGCCATAGGGTGTAAGATAGCGTTGGATATTGCGGATCAGTTGCAGCCGAATTGTGGGAGGCAGGCGCTAACCCAGCACAATCGGCAGGCAGTTGAACAGGCTATCCGAGTGTTCCGTGATCGCTCCATCAAAGGCGCGTATGGTTACAAACCGATCCCCCTTCCACAGGTGTGAGATCATCCGCTCCAGGAGATGGTCAGCTCGTCTCCGCCAGGCCTCTGCCTCGTCTGGTTTATCCAACCGCTGGGCGACCTCAGCCAAAACGTCCATCTGGATCACCAGAAACGCCGCCAGGTCAGGGCTTTTAATCGGGAAACCCACGTCAAAGACGGTAGCGTTGTCCCAACCTGAGTCGTTGCCATGGGTGTATACCCTCATCTCCCCCACGACCTGTGATGATGTTTTCTCATGACGCATCATTCTCCTCTGAGGATACCCTATATTTTACCCTGTTCGCCATCCTGGAAGTGGCGATTGTCGGAAAAAACTTGTTCAAACGGGGTTTCTGGTCTAAAATTGGCTCCAAATCATCTCTCGAACACATTATGCCCAAACTGACGGACCAAACATATCTATTGACAGAACAGTACCGCGACGGGTCGAACCTCAACGCGCGCATTTCTCTACATACCCGTTTTAGTACCAATCCATACGGATGGTTCCTGTGGGTGTTTGACCAATTCAACGCACAAGCCATCCCTTTCGATGATAAAAGCCTTGACGCGGTCATCGCCAACCACATGCTCTTTCATGTTCCCAATCGCTCGCAAGCTTTATCGGAAATTCGCCGCGTATTGAAACCAGCAGGACGATTGTATGCGACAACGGCTGGCGAAAAACACCTGCATGACCTACCAAAATTGGTGGGTAAATTTGACCCAAAACTGACAGAAGAGCTGCGCTGGCCTATTGAATTCAACCTTGAGAATGGAGTGGTCCAGCTCACCCAATGGTTCTCCCATGTGACAGTCCGCAGGTATGAGGATTCGCTCAGAGTGACTCAAGCTGCGCCACTGGTCGATTATGTGTTGTCCAGCACAAGGCTGGAATTAAACGTTGACAGGCGGGATGAATTTGAGGAATTTATCGAACAAGAACTGACCAATAATGGCGTGATTCATAATTACGAAAGATTCTGGAATATTGGAGGCATTTTAACGTAATGAAAAACCATCGTTTATGGGTATGGATTTGTATGGCAGGTATCGTCTCTATGGCTTGCAACCTGATAAGTATTGTCCAACAAAGCGCCAGGCAGCCGTCGCTCCCTACCATGGTTGAAGCACCGACTCCCACAGTTCTGGCTTTTGCCCCGACCCAGGTACAGTCGACTCTTATCTCTCAGCCCACGCCTGGGAATCCCGCCAAGCTCTGCCTGGTCGGTACATGGGAGATTGCCAACCTTGGCGACTACGTGCTTGCAGCTATACCGCCTGATATAGCCAATACCTATAACCTGAACTACAAAGGCAGCAGCGGAAATGCTTATTTCACATTTTCCCCCGATGGGAGAATCGCCCTGCGTGCTGATCAGCTCAAGCTTCAATTCAATGCCAAGGTCTCGCTTTTTACCTTGCCTCTGACCGTTACGATTGATGGTAATGCCAGCGGGGATTACACGATAGAAGCTAACACACTGACTACCGAAAATATGAACACTACGGGGTTGACTGCCTCAGCTATAACGGCGGGGCAACAGGTGATAGACTCGTCCCAAATCATCAACGTCATCCCCCTTTTACTGCCGCCTTATAACAATGCCGACTACACCTGTGAAGGCAATAGCCTTCAATTAAAATTGCAGGCTTACCCAACGAATATCCCGCCACTGACCTTCCAACGCGTGCAACCATAGATGAGAAAATGACACATTATCCCGATTCTTTAATCTTAGATCTCTCCGAACAGGCTCGTCAGCTACGCATCGACAGCCTGAAGATGATCCACCGTCGCCAGGGTGGTCATCCTGGCGGGTCGCTGTCCGCCGCCGAAATCATGGCGGTCCTATATTTTAAAATATTAAACATCGACCCTCAACGCCCGGATTGGCCGGAACGCGACCGCTTTATCATGAGCAAGGGACATGCCTCCGCCCTGCTGTACGCCGCCCTGGCCCGGCGCGGGTTCTTCCCCATGGATGACTTGCAGACCTGGGGGCAGCTCTCCAGTCACCTGCAAGGCCATCCGGACCGTCTGAAAACCCCGGGGGTTGAGATGACCACCGGCCTGCTCGGGCATGGTGTCGCCATTGGGGCTGGGCTGGCACTGGCAGCGCGCTTTCTTAAGCAGACTTACCGGGTTTACGTCCTGTTAGGAGATGGCGAGTGTCAGGCCGGTGTAGTTTGGGAGGGTGCCGCGGTGGCTTCCAAATATCACCTGTCCAGCTTGACTGCAATTGTAGACTACAACGACGTTCAACTGGACGGCCCCGTGCACGAGGTCATGCCGGTCGAACCGTTCGCGGATAAATGGCGGGCATTCGGCTGGGCCGTAATATCTATAAACGGACACAATCCACTTGAGATCCTGGAGGCCCTGGACACAGCCAGGGAAATCCACCATCAGCCAACTGTCCTCATCGCCCATACCACCAAGGGTAAAGGTGTCTCGTTCATGGAGAACCAGTCTGCCTGGCACGGTATACCCCCAAATGACGCCCAGCTTGCTCAAGCCCTGGCGGAACTTGGCCAGGATGGAGGCCAAAATGGGTGAGATGACGATGCGCGAAGCCTATGCGCGAGCCCTGGTAGATTACGGCGCTCTCAATCCCCGGGTGGTCGCCTTAGACGCCGACACCGCTTCCTCAACCTTGAGCATCTTGTTCGCCAGGCGTTTCCCGGAGAGGTTCTATAATATCGGTATCGCGGAGCCAGCCATGGTGGACGTAGCGGTTGGTTTGGCCCTGGGTGGGTTGATCCCTTTCGCCAATGCCTTCGCCGCTTTGCTCTCCCTGCGAGCAATAGAACAGATCCGAACCTGCGTGTGTTATGCCCGTACCAATGTGAAGCTGGTCGCCAGCTATGCGGGCCTGTCCGATTATAAAGACGGCCCCACACACCATTCCATTACCGATATTGCCATCCTGCGCGCCCTGCCCGAAATGACCGTTATCGTCCCTGCCGATGTAGCTGAGGCTGCCGCCTGGGTGCCGATTATCGCCGAATACGATGGGCCGGTGTACCTGCGCATCAGCCGGGTCGCCCCGTTACCGGTTTATTCTCAAGAGAATAAGCTGGAAATTAGTAAGGGCTTAATCCTGCGAGAGGGTACAGACGTAGCTCTCATCGCGACCGGTTCCATGGTCGGGCGCAGCTTGCTGGCTGCGGATGAGCTGGCACGTGAGGGGATTCACGCACGCGTCCTGGAGATCCATACGATTAAGCCACTGGATACCGACCTGATCGAAAAGGCCGCCGAAGAGACCAGGGCCATCGTGACTGTGGAAGAACACTCGATCATTGGTGGGTTAGGTAGCGCGGTCGCTGAGGTCCTCGCCGAAAGGCGTCCCACACGGATGGGGCGGGTCGGCATCCCAGATAAATTTGCCCGTACGGCACCCGATACAGATTCGCTTATGGATGCCTACGGCTTGAGCGTGACAGAGATCACCTGCTCAGCCCGTCGGGTTATAGAACACAATCAGCCTTCTACATAATACCTGCGCACAGAAGGTCGAAAAAATGATGTACGTGAGGGCGTAGGCCCCTACGAACATCATTTTTTCGGTTATTACGATTGCAAGGGTTTCAGCCCGTGTATTTACAAAACTCATACTTGAGTTGGTCCCGGACATAAATAATCCAATCGCATTGGGGTTCGACGATCTTCGGGAGAGATGCAAATGACGCCCAGAAAGGCTGAAAGCGGTGGTTATCCGCGAAACGGGTCCAGCGGTCGGGCGTTTGACCCTCAAATGACAGGTGGAAGAAGTGCCGTCTTGTCTTGGTACACAAAGTATCATTTGGAACCCAGCCTGTAATCCGATAAGTGACGTATTCCGCATCGGGGAACTTGTCCCATTCCTCATAGGTGACCTGGGTGAACTGAACTTCTCTGCGTAACACTTCGACGGGAATCCCCCGTCGAAATTCGGCCCAATCGAAGCTGGTGCTGTCCGGCCGCGCGTAGGCTTTCGTCTTCCTGGTAATGATCCGTTGATTTCCCAGCAATGCCTGGTCAAGATACCCGATATAGGCCTTTATGCTCATCCCCGTGAGGCCGGTCTCTTCCTCGACCTCGCGCAGAGCAGCCTTTTCTGGTGGTTCATTTTCTTCCACGGTCCCAGCCGGGATCTGGATACCGGCATTGGGATGCTGGAGCAGGAGCAGCTCGAGACCGTCCTTACCCGTTCGGGTGACGAAGGCAGTCACTTTTTTCACCATCACCTCTGCTTCTGCCATTTGTACCATCCCGAATTCACCAATCAGTGCCGTAACCGCTCTCGGCCAGGATATCGTGGGCGTTTCTATCCAACAACGCGATTACGCCCGTCTCAGGATGCGAGCGCAGAAAGGCCTGGATAATATGGAAACCGATAGTATAGCCCGTGAACTTTGGTATACCGATACGGTTTTCATCCTTTGACCACCACAGTTACCTCGAAAGTTTTCGCCGGCGATACTGTCGTTTCCCAGGGGCGATGGTAAACCAACTTAAGAGTCTGCTGGCCGAATGTAGTCGTCTCAAACCGAAAGGTGAATTTTCCTGGAGCGCCCAGCTTGTCGCTGATGGGTTTATATTCGACCTCATCCAACTGTTTGAGCACCGCGTCATCAACGGGCATCACCTCCCAGGTGTGGCCAGTGGTCCGGCTGCCTTCGAGGGTCACCGTTAATCGATCGCCATGTTTTAACTTTAGTATCTTCCCGCCATCCCGTTCACTGATATCCATAGGGTTATCTATAACCTTTCCACACGAGATTATGCTCAGTCCAAGGGCTGAACTAATCAGGATTATACATTAAGACCCCATGTGAGAGAAATCTTAAACGAACCACTCGCACGGACATGCAAATTGTTGTAAAATCATACCTGGCTCCCATCATAGGATGAAATCTTTACCGCTAACCCAGCCCCCCCGTAGGTTATTATATGGATATTTAATCTACAACATGATATGCTGAATCTGCGGAAGGCTGACTATTACCACCATCCATATTATCCGTTTTTTCGTAGGATTAGCATCCGAGACCCAAATCAGACATAGGAGCTCCCGCGTGGCAATCAAATGGAATGGTAACACCTGCTGGCTTTTTTCCAACTTTCATATCATTGATAGGAGACAGCACCGATGACAATACCTCCTAACACAGATAACCACATTGTTAAACTGGCAAACAGCTTAAGCCAGCACGTTGATGAAGAGACACGGGCTAAAATCCTGGAAGGTAGCGAGCAGATCACCACGGCTACCGGCCCAACTAAAAAGGCCAGATGGGTCATCGGCGCGATGGAACGTATGGAAGCACTGGTCGACGAGGGGACCCGCATTAATATTATGGAAGGCTGTAATTGCGCAAAAGAAGGACGCATACAGAAGGGCAAGGAGCTTTTAAAGAAAGCCAGTGACTTGGACGAATTCGTGGAAATGCTGGGGCAGGCGCACATCGTTGGCTCCAGGCTGGAACGAAAAGGGGACGTCATCTATTCTTATTACAACCGCTGTTACTGTGGCCTGGTGAATAAGAGCCAGGAGAAAATCCCATTGACTTATTGCTACTGCTCGCAAGGGTATGCCCGGAAGATGTTCGAGGGCATTTTCGAAAAGCCGGTCAGGGTTGAGCTGCTGCAGTCGGTGGTCAATGGCGCTCCGGAATGCAAGTTCGCCATCTATCTCCAGCCTTAAATGAGACCCGAAGACCAGCTCCTCTTTCTCTGCACCAGGCAAGACTTCTCGGATAAGCACAGGCAGGAAGTGACCGAACTCTGTCGTCATTATCCTATCCGATGGGAGCTAGTTCTCCCCACCGCGGAACAGCACGGGGTTGCATCCCTGGTGTGTGCCAACCTGTTGCTGCGCCAGAGACTCGATGTCGGCATCCCCCAAGAGATCGCAGACAAGTTCAGGTTTTATACCTATCAAAATACCATTGAGAAAGAGAAGAGGACGCGCAGACTGGAAGAGGGCTGCGCTTATTTCTGCCAAAGGTCGATCGACGTCATGCTGGTCAAAGGGCCAGCCCTGGACCTGGTCGTCTACGATTACCCATGGTATACCGTTTCGCTCGATAATGACCTCATCTTAAAAGCCAGGCGGGAAGAATTTAACAACGAGAACATGCATGCCATCATGGATCATTTCCACCAGAGCGGGATCGAATATGACTTTTTTGAACACCATGATGTCAGCATTAATGGCACCCTGCCTATCGACTTTGATCGGGTGTGGAAGGATGCGGTTAAAATTAAATTCAGGAGCCAGGACGTCTTCATCATGTCACCGGAAGACATGCTGATCGCGCTGTGCATCAACAGCTGCCGGAAGCGCTTCTTCCGGCTTAAATCACTTTTCGACATCGCCGAGACCGTGCGAAAATGCAGCGACCTGGACTGGGATGAGCTGGCGAGTAAATCCCTGACCTACGACTGTCACAACATTATCTACACTGCCTTGCGGGTGACGCAACGGACCGTTGGCTGTGAGATCCCTGCCGGTGGACTGGACAGACTGAGAGTATCCCCTGCCAGAGCCCACCTCCTTGAATCCCTGATCGGCTTTCTATTACGATGTACCAATTTATCCTCTTATCCCTATTCGGGAAGGAAAGTCTTCGGTCGGCAGATCCACATCTCCCTGGTCTTGCCTTACGCTACCTACCGGGGATATCAAGTCTGGCACAAATTCGGGGAGATTTTACATAATAGGCGATAAGAAAAGGAGATTAACAGATCATGATCAACGCGAATGCAAATCCTGAATCACAGCGCATGGAAATCACCTCCGATCAAGCCTTAACGAACGATGACATCCGGCTCCTAAGCGTCGCTATCCGTCGGCTTTCCAGGAAACAAGGAGACCCTTATGGACATTCAGGCACTTATTGACCTTTATTACCAGAGAAAAGCGGAAAAGGAAAAAACTCTGCTCGATTTCTATACGGGCGATAAGCAGTTCATCGTCATGCAGAGAGTGCCTGGCGAGCTGTGGGGTGAATGTAACACCATCAAGCGCATCTTTGCCACCAATGTGGACTATTTCCAGAGGTCGCTGCTCAACGAATGGACCGATGAGATCCCCTATCTTGAGCCCTGGATCGGCACCGGCGCCTACGCCAATGCCTTCGGCTGCCGGTATAAATGGCGGGACGACAACGCGCCGGATGTCTATTACCGCTACCACAGCATCGACGAGCTTAGCGGGGTCGAGTACCCCGATTACCGTAAGAGTCCCGTCATGAACATGGTACTGGACTGCATCGATTACTTTAAAGAAAAAACTGATGGTCAGCTTCCCATCTGCCTGACCGATACGCAGTCCCCCTTTGATACGGCTACGCTGATCCTGGACGCCAGCGAGTTCTTCATCGCCTGCTATACCGACGAAGATCTCATCTGGGATTTCATGGGTAAAATCACGGATTTGATCATTGAGTTCTCCAGAGTCCAGAGTGAGAGGATCGGAGCCGACCTGCACGTCAAACCCGGGCATATCATGCCCAGCAGCACCGCTTACCGCGGTATCTCTATCTCCGATGACAACCTGGCGGTCTCATCCCCGCAGATCAACGAGAAGATCGCCTTGCCCTTTGACCAAAAAATCGCCGATGCGTTCAACGGGCTGGCGGTTCATTCCTGCGGTAAATGGGCGCAAACGATGGCAAAGCTGAAAGGCATGAGAAATATCCTGATGGTCGACTGCGCCCTTTCCACGATGTGCGACCCGACACCTAATAGCGCATCCGAGGTGCGCGAGGCGCTCAAAGGCAGCGGTATCATCGCCAAAGTGCGCCTGAGCAGCGACCTGCAGGAGATTCGCTCAACCCTCAACGATCTTTTCGATCCCTCCTTGAAGCTGATCGCTGAGCTCACCCACACGCCGGAAGATGCGGAGAGGAACTATAAAGAGGTTTATGAACAGTTGAGTGAGTTATACCAAGGAGGATAGGTTATGGCAAAGCTGGGATTACAGCTTTACACCTGGAGGGTTCTGCCCAAGCTGGTCAATTGAGGAGAATCACATGCTTGATATCTTTAATAATTACCGCATGATCGACCTGTCTGAAGAAATCCAACCGGGGGTGTTGAAAATCAACGGGCAGTATTCCTGGGGTAAACACATCCGCCGCTTCCAGCTACGCCAGTTCGAAGCAGCCACCGACCACACCTTCATGAACTTTGTCGAAGCCGAAACCCATATAGGCACTCACGTGGAGGTGCCGGCTCACCTGACCAACGACGGCAGAGGCTGCTCGGAGATGCCGCTGGAAACGTTTATAGGCGAGACTATCGTCCTGCAGATGGGCAGCGGTCCGATCCACCCGGCTCACCTATCAAAAGTACATCCGAGGGACATCCTCCTGCTATGGAGTGCCGCGGAAGACAGCTATATCACAGAGCAGGCTGCTCAATACCTCTTGGATAAGCCTATAAAAATGTTGGGGGTTCAGAATGTGGCTCCGGACGACCCCCGCGCTTATGAGGCCGGCTCTACCATTCCCCCAGCCACCCACCAGCTCCTCTTAAGCCATGATATCCCCATCATCGAATGCCTGGTCAACCTGCAAGAGATCAAAAAAGAGCGCGTGTTCTTTATCGGCTTCCCCCTGCGCATCGCCCATCTCGATTCTTCCTGGATCCGGGCCGTGGCTTTTGAGCCTCTATCTTGATTTAGGATGAGACAAAGCTGACTGTTGATAGCTGACTGCTGGCAGCTCCCCATCAAAACCTCTTGATCTTCTTCAGATACGCCTTGAATGGGGTACGCGGTTCCAGGCTCAGCCAGCCAGCCTGCTCATCTAAGTGCGAAAGCGAACGCAGTAGGTCGAATGTGACCCAGCGCGAAACCTGTGGGCGTGCGGCGTACTCCCACAGCCCGTAAGAACCCTGCCACGACCGGACAGACTCAACCAGATCAGCCACGCGCTCGTCCTCTAGCCCTGCGCCTATACGCCAGCACAGGTCTAAAATCAGAGCCAGATCAAAGCGTGCATAATAGGTGATGAAACCGCGCAACGGCTCTGCGCCGACCAAGCGGGCTACCTCGAAACCAAGGGCATATCGCTCACGGGTTTCACGCCCGAGCAGCAGGTCAAGCCCCCGGTGTGTTTCAGGGCTATTGCGCCGCTTGGGGTGCAGCGCCAGGCAGAGCAGCGCGCCGGTGGTGTTCGAGCGGCAGCCCCAGCGCGAATGCGCCAGCCGTCGATAGCCAGCGACATAGCCATAGACGCCCGATGCTATCCCGGTCGGCCAGGCGCCGTCCGGTAGGCGTTGCGCCAACAGCCAGTCGTAAGCCCGTTCGGCGCGCCGGTCGGTAGCATACCCACAGGCAGCCAGACCGCGCAGCGGCAGTGCCGCCTGCAGGGGCATCATCGAATAACCCTCGTGCTCCTCGTTTTCATCACGCCCCTCCGGCAAAGGCCAGGAGCCATCAGCCTGCTGCATTGAGAACAGGTACTCCGCACCGCGCTTCACCGCCGGGTCATCAGGCCCGAAGCCCAGGTAGCCCAACCGCATCAGGGCATGGGCGGTGAGTAAGACGCTGGAAGCGGATATCTTGCTCCCCAGGTCGCCAGCCTTCCACGAGCCGTCCGGGTTCTGCAAAGCCAGCAAGTCAGTAACTAATGGGTCTGCCTGGCGAAGAACTGCCAGCTCGTGCACCTCCGGGTCCTCCTCCGGTTTATGCAGCAACTCACGCAGTACGAGCAGGCGCAAGCACGGCGAAGGATCAGCTAAGAGTAGAGGCGTCCAGGTCATCCCTCACCTCCCAAGACTTCTCGCAGGTAAGGCGCCGTGGGGGTATCGCCATTTGCGAGCACCTCAGGCGTACCGCTGATGATTACCCTCCCGCCATCCGGACCACCGCCTGGTCCTAACTCGATCAACCAGTCACAGGCTGCCAGCAGGTGCGGATGGTGCTCCACGACGAACACAGATCCTCCGGCTTCGACCAGGCGGTGCAACACGCCGGTCAGGCGTGCCACGTCCTCCAGGTGTTGTCCGACCGTGGGCTCATCCAGGATGTAGAGTGTATCTTGAGAGGCTTTCTGGCACAGCTCGCGGGCAATCTTCAACCGCTGTGCCTCGCCCCCCGATAATGTGTAGCCTGGTTGGCGCAACACCAGGTATCCAAGGCCTACCTCGCGAGCCGCGCTTAGAGGACGGGTCAGAGCCTCCTCATCTCTGAACAACACATAGACCTGGTCGATGGTTAAAGCGTCCACTTCGGGCAACGACAGACCTTTCACCCGCACATCCCAGGCCTCCGGGGCGTAGCCGGTGCCCCGGCAGGTGTCGCAGGGGGTGAAGATGTCCGGCAGGAAGCCCATCTCAATGCGGATCGCCCCTCTCCCCCCACAGGCTGAACAGGTATGCCCCAGGCTTTTATCGTCCAACCCCAGGGCACGCGCCTCCTCGCTGGCAGCGAAGATCCCCTGTAATGGGCCTTGCAGCCCCAGGAATGCTGCCGGGCTGACCACTCCCGCGCGACTTTGGTCAACCACCAGCGTGCGTGACGGCACGCCCAGGATGGCATCGTGTTCACCCGAGTCGATGGGCTCGTGTGCTACCGAGGTAGTCTGTTTGATGGGCGCCAGGGCGCGTCCCAACGTGTCGATGACCAGGGTGCTCTTGCCCGAGCCAGACACACCACACACACCCAACAGAACCCCAAGCGGTAGCTGTATAGCTTCGCATCTAAGGTTATTGGCGCGCGCCCCACGCACCTCCAGCCAACGATGTGGCTGCCGGCGCGGGCTATGTAGATTGAAATGCCGGTCGCCGCGCAGCCAGGCCGCGGTGATTGTATCAGCCTGGGCGACTTGCTCCGGTTTACCCTGGGCGACGATGTGTCCGCCAGCGTTACCTGCCCCCGGCCCCATATCGACCAGATAGTCAGCCGAACGGATGACCAGCAGGTCGTGCTCGACGATGATGACCGTATTGCCCTCGTCACGCAGCTCTTTCAAGGCCAAT
>Ga0315289_10013506_pt1 | contig 11431 bp, 21 predicted proteins | sample YL17G11_40_MG_FD_203452 | JGI IMG/M metagenome (GOLD analysis project Ga0315289, IMG submission 203452) | Sediment microbial communities from Yellowstone Lake, YNP, Wyoming, USA - YL17G11_40 | ecosystem: Environmental > Aquatic > Freshwater > Lake > Sediment | place: USA: Wyoming | collected... | reverse complement strand
GCTCTTACCTCTTGGTATACTGTGGTGCCTTGCGAGCGCGCTTAAGCCCGTATTTCTTACGCTCCTTTATCCTGGCATCCCTGGTAAGCAATCCGTACCGACGCAGCACCGGTCTCAACCCCGCGTCGGCTTTTAGCAGGGCACGGGCGATGCCATGACGAATAGCCCCAGCTTGCCCCGAAATCCCTCCCCCCTCCACCTTGGCTATGGCATTGAACTTATTGAGCGTATTAGTGACTCGTAGCGGCTCAAGCACTATTGCTTGCAGGGAGGGCAGCGGCAAGTGTTCCTCCAAAGGCCTACCATTGACGACAACGCTGCCACTGCCGCTCACCAATCTCACCCTTGCTATGGAGGTCTTCCTCTTTCCTGTTCCGTAGAAATAAGCCTGATCAGTCACCTAACCCCCTTGTTGTAATTGAGCCTGATGTGGATGAGTATCCCCGGCATAAACCTTAAGCCTCCGCACCATAGCACGCCCCTGCCGATTGTGAGGAAGCATGCCCTTTACTGCGTGCTCGATGACGCGGGTAGGGTGCGCCTCAAGCATCTGGCCAAAGGTCTGTTTCCTTAACCCCCCTGGGTATTGAGTATGTCGATAGTATATCTTATCTTCAACTTTCTTGCCCGTCACTCGAACCTTGGCCGCATTTGTTACAACGACAAAGTCTCCAACATCGATGTGTCGCGAAAACATCGGTTTACCTTTGCCTTGAAGCAGCACCGCTATCTCGGTAGACACCCTGCCGAGGGTTTTTCCAGAGACGTCAACCAACCACCACTTACGTTCGATATCTGAAGCCTTTACGCTATAGGTTTTCATCTCGCGTCACATCTCCTCGAAAGGTGGAAAATCGTGATAATTGACCTTCATCAGACATAAGCCTTGAGCCGGCACAGCCGGTCCTAGGGCGCCTGGCCGTCCAGACCGAGCCAACTCCCAGAAGGTATCCACCTTCATCTTCCCCAAGCCCACCCTGATCAGACTGCCTACAGTATTGCGCACCTGGTGTGGCAAGAAGGAACTCGCTTCCATATCAAAGATGACGAGGTCGCCCTGCTTGCCGACTTCGGTCCTGTAAACCCTTCGACGGGACTGGCCCCCGATCACCCCCGAGAAGGAAGCGAAATCATGCTCTCCAATGAGCACCTGACAGGCGCGACGCATAGCCTCCATATCAAGAGGGTGAGGAACAAAGTAGGTGTATCTGCGCATCAACGGAGATGGCACAAACGTGTTGAGAATAGAATACCGGTATTCCCGACTCCAAGCATGGCGTCGAACATCAAAACCATCGTCTGCATTGTAGGCAGCCTTGATAGCAATATCTGGCGGGAGATAATGATTCAGCGCCCTGACCCAAGTCTTTGGAGCAAAAACCGAATTGGCCTTGAAACTCACTACTTGTCCTTTTGCATGAACTCCGGCATCAGTCCGACTTGCTACCGCAATACGCACCTTTTCTCCCGTGAGTCTCTCCAGGGCATGTTCTGTTTCTCCCTGAATAGTGGGCGCGTTGGTCTGGTGCTGGGAACCATGATACCTAGTTCCATCGTACTCCATTATCAACACGACTCTAGTCTTTCCACCAGTGGAAATGTCATCCCCCAGAGTTCCTTTACTTCACCAACTCCAGAAGTGCTATCGGTGCTCCATCACCCCTGCGCTGCCCAATCTTGAGCACTCGTGTATATCCGCCGTTCCGATTAGCATATCTGGCGGCGAGGTCATCGAAGACTTTCTCTACCACCTTCTTATTGCCCACCACACCCAATGCCTGGCGCCTGGCGTGAAGGCTACCGTTTTTCCCCAGGGTGATCACCTTTTCCGCTATGCCGCGAACCTCCTTGGCCTTGGCTTCAGTAGTAAAAATTCGCTCGTGCCTCAGCAGGTCAGCAGTCAAGTTGTGATAAACCGCCATTCTGTGCCCCGTAGGTCTTGAAAGTCTCCGGCCGACTACTCTATGCCTCATCATTCCCCTTTGATCTTAATGTCAAGCCCATGTCCGAGAGACGCTCCTGCAGCTCCTGCACAGACTTCTGTCCTAATTTCTTCAGCGAAAGCAGTTCCTCTTCAGTCATTTCCAATACCTGCCCTACTGTATTGATCTTGTTTCTTCTCAAGCAGTTAAAGACCCGAGGCGAAAGCCCAAGTCGCTCCAGCGGCATCTCATAGTACTCCGTTGGGACGGTAGTGGCAGCAGGTTGTTTTTCAAGTTCGCCAGCAGGGGCAACCCCAAGGGTGGCAAGGATGGAGAATTGATCTGCCAATATCTGGGCACTCTGGCTGAACGCCTCTACCGGTGAGATAGTACCATCAGTCCAAACATCAATGACAAGCTTCTCATAGTCATTATGCTCAGTGTGCTTAGCTGGCTCAATAGAGTAATTGACCTTGCGCATCGGAGTGAAGATGGCATCCACAGGGATTATCCCTATGGCCAGACCATCCTGGTAAACACCAGGGACGTAGCCCTTCCCCAGCGCTACGTTGAACTCGACGGCAAGTTTGGCCTCCTCTGAATCCAGAGTGGCCAGGTGCAGCTCAGGATTGGCCACCTCAAAATCCGCTGACGGCTTAATATCACCAGCGCGCACCTCCCTTTCCCCTTCCACTTCGAGAAACAGCTTGCCCTCCTGTTTCATTAAGGGACGTAATCGCAAAGCCTTTACGTTCAGCAGAAACTGTGTCGCATCTTCCTTGACATGAGGGATAGTGGAAAATTCGTGCTTTATCCCCCCAATCTTTATCCAGTTCACTGCTGCTCCCAGCAGAGAACCGAGGAGAACACGCCGCAAGGTATTGCCCAAAGTAATCCCAAAACCTCTTTCCAAAGGCTCCACCACCAAACGGGCATAGTTACCATGGCTTTTTACACACTCCACTTTCGGCGTCACAAGATAGGACAAGACTACGGCCTCCTTTCAAGGCTATCGCGAATAGTACTCCACGAGCATCTTTCCATCGAACTTCGCCGTGATCTCCTCAACTACAGGAAGCGTCAAGATTTTCCCGGACAAGTTATTCTTGTCTAAGCTTAGCCAGCTAGGAATAGTTCTGGAATCAACCCTCTCCAAAGCCATCTTATAGGGTTCTTTCTTCAGGCTCTTCTCTCGCCAAGCAATGACATCGCCAGGCTTGACCAAAAAGGATGGGATGTCAACTTTTCGCCCGTTAACGCTGATATGACCGTGACACACCAGTTGCCTAGCCTGACTGCGGGAATCGGCGAAACACAAGCAATAAACAGTATTATCCAATCGTCTCTCCAGCAACTGCCTCAGGTTATCCCCTGTCAAACCGGGGCTTTTCTTGGCCTTAATGAAAAGACCATAAAACTGCCGTTCCAGCACCCCATAGCTATATCTGGCCTTTTGTTTCTCCCGAAGTCGTAGCGCGTAATCGGATGGCCGGCGCGGACGCGCAGGACGCTTTCCCGGCAGTGTTGGCCTTCTTTCCATGGCGCACTTAGGGCTAGCACACCTCTCTCCCTTGAGCATCAGTTTTTCACTTACACGACGGCATAACCGGCAAACGGGTCCCGTATAGCGAGCCATAGTCTCTTAAACTCTCCTTCTCTTCGGTGGCCGGCAACCATTATGCGGAATGGGCGTCACATCTCTAATACTGGTGATATTAAGGCCGGCAATCTGAAGTGCCCGAATGGCAGCTTCCCGGCCACCACCCGGCCCTTTGACAAACACCTCGACCTGGCGCAACCCGTGATCCCTAGCCCGTTTAGCTGCACCCTCGGCCGCCATTTGGGCAGCGTAAGGGGTACCCTTACGCGAGCCCTTAAAACCACCAGTGCCTGAGCTTCCCCAGGCAATAACATTCCCCGCGGGATCAGTGAGAGTAACGATCACATTGTTGAAAGTGGAATGGATGTAAGCCTTTCCATGGGGAACAGACTTTTTCTCTCTTCTCTTGGATCTAGGCTTGCCCTTTTTCTTCTCTACCATTTCTTGTCAACCTTTACTTCTTGGCCACACCGCGGCGTCTGCCTCTGCCAGGCACAGTCTGTCGCGGTCCCCGCTTGGTTCGAGCATTGGTTTTTGTGCGTTGCCCTCGAACAGGTAGCCTGCGGCGGTGCCTGATACCTCGATAGGAACCAATCTCTGTCAGCCGACCGATGTTAAGGCTTATCTCCCTCCTCAATTCCCCTTCCACCTTGCATTCCTTATCAACGTATTCACGCAAATGGCTGATCTCTTCTTCTGTCAGATCGCTGGCCTTCTTGTCGGGCTTTATGCCGGTTTGTGCCATGATCGTCTTGCTCAAGCTCGGACCAATCCCATAAATATACTGTAGGCTAACCTCTACGTGCTTTCCGGCGGGAATATCAATACCTGCTATACGTGGCACTTGAACCTCCCCTTTATCCCTGTCTCTGCTTATGTCTGGGGTTAGAACAGATGATCCTCACCTGACCTTTCCGTTTCACCACCTTGCACTGCTTGCAGCGTCGCTTGACCGAAGCCCTAACCTTCACAACTCCTCTCCCAATCAATTACTTATAGCGATAGACGACCCTACCTCGGCTCAAATCATAAGGTGACAGCTCTACCCGCACGACGTCACCAGGCAGAATCTTGATAAAGTGACGCCTCATCCTGCCTGAAATGTGAGCCAGCACCTTATGACCATTAGGTAGCTCAACACGAAACATCGCGTTGGGCAAACATTCCATAACTTTTCCCTCGACCTCTATCCTTTCTTTCTTAGCCATCTGCATCATTTACGGCGCAGTGAGTATCTCTGGCTCCCCGCCAGTAAGGGCAATAGTATGCTCAAAGTGCGCTGAGAGACTGCCATCAGCAGTGACAACCGTCCACTGGTCATCACAAACGACGGTACGCCAGTCACCAGCGTTCACCATTGGCTCAATAGCTAGAGTCATTCCCTCGCGCAGCACAATACCCTGCCCCGGAAGCCCAAAATTGGGAATCTGAGGCTCTTCGTGCATCTCCCGCCCAATACCATGCCCGGTATATTCCCTCACTACCGAAAAGCCCCTGGATTCTGCATGGTTCTGGATGGCCGACGACACGTCCCCCAAACGCGCCCCCTTCTTTGCCGCTGCAATACCAGCCCTGAGGGCACCCTCCGTAACTTCCAGAAGCCTTATGGCCTCCGGGCTGATATTGCCTACGCCGACGGTAATTGCCGCATCGCCTTGAAAACCGTCGAGAACTGCTCCTACATCCAATGAAACTACGTCTCCTTCGCGCAGTATCCGCTCCCCTGGGATGCCATGGACTATTTCATTATTTATCGACACGCAGAGATTAGCCGGAAATCCCCGATACCCCTTGAAAGAAGACCTGGCTCCATATCTGGTTAACTCCTGCACGCAGATTGAGTCGAGCTCCTGGGTTCTCATGCCCGGTCCAATGTCTTCAGCCAATGTCTGAAGGATCCTAGATACAATCTTCCCTGCCTCACGCATAAGTGCAATTTCATCACGAGACTTGATAATTATACCCATCTTTCCCTTAGGAGAGCAACACCACCAGTTCTCTGTTTATCTCTTCTATCGTTCTTTCGCCCTCTATTTCCACCAACCTCCCATCCTGCCTATAGTAGTCAATAAGAGGAGCAGTTTGAGCAAAATATGTCTCTAACCTCTTCCGGGCTGTTTCCACGGTATCGTCTGCACGTTGATAAAGCTCGTCACCACAGACATCACATTTACCTGCCACCTTGGGTGGAGAGGAAACCAAGTGATACGGCGCTTGGCATTGTCTGCAAATCCAGCGCCCACCTAGACGGCGAAGAAGTTCCTTTTCAGAAACCCTGATATATATCGCCTTTTCGATACCTTCATCTCCTAATGCCTTATCTAAAGCTTGCGCCTGCTGGATAGTTCTCGGAAAACCGTCTAACATGAACCCCTGCTTGATCCCATCAATATGTTCCAAGATCATCTTAATCGTCACTTCGTCAGGAACAAGCAGCCCCTTTTCCATATAAGACTTCGCTATCTTGCCCAGTTCGCTACCTTCCCTTTCAGCCTGACGGAAGAGATCGCCCGAAGCTACGTGCACCAAACCGGTAGCCTGAGAAAGCCTTTCCGCCTGTGTCCCTTTGCCCGAACCTGGAGCACCTAGTAGAACCAAGCGCAACTTGTTCCTCTCCAGATCACTTAAGGAAACCCTCATAGCGGCGCATGAGCAACTGCGCCTCCAATTGTTTCATCGTATCCAAGGCCACACCCACCATAATCAATATGGAAGTGCTCGATAGTGTCACTACCTCGACGCCAGTGAGCCGCCGCAGGATAAAAGGTGCCACGGCGACCACACCTAAGAAGAGGGCACCGGCCCAGGTAATGCGATTCACCACCTGGCTGAGATAAGTGGACGTGGCCTGCCCAGGGCGCACCCCGGGGATGAAGCCACCCTGCTTCTGCAAAGTCGCAGCCAACTCCATCTGTTCGAAAATGACCATGGTATAGAAAAAGGCAAAGCCCACCACCAGAACAAAAAACAGCAGCCAGTAGCTCCAGTGATCAGACCAGTTTTGAAAGAAGTCGGCCATGCCCCCGTGGAAGTAGCTGCTTACAGTCTGAGGCAAGATCACCAGTGACATAGCAAAAATCAGCGGTATCATTCCAGCCGTATTCACCCGCAGGGGAATGTGCGTTGCACCAGACTGTCGGTACATCTTTCGCCCTCGAAAGACGCTTCTCGAGTAATGTACCGGTATGCGCCGATGTGCCTCTGTGAAGATGACAATCAGCACTACCGTCGCCAGGGCTAGCAGCGCAAAACCGAGCAACGCTATCATTTTGTCAGGCGCAATGAAGCCTCGGTTTATCATGTCCGGTATGCCAGCCACGATGCCAGCAAAGATTATCATCGAAATGCCATTACCGATACCGCGCTCTTGGATGAGTTCACCCAGCCAGACCATAAACATGGTGCCTGCTGCCAGGGACACAATTATCGTCACTGTACCTAAACTGCCTGCGTCGGCAATGCCATCCCCTCGCCTTAGCAGCACAAGCTCACCGTAGCCCTGTAGACAAGCCAGGGGCACCGTCAGCCAGTGCGTATAGAGGTTAATCTTGTTTCTTCCCGCTTCACCCTCCTTGGAGAGAGCCTGCAAGCTTGGGATGACCGGCACTAGCAACTGCATAATAATGGAGGCAGTAATGTATGGATAGACACCCATGGCCACAATGCTGAAGTTACGCATCGCCCCGCCACTAAACAGATCGAGCATCCCCAGAAATTGATTCTGGTCGAAAATGGTCTTTAAGGCATCAGGATTAACACCAGGGACGGGAATATGTGCGATAAAACGGAAGATTACGAAAACGCCCAGGGTAAAGAGGATCCTACGCCTTAGATCAGGTAAAGTGAAAGCATCTACTAATGCTTGGATCAGACGGGGCCTGCTAGCTTGCCTTTGTTGCACTTCCTGCCTTCTCCACTCTGCCCCCTGCTGCTTCAATCTTCTTTCTAGCAGCAGTCGAGAGCTTGTCGGCCCTGACTATCAGTTCTTGACCTAACTCACCCATGCCCAAGATCTTCACCGGCTTCCGAACCGACCTGATTAGCCCCGCCTCCAATAGCGTCTCCCGATCCACCACGCTACCACTCTCAAAGACATTGAGCCTGCCTAAATTCACCACCGAGTATTCGTTTTTGAAAATATTAGTAAAACCACGCCTCGCCGGCAACCGTTTCACCAGAGGCAACTGCCCTCCCTCGAAGTGAGCGGGGATGGGAGCGCCACTGCGTGACTTCTGCCCTTTTTGGCCTTTCCCCGAATACCTTCCATGCCCGCTACCTAACCCTCGCCCAATGCGCTTTCTCTTGTGCCTTGACCCAGGGCTGGGAACGAGTTCATTCTGCCTTGGCACTACTCTTCCACCTCCTCCACCTCAACCAGGTGTCTGACCTTAGCTAGCATGCCGCGAATCGCAGGAGAGTCATCGTGACTCACCCGTTGGTGCAAACGGCGGAGTCCGAGCGCTCTGATGGTCATCTTCTGGTCTCTGGCATAACCGATAGCGCTCTTTATCCAAGTGATGTATATCTTAGCCACTGAGCCTTTCGCTTTCTTTGCTATTTTGCTATGCCCTCCGCCTGGCGATTTCCTTCTCTGGCTCCCTCAGCCGGCCCAACGCGATTACAGTTGCCTTCACCAGATTTATTGGATTAGAACTACCTAGAGACTTAGTAAGGATGTCCCTTACGCCAGCCGCTTCAAGCACAGCTCGAACGCTGCCACCAGCAATAACGCCAGTACCCGGTGCTGCAGGCTTGAGGAGAATCTTGGCTGCCCCAAACTTAACCACTATTTCATGCGGGATGCTCGTTCCCGCTAAGTGCACTGTAGCCAAATTCTTCCTGGCAACAGTGCCCGCTTTCTGAATCGCCAGGGAAACCTCCTTCGCTTTACCCATCCCGATACCTAACTGTCCCTTCCCATCGCCAACGACTACCAAAGCGCTGAAACTGAGATTCTTCCCTCCTTTGACCACCTTGGCAACGCGGTTCACGGAGATCAATTTCTCAACTAGTTCTTCCTTGGGTTCTAGCTCCTGCTCTTTCATTCCTTCCCCATTGTCAAAACTCTAAACCCGACTCCCTGGCTGCTTCAGCCAAGGCTTTAACCCGACCATGATACTTACTCCTGCCTCTATCAAAGACCACCTGAGTTACTCCCTTGTCCTTAGCTCGCTGGGCAATAAGTGAACCCACTAATGCAGCAGTGCCAATTTTCCCCTGTCTCTCCTCGTTCGTCTCCAGTTCAAGGCTGGATGCTGCCGCCAGAGTGTGGGATCGGACATCGTCTACAACCTGGGCGTAAATGTGATTCAAGCTGCGGAAAACACACAATCTTGGTCTCGCCTTGTGGCCCAGTCTTTTCCGCAATCTCCTAACTCTCCTGGCCATGCCTTATTTCTTTTTCCCTCCTGCCCTACCAGCCTTGCCAGGCTTAAGGCGAACTTGCTCCCCGGAATACCTGACGCCCTTACCTTTGTAGGCGTCAGGAGGATGAATTGCTCGGATATTGGCGGCTATCTGCCCCACCTTCTCCTTGTCGATCCCCGAAACCTTGATTCTACTAGGGCCCTCCGCGGTTAGAGTTATGCCTGGAGGAGGCACCACTTCTACCGGATGCGTATAGCCTGCCTGAAGAACTATCTTATCACCTGCACTCTGAACGCGGTAACCGACTCCGACGATGTCCAGATACTTCTCAAAGCCCTTGTCTACCCCCTGCACCATGTTGGCCAAGAGGCTGCGAGTTAATCCGTGTAGGGCACGGTAGATCTTTTGGTCACTGGCACGAGAAACGACTATATAGCCATCTTTCACGGCAACGGAAATAGCAGGATGGAAGGAGCGACATAACTCTCCCTTCGGCCCCTTCACAGTTACCTCATTTTGTCGAATATCTACCGTTACATTCTGCGGCAATGGTATGGGGAGTCGGCCTACCCTAGACACCGCTGACCTTCCAAAACACTTTCTTGGGGGTCACCAAACATAGCATAGTAACTCACCACCTAGTCGTTGCGCCCGTGCCTTGTGACCAGTCATTACCCCTTTAGGCGTAGAAAGGATAGAAATACCTAAGCCCCCGTAGAGGCGTGGGATGTCTGATCTCTGCACATACACCCTGAGTCCGGGCTTGCTTACGCGCTTTAATCCCAGAATAGTCGGCTGATCCTTATCATAGTATCTGAGATAGATTTTCATTACCCGCCATGGCTTTCCCCGAAGCACCTCGTAATTGGCAACAAAGCCCTCCTCCTTCAATATCTTGGCAATTGCAAGCTTCATCCTAGACCAAGGCATCAAAACAAACTCCCGTCTGGCCATATTGGCATTCCTTATTCTCGTCAACATATCGGCGATAGGATCAGTAACCATCTCAGTTCACCAACTCGACTTTCTCACCCCGGCTATTTCACCCTTGAGGGCTAGCTCTCGAAAGCAGATGCGACAAAGTCCAAACTTGCGCATGTACCCTCGAGGCCGGCCACACAGGTGACACCGATTGCGCTGTTGTACCCTATACTTCGGAGGCCGCTGTGATTTCAAAATCTTCGATAACTTTGCCAATTCACTAACCTCTCATAAAAGGAAAACCTAAGAGCTCCAGCAGGCGCCTACCTTCTTCGTTAGAAGAGGCAGTGGTCACGATGGTGACCTCAAGCCCACGAGCCTTATCCACTTTATCATACTCGATTTCGGGGAAAACCAACTGATCCTTCAATCCCAGACTATAGTTACCCCTACCATCGAAGGAATTCCTTGACATGCCACGAAAATCCCTGATGCGGGGTAGAACAGCATTGATCAGTCTATCCAGAAATTCATACATCCGCCTGCCTCGCAACGTCACCATCATCCCAATAGGCATACCAGCTCTCAGTTTGAAGGCAGCAATGGATTTCTTGGCACGAGTAATCACTGGATGTTGCCCTGAAATAGCAGCCAAATCCTTTTCAGCTGCTTCTAAGGCCTTGGCGTTTTGAATCGCCTCTCCTAGACCTATGTTGATCACAATCCTCTTTAATCGCGGCACCTGCATCACGTTAGCATAGCTAAGCTCGCTCATCATAGCAGGTACAATCTCCCGCCGATACTTTTCCTGCAGCCTCGGTAAGGTGCGCTGTTGCACCATCAGTCGATCACCTCGTGGCACGAGGAACAAACACGCACTTTCTCCCCCTCTAGGAAACGAAAGCCTACCCGTGTAGGTTGAGTGCACTTGTTGCAGACCAACATCACCTTGGATATGTGCACAGGGGCCTCAAGCTCGATAATCCCCGCCTGCCTCACTTTTCCCCGAGCCTTGGAATGCCTTTTGATCATGTTAACACCATCAACTAGGACACGCTCCTCAACAGGGTAAACAAACTTCACTTTGCCCTTTTTACCCCTATCCTTGCCACGGATAACGAGCACAGTATCGTTCTTACGAATCTTCACTGTCTACAGTACCTCGGGTGCCAGGGAGATGATCCTAGTGAACTCCCTCTCCCGCAATTCTCTAGCTACGGGGCCGAAGATGCGAGTCCCTTTCGGGTTATTCTGATCGGTAAGAATCACCGCAGCATTATCGTCAAATCTGATATACGAACCGTCGGGGCGACGATAAGCCCTGGCGGTACGCACCACAACTGCTCTTACCACTTCCCCCTTCTTCACCATCCCCCTGGGAATTGCCTGTTTCACAGAGGCAACAATAACATCTCCCACACGAGCGTACCTTCGCCTCGTACCTCCAAGTACATTGATACACATAATAACTCTGGCGCCACTGTTGTCAGCCACCCTCAGTCTAGTCTGAGGCTGAATCATTGGTCTCCTCTTCTATGACTTCCCCCTTCGATACTGTCTCTACAACACGCCAATGTTTGGTCTTAGAAAGGGGGCGACTTGCTTCAATCATCACTATGTC
>Ga0315289_10013505_pt1 | contig 11431 bp, 9 predicted proteins | sample YL17G11_40_MG_FD_203452 | JGI IMG/M metagenome (GOLD analysis project Ga0315289, IMG submission 203452) | Sediment microbial communities from Yellowstone Lake, YNP, Wyoming, USA - YL17G11_40 | ecosystem: Environmental > Aquatic > Freshwater > Lake > Sediment | place: USA: Wyoming | collected... | reverse complement strand
GGCCTGAGGGCTTTGACGAGTTGAGGCAGGGGCATGCTCGATACGAACGCCTCCACGGGGACGCGTTCCCGTCCGGTCGCAGTCCCGCGCCGGATCTCTACGGCCCGCACCCTCATCCCGTCGTGCTCCACCGCCAAGACCTCCGTATCGAACGCGAACCGGACGCCCTTGCCGGCCGCTTCATCGCGGAGCCGGTTGAAGAATTCCCCGGGCCCGCGCCGCGGGTAGAGGAATTCCTCCGTCAGGGTCTTCGGGCCCGAGGCCCGGGTCCCGAGGATCGCCTTGCGGACAGCCACCTTCAGCGATAGGCCCTGGATCCTTTGCTTCGCCCAGTCGGCCGAGAGGTCCTTGCAGGGGATGGCCCAGACCTTTCGCGTGTAGACATCGAAGAAGATCCTGTACAGCCTGCGGCCGAAGCGGTTGATGATCCAGCCTTCGAACGTCCCGTCGTCGGCCGGCCGGGACACCCGGTCCTTGAGGTAGCTCGCGACGCACAGGACACTTTCGACCGGACCAAGGTTCTTGAACGTATCCAAGAAGGACAAGGGATACTTGAAGAACCGGCCGCGATAGAAGATGCGGGACAGCCTTTTGACCCGGAGCAGCTCATCGCCCAGGGTCTCCCGCCACAGGGCGTTGACCTCTTCGAGCCTGGACAGGAACCGGTGGCCGCCGATATCGAAAAGGAAGCCGTCGTGATCGATGGTCTGGCACAGCCCGCCGCTCCGGGAGTCCTTTTCGACGACCATCGTCGCGCGGCCCCGGCGGGCGAGGCCCAGGGCGCAGGCCATGCCGGCCGGCCCCGCCCCGACGATGAGGGTTCCCGCGGACGGCCCCTTCGTCGGGAGATCTCCCCCGCGAGGCCGCCCTTGGGTTCCCGGATCCTTGCTCATGGGGTCGGCGGCCATTGTATTTCAATCGGGTACGGAGTTCAATCCGCGCGTTTTGATAAGCCGGTTCCCGTATGCTATAGGCATCCTATCCGGCCGCCCATGTCCAAGCGCCAGCTCAGCCTGTCCGTGATCGTGCCCGCCCGCAACGCCGAGGCGACGCTCGGGCGGGTTCTTCCCGTCTGGAAGCGTCCCGGCCACGGGGACTGCGAGCTCATCGCGGCGGCCGGCTCAGGGCTGAGCCGGCCCCGCAGTCAGGGCTTCCCCTTTCTGCCGCCCCAGGCAAAATAGACGTTGCCAACGATGAGCCAGAAAAGGAAACGCAGACGCCCCAGGATCCCCAGCCCTTCCTCCTCACAGACGCGGCGGAACATCCGGAGCTTGATCCGGCCGGGAAGGGGCCGATAGCCCGGTGTCCGGGCGATCAGCCGCCCGTAGGCCGCCAACTTGCGAAACCAGGTCCCCAGGGTCCGCACCTCGAGATGAACGATCCGCATTTCGGGCAGATGAACAACCCGGGCCGCGGGGTCGGCGCGGAGATACGTCTGGACGAACTCTATGTCGCTCGCGGCTTCCCGTTCGTCGAAAGGCCCGAAGCGGGAGAAAGCCTCGGCCTTGACCGCCATGTTGTTCGCCGAGGCGAAAAGATACTCTTTCGGACCGCAGGCGCAGAGGCTCCCGATCTTGGCGTTCTCGTAGCTCGCGAACAGCCGCACGACCGGAGATGCGTCCGGAGGGAATTGCGTCTTGCCCAGCGCAATGGATGCGTCGGACCCCTCCAACCCGTCCCGGATCGCTCTCAGCCAGCCCCTGGAGACCTCGCAGTCCGCGTCGGTCAGGGCGATGATCCGGCCCCGGGCCAGCCTCAGGGCCGTGTTGCGCGCGGCATAGACATTGGGTACGGGGTGTTGGATGAGGGTGACGCCCGGGAAACCGCGGACGACGGCCGCCGAGCCGTCCCGGGAGCCGTTGTCGACCAGGATGATCTCGTAATCCTCCCGTGGAATATCCTGGTCCAGAAGGGCGGCGAAACAGCGCGCGAGATAGGCCTCCTCGTCGAGAAAAGGGACGATCACGGAAAAGACCATCGATTCACGATAGTATAACTCCTTGAGAGATTCAAGTCCGCCCATGTATAATGAATCCCGACATGGTCAGCGGAAGTAGCAGTTTGGGGACCTCGAGGGCCCTGGGTTATCTGGCCCGTTCCTATCCCGGCCGGAGCCTTGCGGTCACGGCCTGCTTACTGGTATCGGGCCTGCTCGAGGGGATCGGCATCAGCACGGTTTTGCCCCTCATTAGCCTGGTCGTCCGGGGGAGTCTGGACTCGACCGGGGCGGTGGGGAGCGCCGTCGAGCGCCTGTTGATGCTTTTCGGACTCAAGGCTTCGGTCGGTCCCCTCCTGGCCCTGATCCTTGCCGCGTTCCTCTTCAAGGCGGCCATCATCTACACGGCCATGCGCCTGGCGATCACGACGGCATCCGGGATCGTCATAGAGGTCCGGCGCGCCTTTCTCCGGTCGCTGCTCGGGGCGCGCTGGGAATTCTTCCAAAGCCAGCCTACCGGAAGGCTGGGCGGCGCCATCAGCCACGAAGCGGAACAGGTGGCCGATCTCTACCTCTGCGCCTGCCGGATGCTGGCGGGCGCGATCCAGGTTGCCGTCTATCTCGGTCTGGCCTTCACCATCTCCTGGCGCCTGAGTCTCTGCGCCCTGGCCGTGGCGGGGCTCGGGTTCGCCGTTCTCATTAGGTACGTCGAACGGATGCGCCGGGCTTCGACGCGTTTCTACGAACGGATGCGCCTCCTCATCAACGGCCTGATCGACGCCCTGGGGGGATTGAAACCGCTGAAGGCCATGGGCCTCGAGAGCCGGACCGAGCCCTACCTGGAAGGGGAGATCGCCGCCCTGGGGACCTATAAGGCCCGGTCGGAAATGAACAGGATCTCGCTTGACGTGCTCCGCGAGCCGTTCCAGCTGATCATGGCCGGCCTGGGGTTCTATATCGCCTACAGGTTCCTCCGGATCGGTTTCGCCGAAATGGCCCTGACCCTCCTGATCTTCATCCGTGTGCTGGACACCACGACCAGGCTTCAGAGTCAGCACCAGAATTTCGCCCGGCTGGAGCCCGTCTTCGACTCGGTCAGGTCCATCATGAATGAAGCGGAGTCCTGGAAGGAAGACGTGGAGGGCGGCCCCTGCCCGGTGTTCCAGGGCGAGATTAGGCTGAGCGACGTCACGTTCCGCCGCGGGACGAGGGTCATCCTCAAAGACGTCTCCCTCGAGATCGGGGCCGGCCGGACGACCCTGCTCCAGGGGCCGTCCGGGGCAGGAAAAACGACCATCGTCGATCTCGTGGCCGGGCTCATCAAGCCCGACAGCGGGCGGATCACGATCGACGGTATGCCCTTGGACCGGGTAAGCCTCAAGGCCTGGAGGTCCATGATCGGCTATGTTCCCCAGGAATTATTCCTGTTCCACGGCACGATCCTGAGGAACGTCACCCTGGACGACCCGGGAATGACCCGGGAAGCCGTCGAGTCCGCCCTGCGCGCGGCCGGCGCCTGGGAATTCATCCAGTCGCTTCCGAGAGGGCTGATGACGGTCGTCGGCGAGGGCGGATCGAAGCTCTCCGGGGGTCAGCGGCAGAGGATCGCCATCGCCCGGGCCCTCCTGCGGAAGCCGCGGCTCCTCATCCTCGACGAGGCGACGTCGGGACTCGACCCCAAGACGGAGGAAAGCTTGATCCGGAGCCTGGAAAACGCGGAGGGGCGCCCCGCTATCATGGTCGTCTCCCATCGGTCGGCCTTCAGCGGCACGGCGGATGTCACTTACATCGTCGACGGACAAAAGGTCGTCCGCCTCGACACGGGCTGTCCGGTCGCTCGGGTCCGCCCCGCCTAAGGATCGTTCTCGAGATACCCCAGCTCGAGGAGCAGGGGTTTGATGAGGGCCACGACCTTCCGCTGTTTCCGCCGCGGCTCGTCGCGATGCTTGCCGACCCGGTCGGTCCGGACCCGGGGACGGACCCGCGCGATGGCCCGGGACGGATCCTGGGCCCCGATGAAAGCGAGCAGGCGGCCGGCCGTGCGTTCGAAGTCCCGGCAGAGGTCCTCATAGCGGACCTCGAGGTATCTGTCCCGTAACATCATGCCGTAGGTCCGGCCGACGAGGACGCTGTTGGCCCAATGAAGGGCGTTGTAGAGATGACTGCGCCGGAGGTAGCCTTTCCAGGTCAGGGGCAGGCGCCGCCAGCTCCGGATCCGGTCGGTATTGAAATAGACCTTGCGCCAGAACGCTTTGTCCGGGGCGTGGTGATCGGAGAACGCGACGTCGCGGCCGTCCCGGATGAGGTGGATACAGCGGGCTTCCGGAAAAAGGTAATCGACCACGGGAAGGATGTAGCCGGTTTCGCACAGCTTCCATCCCCAGGCCCGGCCTTCCGGCCGTCCCTGAAGGTGCCGCTCGACGACGTCCCTGGCGAGGTGGGGAAGCGCGGCGTCATCGGCGGCCCGGCCGTCCCAAAGGGCCGCGTAATCGGGGTAGTAGGTCAGGACGAGATACCGGACGAGCTCGTCGAGATCGAGCGAATCCCGCGATTCGTTCTGGTGCGTTCCCATGAAGACGCCGGCCTCTTCGACGAGCTCGGCCAGCAGGCGACTGCCGGAATGCGACTTGTTGAAGATGACGACGGGACCGGGGAGATGGCCGAACGCCCGGCGGACGGCCTCCAGCGGGGGACCGGCCGGCTCGTTCTGGTTCATGATGAGCTTGACACGCTTGCCAAACGTCCACGAAGGGATATATTATTACCATAGTCCGTACGGCCGATACAACCCGCGGCCCTGCCCGGGAACGGTCGGCGGGATCCCTCTTTCGGGCGGCACGGGGAATGCATCGGGAACAGTTCCAGGCTTTCGAAAGGATATGCGCGGAGCGCGGCGCCGGAGGTTCGGTCCTCGAGATCGGAGCCGTTCCCTCGGACGATACGCTCCTCTGCCTCAGGTCCCTGGGGGCCGCCTCGAGAAAGGTCGGGATCAACCTCGACGGCCCGTCGACGTTTCGTGATTTCGGGATCCTGAAGGCCGACGCCAACGATCTCGGCTGTTTTCAGGACGGGGAGTTCAACACGGTCCTCTGCAACGCGGTCCTCGAGCACGACCCCTGCTTCTGGAAGTCCATCGAAGAAATGCGGCGGGTGACCCGTGCGGGCGGCCTGATCGTCATCGGCGTCCCGGGATTCGTCGAAACGCCTCCGGCGCGATGGCTCGCCTGGATGGACCGGACCCCCTTCGTCCGGCTCCTGTTCCGCCGGCGAAGGGAATCCCGCCTCGCCTCGACCCCCGTTCTGGGGATCCATAATTTCCCTTCGGATCATTATCGGTTCAGCGCCCGGGCTGTGGCCGAGGTCCTGATGGGGGGATTGAAGGACGTCCGGGTCTTCAGCCATATGAAGCCTCCCCGGATCATCGGCTCCGGGATCAAGCCCTAACGGGGTCCGGAGCGGGAAGGCCCGCGACCCGGTCCAGAAGTTCGAGGAGAACGGGCAGCCAGGCCCGCAGGGAATACTCCTTCTCGACGTGGGCCCTTCCCGCGGCGCCCAATTCCCGGCACATCCGGTCGTCGCCCATCAGGCGGCTCACGGCCCCGTACCACTCGTCCTCGGTCGCGGCCAGGAAACCGCCGCGCCCCTCCTCGACGAGCCGGACGTTGATCCCGACGGGGGAAGCCACCGAAGGGAGGCCCGAAGCCATATATTGGAGGAGCTTGCAGCCGCACTTGTAGCGCTGATAAGCGTCCGAGGTCAACGGCATGATCCCGGCATCGAAGAACGACCGAAGCCGGGTCTCTTTATCCTCGGACCACTCCTCGAAGGTCCAGCGGAGCGACGTTTCCGGGAGTTGCGGCCGGGGCCGGGTCATGATCACGAACTCAAACCCGAGCCTCCGCTGGAGGCGGGCCAACATGTCGAGATGGGGATAGAGCGTTTGACGGATCGAGGAATCCGAGCCGCACCAGCCGACCCGGAACGTCTCTCCGGCCGGGCGGACGCCGGCTTTGGCATAGGCGTCCGTATCGATGACCGTGGGCAGGACCGTCACCCGGTCCGTGAACCGTCGCGCGAACTCGGCCAGGTCGGCGTTGCCCGCGGTCACCCAGGCCGCCCGCCGGCAAACCCATGCGGCGTGGGCTTCCTTCCCGCCGAGGAAGATGGCGTCGTCGAAATCGAAGATGAGGCGCGGGTTCCGCCGCAGGAGGAACCGCTCATAGCGGACGTCACTCTCGAGGACGTCGCGGTTGAGGAATACGGCGTCATAGTTCGCCGCGGACCGGACGTCGCGCAGCCGGTTCACCCGCCTCCTCCAAACGCCGAGACGCTGATGCACGGCTCTCAGCGCGGGGTTCCTGACCGGGCTCTGCCAGGGACGGGACGGACGATTCGTTCGCAGGCTGACGCGCCAGCCGGCACTCTCCAGGTAGGGGATATATTGGCCGATGCGGAAACGCGTGGCGGGATCGTCAGCCGTATGGGCAAGGGCCAGCATCCGCTTCTCATCCGATGGATTCATCCCGGTTTAAGACCTCCTGCCGAGGAGCTTCCTGAACGGCCTCATGTCCCGCCGCCCGGTTTCATCGCACCTCCTTGAGGATCTCTTCGATTCGGGCAAAGTTGTTCTCCAGAGATTGCCCGGAGCCGAGCTCGCGGGCTGCCGCGGACATTGTATTCCTCAAGCCGGGCTCCAGCAACGATTCCATTCGGCGGGCTAGCTCCCGCGAGTCCCGGGGGTCGTTGAGGACCCAGCCATGGACGCCGGACGTCATGAGTTCTGCAGCGCCGTTGAAGCGCGTGGTGATGACGGGGAGGCCGCAAGCCCAGGCCTCCCCGACGGCCAGACTGCACGCGTCATGAAACGTGGGCAGGACGAAGGCGTCGGCGCCGAAGTAAAAGGGCCTCACGTCATAGACAAAACCATGAAAGGTCACGCGATCGAAGACGCCCAGGCGCCGGGCCATAGCCTGATATTCCTCGCTCGGGCCGCGGCCGATGACCGCCAGGTGGCAGGACCGGCCGGCCCTGCTCAGGAGGCAGAGCGCCTCGAGGCTCGGCCCGAGGCCCTTGAGGCGGAAGTTGTGGCCGGCGAAAAGAAACAGGACCTGGTCATGAAGCCCCAGGGATCTCCGGAGGTATTCGCGGCACGTTTGGGCGTCCAGGCCGGCCAGTCGCGGCAGGTCGACACCGTTGTAGACGAGCCTAATCCTGCTGGGGTCCAGGTCGTACCGGCGCTGTAAATCGGCCTGCACCAAGCGGGAGACGGCGATCACGATGCCCGGGCCGGCTCCGAACTGGCGCCTTTCTAAGGCTCGAAATTCCCTGTTCCGCCGGGCATTCCACGGAGAGAGCCTCCGTTCGAACCGCTCCCAGCGGCCCAGGCTGAGCAGGTCCTGCCGGGCGTTGGACAGACGCGACCCGGCCTGTGGCTGAAGGATATCGTAGCGCCAACCGACGCCCAGGTCGTGGACGATGTCGGGATTCCGCTGCCGAAGGAACTTCTCGACCTCGGCCGCCCGGGCGAGCCGCCCTGAGGCGCGCGGCAGGACATGGGGAATGACCCCCGGGCCGGCGCCGTCGGGAGCGATGTCGAAGGCCGCAACGTGGACCTCATGCCCCCGCTTGACGAGCCAGCGGGTCCATTGGTCGGCCCAGGACTCGAGCCCGCCGTAACGCGGGTCAAGACGGTCGAGAACGACGACGATGTGCAAGGGGCTCATCATCCTCCCATCTGCCGGCGGACTTCGGCCCAGACGAAATCCACCGACAACTCCCGCATGCATCGATGATGTCCCAGGGGGCATTCCCTCTGCTGGCAGGGTCCGCAGTCGACGGCGAGCTGAAGCGGCGTGTCGCGGTCGTAATGCGTGTCGCTCCACGCTGGGTGCGTAGGTCCAAAAAGGGTTATGAGCGGACGGCCCAAGGCGGCCGCGAAGTGGCGCGGCCCGCTGTCCGTGGTGATGAGCAGACGGGAGCGCTTCAAGCACGCCTTGGTCAATCCCAGGGGAAGCTCCTGCCCGGCCAGGCTCCGGACTCGCTCATGGCCGGCCAGCTTCTCGATCAGGGCGGCCCTCTCCCGCTCTTGTGGCCCGCAGATCACAAGGACATCAAAACCCATCTCAACGGCGATTCTTCGGGCCAGCTCGGCGAAGTGCTCGTTCGGCCACAATTTCGCCGCCCCGTAGGCGCCGCTCGAATTCAGGGCCACGACTTCCGCCCCAGGCCTTATGCCCAGCTTGCTCCAAGCGTCATCCGCCCGGCGCTCGTCCTCGGCCGTGGTCGTGATCTCCATCCTGGCGGGCTCGGGGGGACAGCCCAGGGCGTAGGCCAGTTGAAGATAATAATCAAGCGTTGAAAAGGGAACGAAGCGTCCTCCGGCGCGGAGCGGATGAAGTTTGCGCGTCAGGAGCGGACCGCGGCGGTAGCGGGCGTAGCCGACCCTCTCGGCCGAACGGCCGGCCCAAGCCAGGAAGGCCGAGAGGAAGTCGTTCGTCAAGAGCAGACAAAGATCGAACCGGGCGCGGCGGAGCCGATGGGCCAGGGCCGGGGGGCGGACCCCGGGGTCCGTGCTCCCGCGATCATAGAACCAGATCTCGTCCAGCCAAGGCATCCCGGCCAGGACATCCGCCAGGTAGGGCTTCATGATGCCGACGATTCGGGCCTCGCCGCCCAGGTGGCGGCGTAAAGCGCGAAGGGTGGGCGTGGCCATGACCAGATCGCCGACCCAGTTCGGCAGAAAAACGCAGGCTTTCATTTATTAGAGTCTCGGGATTGCGGGCCGGCCATCTCCGAAAGGCCGAATGGATACGGCCGTCCCCGGGTCTTATCTTGAGGATGACGCATGGCGGGTCCGAATGTCTGCCAGGGCTTGGCGGAGAGTGTCGCCGAAGATAACGAGTTCGCCCGGATAGTCCCTCAGGGCAAGGTCGATAATGACCACGTCCACGTCCCTCGTGTGGACGCGTGAGTATTCGTTGAGGGAGCGATTGTCGCCGGGATACCGGCCGTCGGGGTGTCTGAACAGGTCGATCCCGGCGATCGTCAGCCGTTCCGGCCGGAGGGCGGCCGCCGCCGCGACCATGAGGGCGCCGTTGCTCGGACGGGCCGGCCAAAAGCGTTCCCGGACGAGCGGCGATATCCGCTCCATCGTGAAGTACTCCATCCGGCGGGGCCCGTGCGTGACGAGATACCTGAGGAGCATCCCGTATTCGAGCGGGATATTCCACAGGGCGAAGACACGCGGGGACAGGCGATGGAGGGTGGCGGCGTCGCCCACGAAGACGACGTCCGGATCGGCGAGAAGGCCCCGATCCTTCCAGCGCCAATTGACCCGCATCAGGCAGTCGTGGTCGAGGCCGGCGAGCCCCGGATCCTCCGAAGACGGGCCGTTCCCGAGGCAGAGGACGGACCGGGGATCGCCGAGTCTCCGGCGCAGCGCGTCCCAATCGTCGATGCGGCGCCCGCTGAGAAGCGGAGCGCACGACCTCCAGAGACGGCTCCCTCCGGCCCGGTCCCTCCATGTCGGAACGTGCCAAGCCTGCTTCACGGGAGGCTCATAGGGAGCGGATACGCGCAGGCTCCGGAGGAGGCCTTCGGCATCCGTGGTTCCGGGGCGCACGGCGGCGACGGGAACGGAATTCGACCGGGCCCATCCGAAGAGCAGGGCCGTGAACGGACCCTCCGGACCCAGAGTGACGATGAGCGCTGGACGCAGACTCCGTAAATAGCGCCCGGCGACGGCTTCCGAAGTCCGAGGGAGGGGCAGGGCCTCGTCGTCCACGTACTTTTCCCGGAGCCGGTCCAGGGTCCGCGGGTCCGAAGACATCATCACCAGGCGGCAGTGGGGGACCGCCACGGCCACGGATTGGATGAAAGCGTCGGCCGCTTCGAACGCCGCGGGCGAATCGCCCAGGATCCAAAGCGAGCGTTTGAGACGGGGGAGGGCTAATCCAAGGTTGAGGTTAAGACGACGGCGAACGGATATAAAAGACTTGACGGGGCCGCGAAGGGACTGGCGCGGAGAAGGGGAGCTCCCCGACATTCCGGACGATAGCGGGCCGGGCCCCTTGGGATCTCCGTTCACAGCCGGAGTATAAGGACTCTCCGGAGGAAATTCAAGGCCGACGCGCCGATGGGCGTCATCGGCCCGAGGCCCGGCCGAAAAAAGCCGTGCTTTCGCCTGGACGTTGTGTTATCCTCGGTTGACCTGCCCCCGATCAATGTACCAGCCCTTGAGTGAATTTTTCAAGCTCTGGACTTGCCTCCGGATTTGGTCCATCATTGCCATAAGAGGAATACAGACATTTCACAGATATGGCGAACATGTTCTATTCCCCCTAAGGGCTCGGCTGGGTGGTCCCGGGTGTCCCGGGTTTTTTATTCAGGTCGCTTATTAGCGGGACTTCAAGAATCAAAACGGAATGTACAGACCAATCCCCGTCTCACAAATACGTCACAAATTGTGTGTAATCTCGCTTAATCTGGCTTAATGGTGCTTAAAGAAAAAACGATGAAATCAGGGGAAAAAATGAAGCGCGCCCGGGGTGATTCGAACACCCGACCTTTGGATTCGAAGTCCATCGCTCTATCCAGCTGAGCTACGGGCGCGCAGGATCGGTGTCAGCCCTATGTTATACCTAAAAGCCCGGGAATCGGCAACGGCGCGTCACGCGTTATCATGAAAATCATCATCTTGGCGATCCAAATGAAACGCGGAATAAAAACGACCGCGGGAACGAGCATGATCTGGATCGTCGATGCCCTAATCGGCTACGTCCTGATAGCCCCTACTTCGCTTCCTTAAGCGCTTTGATATACTCATTCACCTTGTTCCGCAACACCTGGTCCTTGATATTCGGAAGGGCTTTCTCAAGGACCTCAAGGGACTTGTCGTATTGGCGGGCGTTCATGAGGGCGATGCCTAGGTTGACGTTCACGCTGACGTCGTTGGGTGTGATAGCGAGGGCCGTCTGAAAGCTCGTGATGGCCTCGGGATAGCGCTCCATCTGGTTGAGGATGACGCCCTTGAGGTTGTAGGTCCCCGCCTGGCTGTCAACCTTCAGGATAGACTTGTCGATGTAGTCCAAGGCGTCCTGAAGCTTGTTCTCTTCCAGCCTGAGCTTGGCCAGGTTGAAGCTCGCGAACGCGTTCCCGTCCAAGGCCAACGATTTCTGGTATGCCTGTTCCGCCTTGTCCTTCTCGCCCAACTCGTAGTAGGTCGTGCCGAGCCGGTTGATGGCATCGATAAAGTCCGGCTTGACCTCCAGACATTTCTCGAACGCATCAGCCGCCGGGCGGTAATCTTTGGCCTGGAGGTGAATCAGGCCCAACAGGTTCAGAGACTGATAATGGCGGGGGTCGAGGGACAAGGCCAGGTTCACGTAATCGATGGCTTGTTCCGGCAGTCCGTACTTCATGGCGATGACGGCTTTTTCATACTGGTACTGAGGGTCCTTTTCGTTGTCGACCTTGGGACTTTTCCGGGCGGCGGCG
>Ga0315289_10013503_pt1 | contig 11432 bp, 7 predicted proteins | sample YL17G11_40_MG_FD_203452 | JGI IMG/M metagenome (GOLD analysis project Ga0315289, IMG submission 203452) | Sediment microbial communities from Yellowstone Lake, YNP, Wyoming, USA - YL17G11_40 | ecosystem: Environmental > Aquatic > Freshwater > Lake > Sediment | place: USA: Wyoming | collected... | reverse complement strand
ACCAGATGAAGATCAAATTCATCGTAAGCTTTCCTGACGCGCTCTATTAATCTTTGCGCCTTGAGCAATGCCCATTTATCTATCTCTTCAAGGTCTTTATGGTCGATAGCATCTTTTTTGGGGTCGAAATCGTTCAAATTGCTCATCAGGAACCTGCAGGTATTGCGTATCTTCGTGAATGCCTCGGCAACATGCTTCAAGATATCTTTTGACGCGCTCATGTCGTTCCTGAAATCGGCCGATGCGACCCACAACCTCAGGACATCAGCGCCAAATTCCTTCACCACGACCTGCGGATCCACAACGTTGCCGAGCGACTTGCTCATCTTCTTTCCCTGGTCGTCGACAGTGAATCCGTGGGTCAGGACCGCTTTGTAAGGCGCTTTCCCTTTTGCTCCCACTGCGGTCAAAAGCGATGTCTGGAACCACCCCCTGTGCTGGTCGCTGCCTTCAAGGTAGAGATCTGCCGGCCAGGAAAGTTCTTTTTCTCCCCAGAGCACCGCCCAATGGGAAGCTCCCGACTCGAACCAGACGTCAAGGATATCCGTTTCTTTTTCGAATTCGGTCCCGCCGCATACCGCGCATTTTAATCCTTTAACAATATCCTTGGCATCTGTTGTAAACCAGGAATCCGAGCCTTTTGACTTGAACAATTCCACAACTGCCTTATTGAAATCCCCTTTATACTGCGGCTTTCCGCATTTCTTGCAGTAGAAAGCCGGTATCGGCACTCCCCAGGAGCGCTGCCTAGATATGCACCAGTCAGGGCGCTGTGTGACCATCCCCCTTATCCTGTTCTCGCCCCATGCGGGATACCATTTTGTTTCGCCTATGGCCTTTAATGCTTCGGCTCTCAAATCGTTGTGGTCAACTGAAATGAACCATTGCTCCGTCGCCCTGAATATGACCGGTTTCTTGCATCTCCAGCAGTGGGGATAGCTATGCTTAACCTTCTCGCTTAATAAAAGTGACCCGTCATGCTTCATGTCGGCAACGATCAGTTCGTTCGCTTCGTCATATCTTTTCCCCGCGTATTTGCCGGCTTCTTCCGTGAAGAAACCTTTTTCATCCACCGGCATCACTATCGGAAGTTTATACTTAAGCCCTACCTGATAATCTTCTTCCCCGTGGCCGGGAGCGATATGTACAAGGCCCGTCCCCTGCTCAAGCGTAACGTAATTATCCAGGACGACCGGCACTTCCCTTTCGATGAACGGGTGCTTGCAGAGCACCCCTTCAAGGACTTTCCCCTTGAATTTTCCGGCTATCTTATGCCCCTTTATCCCGAGCTTATTGACGAAGCTTTCGAACAGCCCCTCGGCAACGATGTATATTTCCGAGCCGACAACGGCCGCGACATATTCATGGTCCGGATGCGCGGCTATCGCGACATTGGCGGGCAGCGTCCAGGGAGTGGTCGTCCACACCACGAAATATGAATCGCCGGTCAATGCTTCCTGGAGAAGCTTGAACTCGGGGCTTTTTGACTCGATCGATCTTACTTTAAATTTCACGTATATCGAATCCGAGTCCTCGTCTTCGTATTCTATTTCTGCCTCCGCAAGCGCGGTCTCATCCGTGGGGCACCAGTGTATCGGCTTCAGCCCCCTGTAAACGTAGCCTTTCTCCGCGAGTATCCCGAATAGCTCGACTATCCTGCTTTCGTATTTGCCCTGAATGGTCAAATACGGATTCTCCCAATCGCCGACGCAACCCAGCCTCTTGAATTCCTCGCGCTGTATATCGACATAGCGCAGCGCGTATTCCTGGCATTTCTTCCTGAAGTCGGCAGTGCTCATCGTTTTCCTTTTGACGCCGAGCTCCTTTATCATCTGTGTCTCGATCGGAAGGCCATGGCAATCCCATCCGGGGATATAAGGGGAATAAAATCCCGACATTGACCTGTATTTGACGACGATATCCTTCAATATCTTGTTCAGCGCGTGCCCCAGGTGGATGTCGCCGTTCGGGTAAGGCGGCCCGTCGTGAAGGATATATTTTGTTTTTCCGGAATTTTTCTTCAGCATCTTTTTGTAAACGTCCTCCGTCTTCCAGAGAGCGAGTATCTCGGGTTCAAGTTTTATGTGGTTGACCTTAATGGGGAAATCCGTTTTTGGAAGATTTAAAGTGTTCTTGTATTCCATGGCTTATGCGAGCATCTGTCCTTCTACTGGCGGCGGATTCTTCCGGGGGGCTTCCTCTTTCTTTTTAGCACCCGGTTTTCTTACAAGGGCTATGTCCAGGACCTCATCGATCTCTTTTACCAAATGGAATTTGATGCCATCGGGTATTTCCTCTTTAATTTCATCGAGGTCTTTCCTGTTCTCCTCGGGAAGTATCACATCGTTCATCCCGGCTCTTTTTGCCGCCAGAAGTTTTTCCTTGAGCCCGCCTATTGGCAGGACCTTGCCGAGAAGCGTTATTTCTCCCGTCATCGCAAGGTCATGCTTTATCGGTATCTGTGTCAGGGCCGATGCTAATGCTGTCGCTATTGTTATCCCAGCGGAAGGCCCGTCCTTCGGGACTGCGCCCTCGGGAACATGGATATGGATGTCCGTCTTCCTGTAAAAATCTTCATCTATTCCAAGGACATCAGCCCTTGACCTGATACAGCTCATCGCTGCCTTTGCGGACTCCTGCATGACCTCGCCAAGCTGCCCGGTTATGGTCAGGGTTCCCCTGCCCTTCATAATGGTGACTTCGATCGGTACGGTATCGCCTCCGACTTCGGTCCACGCAAGTCCCGTTGCCGCGCCGACCTGGTCCTTTTCTTCCGCTATCCCGAACCTGTATTTTGGCGCGCCAAGATATTCATGGAGATTTTCCGATTTGACCATGATCTTTCCTTCATTCTTCTTTTTGATGATAGTTGTCACGATCTTTCTTAATATCGTAGCTATCGTGCGCTCAAGGCTCCTGACCCCGGCCTCTTTAGTGTATTCCCTTATTACCGACAGAAGGGATGTATCATCGAACGCCACCTGCTCTATTTTCAACCCGTGATTCTTCAGTTCCTTCGGAATGAGATATCCTTTTACTATCCCCATTTTTTCTTCCTCAGTGTAGCCGGACATCTCGATTATCTCCATCCTGTCCCTGAGCGGCTTCGGTATCGGGTCAAGAGTGTTCGCGGTCGTGATAAAGAACACGTCCGATAGATCGAACGGGAGCTCAAGATAATGGTCACTGAACGTCTTGTTCTGTTCGGGATCAAGGACTTCGAGAAGCGCGGCAGACGGGTCACCCCTGAAATCAGAGCCGAGCTTGTCGACTTCATCAAGCAAAAATACCGGGTTGGCCACGCCGACCTTGCTTATTGACTGGATTATCCTTCCGGGAAGCGCGCCGACATATGTCCTCCTGTGCCCCCTTATTTCCGCCTCGTCCCTCATTCCGCCAAGCGATACCCTTATGAATTTCCTTCCCATCGCCCTTGCAATGGAAGAAGCTATCGAGGTTTTACCCACACCCGGAGGTCCTATGAGGCAAAGTATTGTACCGCCGATCTTTCCCGTCAGTTGAAGAACAGCGAAATATTCAAGGATGCGCTCCTTGACCTTTTTAAGGCCGTAATGGTCCTCGTTGAGTATCTTTTCAACTTCTGTTATGTCCAGCTTGCTCTTTGTCTTGTTCTTCCAGGGCAGATCTATTATCCAGTCAAGATAGGTCCTGATGACGGTCGCTTCCGCCGCCATCGACGGCATTTTCGAAAGACGATCGAGCTCCTTTGCAGCCCTTTCCTTCACATCCGGCGGAAGCTTGCCCTTTTCGATCTTTTTCTTGTATTCGGATATTTCCGGCGGAGCGCCTTCCTCTTCTTCCCCTAGCTCATCCTGTATCGCGCGCAGTTTTTCCTTGAGATAATATTCTTTCTGGACCTTCTCTATCTGGCGCCTTACTTTCCCTTGAAGTTTCCTCTCAACTTCAAGGACTTCTATCTCTTTGTCTAGGAATTCAGAAAGCTTGCTCAACCTCTTCTGTATGGCGACCGCTTCCAGTATGGCCTGTTTTTCTTCTACTTTGAGAGTGAGATATGAAGCGATAAGGTCAGCCAGTCTTCCGGGATTGTCGATATTGATTATGGACATCAGGGTCTCGGGAGGTATCCTCTTGTTCAATCTAACATACTTCTCGAACTGCTTTATTATCATCCTGATGGAAGCTTCAAGTTCGACGGTCATTTCATCCATCTCCGGGATCCTGGAGATCTTCACCTTGAAATACGGGGTTTCGGAAACAAAGCTGTCTATCTTCACTCTCGCGACGCCTTCAACAAGGACTTTTGTCGTGCCGTCCGGAAGCGTGCTCATCTGAACGACCTCGGAAAGCGTCCCGATGGTGCAGATATCCTTTATTGAAGGCTCTTCAACCTCCTCGTTCTTCTGCGACGCGAAAACGAGCATGCGCTCCTTGTTCAAGATGTCCTCAAGCGCTTTTACTGACTTGCTCCTTCCGATGAAAAGGGGAACCACCATCTGGGGGAAAACAACTATGTTCCTTAGCGGGATAAGCGGGAGGGTTTCCTTCCACTCAACAAGCTTTTCGGGATGTTTCTTGTCCGCTTTTTCTTCTGCCATTTATCAAGCCGCCTTTAAAACGGTTATTTCGGACCTTTTGAGAAATTTCTTGACTATCGATTCCGTGATGACGACCTTTCCTGCGCTTCCTTTTGACGGTGCCTCGAACATCACATCAAGCATTATTTCCTCGATGATCGATCGCAGCGCCCTTGCACCGATGCGTCTCTTGATCGCGGCTTTTGCTATGAGGCGCAGCGCCGGATCCGTGAACTCGAGCTTGACCCCGTCCATCAACAGCAATTTTTTGTATTGTTTGATCAAAGCGTTCTTAGGTTCCTTCAATATCCTGATAAGCGCTTTTTCATCAAGCGGATTGAGCACCGACACTGCGGGTAGCCTTCCGATTATTTCCGGTATGAACCCGTATTTAAGCAGGTCGTCGGGAAGAACATGTTCAAGGACATCCGCACGGATCCTTTCGTTTATCTCGTCTTCTCCCTTGAACCCGATCCTTCTCTTGCCTATGCGCTGTTCGATTATGCTCTCAAGGCCGTGGAACGCCCCGCCGACGATGAAAAGAATATTGGTAGTATCTACCTGAATAAATTCCTGCTGAGGATGTTTCCGTCCTCCCTGCGGCGGAACATTGGCGACAGTACCTTCCAGAAGCTTAAGGAGTGCCTGCTGGACTCCTTCGCCCGAAACGTCCCTTGTTATCGAAGGATTCTCGGATTTTCTTGATATCTTGTCTATTTCGTCAATATAAATTATTCCCCTAGAAGCTTTGCTGACATCATATTCAGAGACCTGGAGCAGCCTTGTAAGGACGGACTCAACATCCTCGCCGACATATCCGGCTTCGGTCAAGGTTGTTGCGTCGGCAATCGCGAACGGGACGTTCAATATCTTTGCGAGCGTCTGCGCGAGAAGGGTTTTTCCTGAGCCGGTCGGCCCGATCAAAAGTATATTGCTTTTCTGTATCTCCGTGTCATCGTCCTTAGCGCTTTTTACCCCACGCTTATAATGATTGTATACCGCGACCGACAGTACTTTCTTTGCTTTATCCTGCCCGATGACGTATTGGTTCAGCATTTCGAAAAGTTCTTTCGGCTTGGGAACCTTTGACGACACTTCGGATGGCTTTGGCGCAGCTTTCCCCTTGGCTTCTTCAACTATCTCGAGACAAACCCGTACGCACTGCTCGCAGATAGAGGCATTTGGCCCCGCGATGAGGCGCTTGCCCGGCCCTTCCGGTTTTCCGCAAAAAGCACAAACGATCTGTTCGTTCATTTGTTATCCTTTAGGGGATTTGCTCGCCTTAATTATCCCTTTTTTGGTTTCTATGACTTCGTCAACTATGCCGTATTCCAAGGCTTCTTGCGCCGACATGTAAAAATCCCTGTCTGTGTCTTTTTCTATTTTCGTAAGCGGCTGGCCGGTGTGTTTTGCAAGTATCTCATTCAATAGTTTTTTGACCCTCATGATCTCCTTGGTCTGTATCTCGATATCAGTCGCCTGGCCCTGAGCTCCTCCAAGAGGCTGATGTATCATGATGCGCGCGTTCGGAAGCGCATATCTCTTTCCCTTTGAGCCGGCCGCAAGGAGCATCGCACCCATGCTTGCCGCCTGCCCTATACAGATGGTCGTTATCGGGCACTTAAGGTACTGCATCGTATCGTATATCGCCAACCCCGCCGTAACGACCCCTCCGGGGCTGTTTACATATATGTTTATGTCCTTATCACTGTCCTCCGACGCAAGAAAAAGCATCTGGGCGATTATCAGGTTCGATATCTCGTCGTCCATCGGCGTCCCGATGAATATTATCCTTTCTTTCAGGAGCCTTGAGAAAATGTCATAAGCCCTCTCTCCCCTGCCCGTCTGTTCAATGACCATCGGCACCACATTTTGCGCTTTCTCAAACATAAAAATACCTCCTTTTTTACTCTTCTACTTTAGCTTTAGCTATGACAAAGTCAATAGCTTTTTCCCTTAACATGTACTCTTTTATCGAATCAATGACATCGCTTGATATCTCTGCCTTGTATTCCTCAACAGACTTGCCGTAATGCTGTGCCAGTGTCTCTATTTCGGCATCGATATCCTTTTGTTCCACTTCCAGTTTTTCTTTTTCCGCAATCGCCTCAAGAGCAAGCTTGGCCTTTATCCTCGTCTCCGCGCTCCCTTTCATCTCGCCCCTCAATTGATCCATGTCTTTCTTTACGGCAGAAAGGTACGATGTAAGCGTCATTCTGCTCCTTTTCAGAGAAACCTCCAGATCGCCCATCATTGAATCGAGCTCCCGCTCAACCAGGCCTTTCGGGATATCGGCTTCGACTATATCCGCCAGTTTCTTTGTGACCTCGTCCCTTACCGCCATTTCCGCTTCCCTTTTCTTTTCATCCTCTATGTTGGCCTTGATCATCGCCCTCAGTTCCTGCATCGTGTTCAGCTTGCTTACCTTTTTCGCAAATTCGTCATCAAGAGACAGATCTTTTTCATCCACATTGCTTTGTTTCGCGAACCCTTTCCTGATGAGATCGATCGTCTTGTCAACGTCTTCATCCAGGACTTCCAAGGCATGCTTTCTTATCGCGATCTTCTTGTATGCACCCAGCTTGAAGTCGGGATAAACATCGACTTTAATATTGAAAACGATCGGGACCCCTTTTTCGAGCTTCTTGATCTCGACATTCGGGTAATCAACGGGCTTTATCTTTGTCAAATCGATTATTCCAGGGTAAAGATCCGAAAGAAGGAGCTGTACAGCCCTGTCTATAACGGCTTCCTCGTTGATGTGTTTTTTCATCAGGTCGGCGGGTACTTTGCCCTGCCTGAACCCGGGTATCTTAACCTCTCTTGAAGCTTCAACGTAAGCCTTGTCGATATTAGGCTCAAGCTTGGAATATTCTTCTTCAATTTGAAGAATTTCCTGGTTCCCTTTTCTTTCCTGACTCAGTATCTTCAATTTTCCCTTCCTTTTCTATCCCGCTTCTTAACCCATTCCTTAACCCTATTTTTGGGGTGGACGATCGGACTTGAACCGACAACCCCCAGATCCACAATCTGGTGCTCTAACCAGTTGAGCTACGCCCACCATATCTCCCCCGATCCGCTTAATCTGCGCCCGATCCGCCTTAGGCGGACAACCAACAGATTGATCCGCGCCCGAGAGGAATCGAACCTCCAACCAACGGATTAGAAATCCGTTGCTCTATCCATTGAGCTACGGGCGCACAATGCGATCAATGAGCGGGAGACGGGATTCGAACCCGCGACCTCCTGCTTGGAAGGCAGGAGCTCTACCACTGAGCTACTCCCGCAAAAACTTTACCATGCCGAGGACAGGAGTTGAACCTGCACGGGTATTACCCACATGGTCCTAAGCCATGCGCGTCTGCCAAATTCCGCCACCTCGGCTAATTATGCACCGCAGAGGAATTGAACCTCTAACCTTGGCATTAAGAGTGCCCTGCTCTACCAATTGAGCTAGCGGTGCAAAGGCGCAAACACATAATTCGGGGCGGCCGGATTTGAACCGACGGCCTCCTGCGCCCAAGGCAGGCGCTCTAACCAAGCTGAGCCACGCCCCGCTTTAACCGCGCCCGATAGGACTTGAACCTACAACCTTCTCCTTCGAAGGGAGCCGCTCTATCCAATTGAGCTACGGGCGCAATAAACATTAAGGAAAATAATCTGTGAAGTTTGGGCCCCTCCAAAATGGCTTTCCTCCCAAACTTCACAGCGGGAGACGGGGTTCGAACCCGCGACCTTTTGCTTGGCAAGCAAATGCTCTACCAACTGAGCTACTCCCGCATCGTTTTAGTTGTAATACGGCTAATTTTTCAGGAAAAGTATATCATGAGGGAAATATTCTATCAAGGCAAGCTTTGGCTTTTTTTAGGGCTTTTCCCCTGTGGCTGATCTTATTCTTAAGTTTCAGGGACATCTGGGCAAAAGTCTTTTTATAGCCGTCCGGGACAAAAATCGGGTCATATCCGAATCCGTGCTTCCCTTTCATGTCGAAGACCAACTTCCCCTCGCAAATACCTTTGACCGTACGCAACATTTTTGGGCCGGCTATAGCTATAACACAAGTAAACTTGGCCCTTCTGTCATTCTTGTTCTTCATTTCCTTCAAGAGCTTTCTGCAAAGCCTGATGGTCGTGGGATTTGGCCCGGCATATCTGGCTGATCTGATCCCCGGCTTCCCCTTCAATGCCTTGACCTCCAGGCCCGAATCATCGGCCAACACCTTGATATTCAAGCGTTTCGCTATTGTTTGAGCTTTTTTAATGGCGTTTTCCCTGAAAGTTCTTCCGTTTTCCCTGATATCACGAAATTTCGGCAAGTCCAGGAGTGAAATGATCTTCAATTTGAGAGGTTTGAGAACATGCTTGATCTCACGGACTTTACCCTTATTTTTTGTTGCAACGACCAGGATATTCGTTTTTTGCATTTGAACAATGCTAATTTGTTCGCCATGCAAAGTCAAGTCTTCAAATTGATAAAATAAGAGGTTTTAATTTAGAATTTCACAGGCTCTTCATACATCCATTTGCCGCCCAACACCTGCAGTAACAATGAATCATCGGGCAGGCCCTTGAGGGACACTGAAGGGACTCCTTCCAATATATCGAATAATCTAAGTATGATCCGCTGAGAAACAAGATCGTGGCTTTCCATGGATTCCTTTAAAGCAAAAGACAGCTTTTGACCTAAAAGATATTTTAGCACCGGCAGCTCATAAGGGAGATATGAATTAAAGGTATAGTCAGCATTTATCCAGCTGGGATATATCTGCTGCATTTGTATGCTCCTCTGCCGCGGCCAGTCCCTTATTACCGATAGAGGAGATCTCCCAAAACGCTTTTCTTGATCAAGGAGCTCCCTTATCAATCTTATGTCAGAAGAAGTTAATACCCTGTTATTCAGCAGCGCCATTGAGGGCGCCGTATTTACAAATATGTTAAATCTGTTGCTTACAGGGATCTGTGACAAGAAATTGTCGGATAAAACATGGTCCCCTTCCCCGATAACGATGTCATCCTTTGATACTTCACCTATAAATTTCTTATCTCTTCCGGTTGACATAAGAAAATCAAAATTTGCCAACATCACGTTATTAAATTTCATATAACTTAACTTATGGAAATATTCGGCAAGCTGCCAGGAGAAAGTCTGCTTATATGAAGCTGTTGGACCGGAGGCCAAAATATAAAATGGGATTTTTTCGTCTTTTGTCAACATTTTTTGAGAAGCGAGACGTGAAATATTCTCTATTTCTTTCCTTTGCGCATCATGGGTTTTTTCAATTAAAACGCTGAACATATTCTTCTTTAGAATTCCATTTAATTCTTCCAGTGTATCCGGCGCCCTGAACAACGAGCCTGCATCCAAATAAGGCTGTTTGCCTTTCAAGGTCTTCATTAAATTATTGTTCTTTAAAATAGCTGCATCAGCAATGCGGGTTACAGCGCAAATATTCGCTGCTTCGCGAAGACTTACCTTATACTCCCTGCTTACATTTAATATAAGCTCGGTGGCTTTCCTCATTCGTTCCTGCAGCATTTTTTCGACCGCGACCAAAGTCCAAACCTCCGTTGTAATATTCTGCAGCCACTCAAAGTATGAAACCACCACACCTCCTGCATTCGCTAAAATATCCGGCACAACGATTATGCCTTTTTGTGCAAGTATTTTATCAGCATCTGGTGTCGTTGGGCCGTTCGCGGCTTCTACAATAAGCTTCGCTTTTATATTATTCGCATTCTCTGCAGTGATCTGGTTCTCTGTGGCACCCGGGATCAATATTTCCGTCGCAAGCCCTAAAAGTCCACTATTTGTGATCTCTCTTGCACCATTAAATCCCGATACTTTTGGTGTCCGTCCCGCCTTTTTTTCTTCATTTAAATATGCGTCAAGCTGAGTGATATTGATCCCGTCCGGATCGTATATGCCCCCCACTGGTCACTTACAGCCAGGATCTTTGCACCTGCGGAATAGAATATCCTTGCAGTGTTCGAGCCGACATTGCCATATCCTTGAACAACTACGGTCTTGCCCTTAATGTTACCGCCTAATCCTATTTCATCCCCGATACTTTTCAATATTTCCTCCGTCGTAAAGAAAACCCCCTGGCCTGTCGCTTTTTCCCTGCCAAGCGAGCCTCCCAGATGAACAGGTTTTCCAGTTAAGACCCCTATCTCAACGCTTTGCTTGATCACTTTGCCTTGAGAGAGGTCCTGCTTAACAAGTTCAATGTATTTTTCAAGCAGCGGCGATGAACAGGGGTCATAGGATCTTTCTTTTATTTCGTGATATAAAGCGTTTAATTCAATGAAAAGAGTATCGTCCACGAATCTTTTTTGATTTTCTATGTGCCATTTTAAATATTCATCTGTCATCCATGTCATTATCTTGGCATTAGTGCCCATATCTGGCGCTGGAACGTCCCTGTAAGCGCCGATGGCATTTACATCTTTATTAAGTAATTCCCGAATATATCCTCTGCTCAGCAGGGATAACTCTCTTTCTGAAAGCTTGAAGCTATCAACTTCAACCCCACCTTTACCGCCGCCGTATGGAATGCCAACAACAGCTGTTTTAAGCGACATCCATGTTGAAAGCGCTTCCACCTCATCTTTATTTACCCCGGGATCGAACCTTATTCCGCCTTTCCCGGCTCCTCGGCTTGTGCTATGCAGTATCCTGTAACCATTAAATATTTTGGTTGAGCCAGTATCCATTACGACCGGTATCCTGACTTTTATGATCTTTTCCGGCCTTGTTAGGAATCTTAAGATCGCCGGGTGTAATTTTATTGTTCGAGCTGTCGTCCTTAATTGAGTGTGCGCCACCTTTAATGGAGATATTTTTTGACCTGCTACCACACTGCATCCTCCTTATTTA
>Ga0315289_10013502_pt1 | contig 11432 bp, 1 predicted proteins | sample YL17G11_40_MG_FD_203452 | JGI IMG/M metagenome (GOLD analysis project Ga0315289, IMG submission 203452) | Sediment microbial communities from Yellowstone Lake, YNP, Wyoming, USA - YL17G11_40 | ecosystem: Environmental > Aquatic > Freshwater > Lake > Sediment | place: USA: Wyoming | collected... | reverse complement strand
CGAACTGGGCGCCTCCCCGTGGCGCGGCGCCACGTACCTGTTCCGCGGCGGCCCGGCCGCCTTCGGCGGCTCCGGGGTGCTCTACCAGACGCTGTTCGGCGCGGGCAGCGCGGGCGACACCGGCGGCTTCACGATCAGCAACCACATCGGCTCTCCGGCGTCGGGCCTGTGGCACCTGTCGACCGGCCGGTCGGGCGATGCGTTGCACTCGCCGCGCTGGAGTTTCTACTTCGGCACCGGCGAGGGTATTGAAGGCGGCGGCAACTACGACGTGGGCGACACCGCCGGGTACATCACCTCGCCGCCCATCACGCTCTCCGAGAACGTGAGCAGCCTGGAACTCTCGTTCGACTACTACCTGCGGACTGAGCGCGGCGGGCCGGGCGCCAGCGTGTGGGACAAGGCCAGCGTCGAGTTCAGCAGCGACGGCGGCTCCACGTACGCCGAGGTCGCGTCGAACAACGACGTCCTGGTCGAGACCATCGGGGCCGACGACTACTGGCACCGCGCCGTCCTGAACCTGGGTGCGTACACGGCCGGCCAGACGCTCAAGTTCCGCTTCCGCTTCGACACCGTCGACGATATTGCCAACGATTACGAAGGCTGGTACGTCGACGACGTGACGCTCCGGTCTACGCTCAAGGCGCCTGTGACCGCGGCCACGGTTCTGACCGGCCACCTCAACTACGATATCACGGGCCGGTGGACCGCCGGCGTCGGCGACGTCAACGGCGACGGCTACGACGACTTCATCGCGGGCAGCCCGGGCAACTTCATGCTGGACACGAATGCCCTGCTGTACCTCGTGTACGGCCGCGCGGGATCGATACCTGGCGGCGACATCGCGAAGGTGGCGGCCACGACCTTCGATATCCCGTACGATCATCCGGAGTTGACGATCCGGCGGGCCGGCAATGTGGCGGGGTCCTCGGCCGACGATTTCGTCATTGCCGCCAAGCTGGGCGCTTCCCGCGACAGTTACCTCGTCTTCGCGAGCGGCGACCCCGCGACCATCGGCATCCACGAGATACCCGACAAACTCGTGACGGCGCTGGGCGACATCAACGGCGACGGCCTGGGCGACCTCTCGGTCACGGCGGCCGAGCAGGGCCCGACGCTTATCGAGGACGGCACGCAGGTCGAACACCAGGTCGAGCAGGTGTTCCTGAATTCGCCGGGCAAGGACTGGACGGCGCCGGGCGCATTCAACCTGCCCGACATGGTCTTCGAGAACGCGCGCCCCCGGTACGCGGCGGCGGGTCAACTGACGATCATTCCGGGCCTCTTTGCCGGCTTGGGCGATGTGAGCGGCGACGGCATCGACGACTTCGCGTTCGGCGACACGCTGGGCGGCAAGGTGCGGGTCTACTTCGGGGCAGAACTTACGCCGGTCGCTCCGCCGGAGACGACGGCGATTCCGCCCCGGCTGTTCCGGTTCACGCTGGCCACGCCCTGGATGGGCGCCTACACCGACCGGACGGGCCTCGACCTGAACGAGGGCGGCACGCCCGACACGCACGACGCCTTCCGCGTTGAGGGGAGCGGCCGCAACGATCACCTCTCCCAGAGCCAGAGCGTCGGCGACTTCAACCGCGACGGCTACGACGACCTCCTGGTCTGGGACGACCACGAGGCGCACCTGCTCCTGGGCCCCGTGAAACTGAGCGACGCCGACCCCATCGAGACGCGCAGCGAAATCAACATCGGCCTGGCGGGCCTCGGCGCCGTGGGCACGGGTATCGGCGACCTCGACGGCGACGGGTTCGCCGACCTGGTCTTCGTGCGGCACGACTTCTTCTTCAACGGCATGTTCTTCGAGAACAACTTCGTCGTCTCGGCCCTCTTCGGGAACCCCGACTCGAACCGTTCTCTCTCGGCGGCCGATGCCCAGACGATCGCGTCCGTGTCGGCCTGGGAGTTCGGCACGTCGCAACTGCCGCAGTTGCTCTTCTTCAATTGGGACACCGACGCGAAGACCGACCTGGTGCTGTTCGGCCGGCAGCCGCCGGCGACGCCCGGCGCCACGTGGGGCTGGGTCTTCCGCGGCGCCGATTTCGACCGCGACAGCGGCGAGTCGCTGGAGTCGGCCGATGCGTACATCACCATCGCCAAGGCCCCGGTCAACCTGTCGGACGTCGGGGAGCAGGTGCTGGGCCCCGACTTCGCCAGCAACTACGTGGTGGGCGAGATACCGAATCCGGCGTTCACCGTGGCCGCGGCCGATGTGAACGGCGACGGCCGCGACGAACTGCTCTTCGCCAGCCCTGACATCGTCGCGGTCTCGACGAAGGGGGGCGACGGAGTGCCGTCTGAGCCTCTGCCTTACAACATCGGGCGCGTCTACGGGCTCAGTCCGGCGGCGTTCAGCACGGCGGGCGGAATAGCCCTGTTCGGCGACATCGTCGGCATCATGATGATGGGCGGCGGAGGCTACTACGAGTACGTGCCGGCGGTCGTCCAGGACCTGGCGATGGGCGCCGGCGTCTTCGACATCGGCGACGTCAACCGCGACGGCTGCGACGACATCGCCGTGACTCGCACGAAAGAGGATGCCGGAATGGCGCGGGGCAGCGTCTTCCTGTATTACGGCCCGCTCTCGACCTCATCGCCGGAGCGCGCTGCGGAGGCCGACGTGATCATCCGTCGCGTCGGCGACGGCGTCCTGCCCGTCGGAACGTGGATCGAAGGGCCCATCGCGGTCACCGCCGGCGACTTCGACGGCATCCGCACGCCCGACCTCGCGATCAGCCAGCCGTGGTCGCGCCTGACCGACGGCTCGACCACCTTCGACGAGCAGTCGCGCGGCATCGTGCACGTGATCTGGGACGTGGCCCTCCAGGCCTCCGGTCTCGTGCTGGTTGCCGGGCCGGTGGACCTCGGCGGCGACGGCCTCCAGGACATGCTGGCCGTGACCGGCCAGAGCGAGGGCGACCAGTTCGGCACGCTCCCGGCGACGCCGGACCTCAACCTCGACAACGACCGGTACGACGACCTGGTGATCGGCGCCTCGCTGGCCGACTCGGTCGGCCAGTCGGTCAAGCAGGACGCCGGCAAGATCTACGCCGTGTACGGCTCCCCGCGGCGCCTCGTGCTGCCCGGCCTGGACGCCGTGGTCGAACTGACGAACCGGTCCTTCACGGGCCTCGGCGACCGGCTGGTGGACCCCGCCACGGGGCGGCCGGTGACCTTCACCGACCTCGACACCGACGGAGACGGCACGATCGACACCACGGACTTCACCCTGGGGCCCTCGCACGACGAGCGGTGGTACCGCTTCACGACCGCCGGCGACGGGAAGGCCGGCAACGTCATCCGCGTGCTGCCGACGGCGTACGCCGACCGCAACGTCATCCTGGACGGGGCGGCCGGATACATGAATCTCTACGAATACAACAACGTGCACGACACGGAGTCCGTTCTCCAGGTCGGCGGCGACTACAACTACAACGGCCTGTTCGACTTCGACCTCACGAGCCTGCTGGAACAACTCGGCGATCCCAATGCCGTCGAGAAGGCTGAACTCATCCTCCGCGCGATGATCCAGCCGAACCTGGGCTTCTACGACCCCGGCGCGTACGTTACGATGAACGGCAAGGCGTACTTCCTGGGCCTCGACTCGGCGGGCGGCGCGGACCGGTTCTGCGTCACCGACGGGACCATCCAGAACACCCTGGCGCTGGCGCGCGTCGAGGCCAAGGACCCCCACAAGATCGTGGCCGCCGGCGGCGCCCTCTTCTTCGTGGCGCGCGACAGCGGCGCCGGCTACGAACTGTGGGCGAGCGACGGCACCGGGGAGGGCACGAAGCGCGTCACCGACATCTTCCCGGGCACGGGCGACGCCAACATCAGCCAACTCACCGCGTTCGGCGGCTCCGTGTACTTCCAGGCCGACGAAGGCCTCGGTTTGGGGCTCTGGAAGGTGACCCCGCAGGGCGGCGGCGCCTATGCCGTGCAGAAACTGGCCAGCAACTTCATCGTCGGCAACATGGTCGCGGCCGGCGGCAACCTGTTCCTGGCCCAGGATAAGGGCTGGGTGCAAGGGTACCACAAGTTCGGGCTGTACTCGACCAGCGGCGGGGCGCTCGTCTCGCTGGGCGACTACTCGCTCCCGCAGGGCGAGAACGCTACGGTGCTCCAGTACTCCGGCGTCCTGGGCAGTTGGCTGTACTTCGAGGGATCCGCCAACGCGGGGGGACTCCAGCAGGGCAAGACGCAACTGTGCCGCACGAACGGCAGTGTCGTCCAGACGCTCTCGACCACCATCCCCAACGCGGGCGGCCCGCTGAAGGGCTTTGCCGCCGCCTTCAAGACGATGTTCTTCGTCGGCAACAGCACGCAACTCTGGAAGACCGATGGCTCGTCGGGCGGCACGGTCGTAGCTGCCGAACTCTTTGCCGTGCCTGACCCGGTTACGAGCGACGCCAAGGCCGTGAGCACCGGGGACCTGGCCTATCTGGTGGCGAAGGGGATGGCCGGCACCTTCCCGCAGATCAAAGTCGTGATGGTTGACGGTTCGGGCAACGTGAACGTCCTGAAGACCTTCGACAGCGGCAACCTCTCGATCCGCCGGGTGCTTGCGTATGGCACAAGTGCGCTGTTCCAGATCGACTCCGCGAACCAGACGGACCTGTGGATTACCGGCAGCACGCCGCGCACCACGCGAATCGTGCGCAGTTCCACGATCTCGAGCAAGGGCATGCACGATGTGGCCGTCCTGGGCGACCAGATCCTGTTCAACGAAACCTCGCCCATCGACGGCTCGAGCACCCTCTGGGTGAGCGACGGCCGCAAGTCCGTCCCGATTACCGCTACGGGCAACCTGACCGCCAGCGTCACCTTTGAACTCCTCGACGACGAGGGCGACGGGACCATCACGCCGCGCGATGCGAACGCCGCGGCCTCCAACTCGGTCACGATGTCCTTCACGACCGGGTCGGCTTACCAGGTCGTGCACGCCGACCTTACGGGCCTCATCCGGACGCTCCTGGAACGGGGCGACCGGAAGGCGGACCTGCGGATGGTGTCCGACTCGCGGCTCCTGTGGCAGATCGACCAGCCCGGCACGGAAGACGTGGCGGTGCCCTCTGGGCTTCAGATCACGCGCGCGCACGGCGTCCTGGTCGATGTCTGCGATGCCAACGGCGGCGTGCTGTACGAGGGCCTCGGGGCCGCCGACATGCGGTGGCTGGCCGCCGGCACGTACTACCTGCGGGTCTACAACCCGCACAAGAGCGAGCAGACCGACGATCTGCGGTTCAGCGTCGAGGTCTCGCCGCCGCCCCAGGGCCAGGCCTACAAGGCGACGGACATGGACCTCGTGGAGGGCGGCGACGGCGACGATATCGTGGTCGGCGGGCCGCACCTCGACCGGCTGTTCGGGCAGAGCGGCGAAGACGCCTTCTGGGCCGAGAAGGTCGAAGTGCGCGACCTGGAGGCCGACGAGTCGCTCCGCGCCCCCGACCAGAAGGATCGCCTCGTGAACGATCCGCCCAAGATCCTCGACCCGGTCGTCAACGGCGTCTTCGTGGACTCCCAACTGGTCGTCGCCGTTGCATCGAGCCTCGGCTTTCCGGTCCGCTTGGTCTCCGGCCATTGGCTCTTTGCCTTGCCGGTCCACGCCAGCGAGATGAACACGCTGACGCGGCTGGACCTGCGCGGCGAGAGGTCCATAGACCTGTCGGGCATCGAGTATGCCACGAACCTGATGACGCTGAACCTGGCGGGACGGCTGATGCACGGCGGCCTCGAGCCCATTGAGCCGCGCGCCGCCGAGGCGGGCAAGCCCGACGCCGGCGAGCAGGTGGGCCTGCGGCGGCTCCAGTACCTGGGGCTGGACGACACCCGCGTCGACGCCTCGGACCTGATGACGATCGAGTTGATGGTGCTCCTCAGGACCCTGTCGGCCGCGGGCAACGTTATCACCACCACCCACGCCCTGCACGACATGGCTGAGATGCGGTACCTCGACCTGTCGAACAACATGCTTACGTCGCTCAACTCGCTGGCCGAGATGCCGCACCTGAAATACGCCCTCCTCCAGAACAACTACCTGGTGAGCATCGGGCCGCTCGTCCAGGGCGAGATCCTCGACGACGGCGATTGGGACCTCGGCTACAACGAGTTCCTGTCGGACGGCGTGACGCCGTACCGGTGGTTCCACAACCAGAACCCGGTCGCGACCGCCTTCCGCGACGACTACCATTACCTCGATGCCGACAACGGCGCCGTGGCCGTGTGGTCGTTCACCGGCCTGCCGCGCGGCTCGTACCAGGTGCTGGTGACCTGGCATGAGGGCACCGGGCAGACGTCGGCGGCGCCGTACGCCATTTCGGGCGTCGACGATCCCGTTACGGTGAACCAGAAGTTCGCGCCGATCGGTCCGTACTACGACGGCAGGCCGTGGCAGAGCCTCGGCGCCTTCGAGGCGCTCGACGACGGCTCGCTCATGGTCAAACTCGGCACGGCCGGTACCGACGGCACGGTCGTGGCCGACGGCGTCATGCTCCTGTCGCCCGAAGGGCCGGCCCAGGACCTGCGGCTGGTGAATCTGCGCGGCAACGGGCTGGGCACGGATGCCTACGACATCTTCCTGCCGCTGGTGCCCGACCGGGTGACGAACCCCGCGTTCGAATTGCTTTACGACCCGAACACGGCGGGGCCCGTCTGGCTGGAGGGCTACGGCCCGCAGACGCTGCTGCCCGGGCAGACCTTCGGCGAGATCGACGCCCTGGCGGCGAACCTGTCGCACGATTCGGGGTGGCAGATGCTGGTCGGCGTGGGCGGCTCGGCCGAAGTGCTGCGCTACGCCGGCCCGTACGACGCCTCGCCCGGCGCGTTCCTGGGTATCGCGGCCACGACGAAGCAGCCCGGCCAGACCGGCATGGCTACGGTGGCGGCGGTCGCGCGCGATCCCTTCGGGTACCTTCTCGTCCTCGACTCGTCGCAGGGCAGGCTGTACCGCGTCGACTCGATGAACGGGCAGATCGTCACGGCCCTGACACTGCCGACGATGCCGGGCGTGGACGCCCCGAGCGACATGACGGTCCGCGGCGACATCATCTACCTGCCCGACCTGGCCTCCCACAGCATCCTGCGGTACCAGGCCACGCTCAGCGGCCTTGTGGCGATGTCGTCCATCGGCTCCCTGCCCAGCGACGCCGACTTCTACCGCATCGCCTCCAGCCCCGACAGCAACTGGATCTGGGTGGGCACGCGCTCGCAGAACTACAACTCCGACACCCTCCGGCCCTACACGCTGGATGGCTCCAACTCGCTCGTCGTACTCCTGAGCGGTTACAGCCTGGTGGACTTGGTGCAGGCCGACAGCGGCAACCTCTACGTCCTGGCGTCGCGGTGGATCGGCGGCCAGTTGCCCGTTGAACTGAGCGTGCGGGAGTATAACAGCCTGGGCACGTTCCTGCGGACGGTGGTGACGACCAACGTCGACATCTTCGGCCAGCCCGCCATGGAACTCGGTCCCGACGGCTGCGTGTACCTGACGAACCCGTCGGTCGCACAGGTCGACAAGTACAGCCTCTACAATGGGCAGTTCCTCGGCACGGTGGTCTCGGGGCAGGGCTCTTTGACGTTCCCGAGTTTCGTTGCGATCCTGCCGCCGACGTACTCGTTCAAGGTCGTCCACGACGTGGGCGCCCACCTCTTGGCCATCCCCTACCAGGGCAGCCTCTACTACTGGACCGACGCGTCCACGGGCGCGGCCCAGGTGACCATCCAGGCGTACGACGGCCAGACGTTCCCGCCGGGGTCGATCTTGCAGTTGGCCAGGGGCCGCTCTTCCGAGATCACGTTCACGCTCCAGAGCAACACGGGCGGCATCTACGGCACCAAGTACGACGACTACAACCACAACGGGTATCGCGATTACTGGGAGCAGGGCCTCGAGAACTGGGTCATCTACATCGACCTCGACCGCGACGGCCAGCGCGACGTCGGCGAGCCGTACACGCTTACCGACGCCAACGGCGACTACGGCCTGCCGGGCGTGCCCTTCGGCTACTACGCCCTCGGCGAGCAGTCTCAGGACTACGCCATGCAGATTTCGCCGCCCCCCGGCGCCCAGATCGGCTTGGCGACGGTCTCCGATGCCGACTTCGAGGAGACCGCCGACGGATTTGCGATAGACAACACCGGCGCCACGGTGCCCGGCCTGTGGCACGTTACGGCGCGGCGCGGCGGCGACGCCGGCCACAGCGCGTCGCACAGTTTCTGGTTCGGCGACGAGGCCCACGGCAACTACAACGTCGGCGACACCGCCGGCACCATCACCTCCGGCGGGATCAGCCTCGTCGGGGCCACCTCGGCCACGCTGACCTTCAACTACTTCCTGAACGTGGAGATGGACCCCGGCTACGACACGGCCGACGTCTACGTCTCGCCCGACGGCTCGACCTGGACGCAGGTGGCCTCGAGATCCACGATCACCGGCGTGCAGAAACTGACCAACGACAGCGCGTGGCACGCGTGCACCGTGAACCTCAGCGCATTCCTCGGCCAGACGATCCAGGTCCGCTTCGCGTTTGACACCCGCGATCCCAGCGCCAACACGTTTGAGGGCTGGTTCGTGGATGACGTCTCGGTCACGGCCAACCTGAGTGTGAGGGGCGACCTGGGGGTCCTGGTCGACGACGGCAACCCGTCGGTCATGGGCGTCGACTTCGGCAACCGCACCATCGTGGACATCGGCCCCGACCTGGTGGTGAACGAGGGCACGCCGGTCTGGTTCTACGCGTACGTGGCGGACCTCGAACTTGCCTACATGCTGAAAGACATCCGGCCGGGCGCCAGCGGCTCTGTGCCGAGAGACATGGCCATCTACGACGGCATCGTCTACTTCTCGGCCAGCGACGGCACCCATGGCCGCGAACTTTGGGGCTACAACGGCACCACCGTCAAGATGGTCGCCGACATCAGGGAGGGGCTGAACTCGTCCTCCCCGACGGGCCTGACCGTGTGCGGCGACTACCTGTACTTCTCGGCCGACGACGGCACCCACGGCGCCGAACTGTACCGGTTCGATGGCAAAAAGGCCGAACTGGTGGAGGACCTCAACCCCGGCGTCGACAGTTCGTCGCCGACGAGCCTGTTCGCCTGGAACGGCAGCCTGTTCTTCGACGCGTACACGCCGCGCTACGGGCGCGAACTCATGGTGACCGACGGCACGGGAGTCCGGCTGGTGAAGGACATCAACCCGAAGGGCGACTCCGACCCCTCCGACTTCGCCGTGTACGGAACCAGCCTGTACTTCGCCGCAACGGACTATGTGGTGGGCCGCGAGTTGTACCAGACCAACGGCGACACCGTGAGCCTCGTCGCCAACATCAACCCCGACCCGCCGACCGCTGTGCCCGCAGACTCCTCGCCGACGGACCTGGTGGCGTACGACGGTGGGCTGTTCTTTGCCGCCACCAGTGCTTCGGTCGGCCGCGAGTTGTACTACTGGAACGGGACCTCGTGGGGCCTCCTGTTCAACGTGGCGCCGGGCACGGCGAACTCGAGTCCGACCGACCTGACGGTGGCCAACGGCATGCTTTACTTTGCCGCCTCAGACCAGGCCGGCGACCGCGAACTCTACTCCTGGGACGGCTCGCCCTGGCTCAATAGAACCGATGTCTGGTTCGGGGGCTCCTCCAACCCGCAGTACCTGACCGTCTTCGACGGCCTGCTGTACTTCTCAGCCATCGACGAGCACGGCAGGGAACTGTGGCGCCTGGAGCCCCTGGACGGCTGGCTCCCCGTCCTTGCCGCCGACATCAACGGCAGCGGGTCGTCGAGCCCCAAGTATCTGACCGTCTTCGGCGACTCCCTCGTGTTCGCGGCCACCGACGGCATCCACGGCGAGGAACTGTATCGCTTCCTGCCGCATCCCCAGTTCAGTTACCAGTGGACGATCACGGGGCCGTCGTACACCCTTGACAGCGGCCAGGGCACGCAGTTCCTCCAGTTCACGCCCACGGCCCTGGGGATGTACACGGTGGAGGCCGAGGTCGGCATTGGGGGCACGGCGTTCACCTTCGCCGACACCGCCTACGTGCTCTCGGTCGAAGGGCCGCCGCGCATCACCGACATCCTCTTCAACAAGCCGGGGATGACCGTCAGCAACGTCGATCCGAGCGACGCCGGCGTGCAGCTCATCCAGGTCACATTCTCCAAGGTGGTGACCTTCACGTCCGGCGCCGTCACGGTCTACCCGGTGACCTTCGAAGACGGCGTGGAGCAGATCGGCGACGTGCAGCCCGGGTATGTCGTGACGGGCTCGGGCACCGAGACGCTGACGATCACCTTGCCGCCGGGCTCGGTCGTGGATACGTGGGTGAAGGTCACGATCGTCGCCGACGCGGTGCGTGACGACGGCGACCGTCCACTGGATGGCGACGCCCGGTACTGGAGCGCGTACATCTACAGTCCTGACAACCTGCCGACCGGCGACGGGGAGCCCGGCGGCGACGCCGTCTTCTACGTCGGCAGCCTGCGCGGCGACTTCTACACCGACCCCGCCGGCGACGGTGGGTACCAGGTCACCGAAGAAGACGCCGACGCGTTCATGGCCGCGTTCGGGCTTGGAGACCCGAGCGCCGACATGCGCGGCAAGGGCTCCGGCAACGTCGAGCCCGACGGCCAGGTCGGGCCCGAGGACCTCGACGCGTTCATCGCGGCGTACAATGCGGCCGCCGCGGCCGGCACGCATCTCGACCCGCTGCCCTACGGGGGCGGTGAGCGGCTGGCCGCAGGCGCCGGTCAGGCATTGGGGGCCGCCGAGACCTCGGCGGATCAGCCGACTGAGGTCGACGTGCTGGCCCTGGCCGCCCAGCGGGCGAGAGACGAGCGGGCCCTGCCGTCGGGCGGCCAGGCGGCGCCAGATTCCGCACAGGCGGGCGATTCCTTGCTGTCGGCGGCGGGCGCGGCCCTCGGCACAGGCGACTCCGCGATGGCACTGACGGTGCAGGCCGACGACGGCCCGACGCATGTCCTGGCGGCCCGGTCAGCGGCGGGCGCCACTCCGGCGGGCGGGGCGGCGCTTGACCCGAGCGGCGGCCTGATGGACCTGGCGGCACTCACGCCCCTGAAGGTGATGCTGAACTCCTGAACCCGGCCCAGGCGGGCGAGTTCGGGCCATTGTATGTCACCGGGACCCGTCGACCTTGGCGGCAGGTTGACTGTCGACGAGGGCCATGCTTAGCGCGATCTTCTCGCATGTGGCCATGTCTTCGGGTTTCTGGGCGGAGAAGTGCACGTGGAGTTTCTGGGCGTCTCCGAATGAGACGATTGTTTCGGCGTTGGTTCGGGCCTGGCTGCCCGTCCCGCTCGTCCACCGCGTCCAGGACGTCTTCTGCCCGAGGAAGGTTCCATCGGTCGCCTCGACCTCCGGCGGCTTTCTCATCGAAGGTCCCCTTCCTGAGTAGAACCCAAGAGGT
>Ga0315289_10013500_pt1 | contig 11433 bp, 17 predicted proteins | sample YL17G11_40_MG_FD_203452 | JGI IMG/M metagenome (GOLD analysis project Ga0315289, IMG submission 203452) | Sediment microbial communities from Yellowstone Lake, YNP, Wyoming, USA - YL17G11_40 | ecosystem: Environmental > Aquatic > Freshwater > Lake > Sediment | place: USA: Wyoming | collected... | reverse complement strand
ATCCGTTCATAATTACACCAGGCTTAAATCAGTCCTCTTTTTGCCAACCAAGGCATCACTTTATTTTTATCAACAGTGCCTAGCTTGCTCCAATCATCATTGCGTCCAAACCATTTTAATTCTTCAATGTCAGTAGATGGCTTAATTTTTCCAACAACCTCACCGGTATAAAATTTTATATTTAAAATAGTATTTTTTTCGAGTGTCGCCATATCTTCAAACTCAGCAAAAAACTTTAAAGATGGTTTGATCAAATCTGCGCCCAACTCTTCTTTCACTTCTCTTACAAGAGCATCTTCTTCACTTTCTCCATCTACAATCTTTCCACCTGGGGTGAAATATCTATCTTTTCTAAATTCTCTGGTAAATAAAATTTTTTTATCTTTAATAATTAGCAGACTAGATTTACGAATTTTTTTCATTTTTTACACCGAACAAATGAGAGCTGAGGCGGGGATTTGAACCCCGAATTTCGAGTTGTTTCACAATCTCTCGCTCTGCAGGCGATTCTGCTCATTCCTGTGATGCGCATTGCCGGATTGCAGGCGTTACCTTTCTGCCACCTCAGCTTCAATATTTTCATTCTTTGTTTTAAACTTGTATTTGGGATACAATATTTAAACTTTTCCCATATAAGATACCTAGATTGGTGATTGAAATTTTTAAAACCTATTTCCTTTTGCCATTTTTCAAGATTTTGTTTTCCATTTAACTGTACTTTAATATCATTTTTATTGCACTCAAAACCTAGGTATTTAATTGTACTAGACAGTTGGCCAATGAATTTTTTATCACAAATTTTGATTTCAATTACAGGATATGAATTTAACTTATATGTGCCTCTTTTTGCAAAAAATAATGAACCATCTGTATCAACTAATCCTCTTAAAAATACCCTCAAATATTTTTTTGAATTGAAAATCCAAGGAGGTGTAGTCAACTTATTGATTTTTTTACCCTTCGGAAATCCAAGATAAAGTAAAAATCTTGAAATTGCTTTCGAATTAATTTCGATGTCAAACTTTCCTTCTTTCCTTCTTTTTCTGACCCTCGGCTCTACTCCGAATAATTCTGTTATAAGGTTAGTGACATAATTTTTATAAATAAAATCTTCAGTTAGATTAAGTGATATTCCAAATCTATGAATTCTACCTTTATCTAATATGGTACCATCTCCAAACATTATGCCAAAGAATTCTGACAAATTTTCTGAAATTTCAGGTAGTTTTATACCCCGCTTGATGTCATAGCTTGAAAATTCAATTGATTTCAATTTAAACAATTAACTCACCATAATATTTACATATTTAAATTTTTTATTTCCTCTCAAATAAACTCGTGCTAAGATATCTTTCGCCCGTGTCAGGCAGTATTGCAACTATTGTCTTGCCTTTGCCAAGCTCTTTTGCTTTTTGCAGCGCAACATGCATCACAGCACCTGAGCTCATACCAACCAGCAATCCCTCCTTCAGCGCAAGCTCCCGGGTAGCTTCAAAAGCGTCTTCATCTTTGATATAGACTTTATCATCAATCCATTTGCGGTTGTATATGCCAGGCCTATAAGCTTCCTTCAGGCTTTTCATTCCCTGCAGCTTGTGGCCTAGAAAAGGTTCGACACCCACAACGATTATTTTCGGGTTCAATTCCTTCAATCTTTTACCTGTTCCTATCACTGTTCCAGTTGTCCCCATCGCTGCAACAACCATATCCACCTTTCCACAAGTATCCTTCCAAATCTCTTCAGCTGTAGTTTCATAGTGTGCCTGCACATTTGCTGGATTGTTGAACTGGTCCGGCATGAAATATTTTTTCGGCTCCTTTTCAGCCATTTTGTACGCCAGTTCAATTGCACCGTCAGTTCCTTTTTCTTTCGGCGTCAGAATAAATTCAGCGCCAAAAGCTTTCAGTATTTTTCTCCTTTCCTCGCTGACAGATTCAGACATGACAAACATTATTTTGTAGCCTTTCACTGCAGCAACTATTGCCAATCCTATTCCAGTGTTGCCGGAAGTCGGCTCGAGAATTATTTTTTTCTTGTCAAGTTTGCCTTCCGTTTCAGCTGTTTTAATCATATATTTTGCTATACGATCCTTAACAGAGCCGCCGATATTCTGCCGCTCCAATTTCGCGAGAACTGTAGCATCTTTTTTTCCAACCAATTTGTTTATTCTTACGAGAGGAGTGTTGCCAATTAAATCTAAAGCGTTGTTAGCAATAGAAATAGTTCTAAGAATGTCCTTATCCTTTGCAACAGCAAAGACGTCCACCCATCTATTTCACCTTCTAAATGTTAGCTTATTAAAGTTTAAATATGTTATGATATGGGAAGTAAGTGGGTCAAGCCCTATATTTATTTAGATACAAAAATCAGAATGTATATTCATCCCTAACATTGGTGAATAGGATGCCGTATAAAGACCCCAAGAAAGCTCGCCAAAGTGTTAAAAAGTCTTACATAAAAATAAGAAACGACCCAAAGCGATTAGCTAGGCGCAGAGAAAGACAAAAAATTTGGATGAGAGAATGGCGTAAGGAACATCTAGAAAGGGCAAGACAATTATGCAGAGAAAGTCAGAAAAGAAATTACGATAAAAATGAGCACAGTGCATATATAAGAAATTGGCGAAAAAACAATCCATACAATTATGAGCGTTATAAGGAACAAGATAGGCAATTGGAAAAAATGAAAAGATTAAAAGCCATCAAATTACTTGGTAGTAAATGTATTAATTGCGGGATATCTGATGTCAGAGTCTTGGAGGGGCATCATATTAATGGCATAAAGAATGATAGATTCGCTAAAAGATGGTGGAGACATTCAAATGAGATAAAGGATAAAATAATCCTACTTTGTTCAAACTGCCATATAATCAAACATTATAAGGAGGGAGAATAGCATAGGTTATGTATATTTGTGGACTGGGGGTGGCGGCGGAAAGACAACCAATGCTCTTGGCCTCGCTCTGAGGTCTATCGGCCACGGCCAGAAAGTTGTTATCATACAATTCCTGAAAGGCCAGAAAAACATCGGCGAGGTTAAATTTCAAGAATTACTGCCGGGGCAGTATGAGATACACCAGTTCGGCACAGCTGATTTTGTCGACCCAAGACATCTGCGGCCTTTGGATTACGAGCTTGCCTACAAAGGTGTTGAATTCGCAAGAAAAAAAATCAAGGAGGAGCCGGACTTGTTCGTTTTGGACGAGGTGAATATAGCTGCGGCAGGCGGCCTGGTCAAGATAAAAGACATACTCGACCTGCTGAAGGACATACCTGAGAAGACTACTGTTGTCATGACGGGCCGCTTCGCACCAAGGGAATTTTTGGAGAGGGCCGAATTCGTCAACGAGATAATAGATTTAAAACATCCAAAAGATATACCATCTACCAAAGGAATACAGTATTGAGTTGATTGTATGGATGCGAAAAAAATACGGGAAGACTTTCCGGTTTTGCAGCAGAAGATAAAAGGCAAACAGCTGATTTACTTTGACTCCGCATGCATGTCCTTGCGACCAAAACAGGTTATAGCTGCTATGAATGAATACTATGAGCAATATCCTGCATGCGCTGGCCGCAGCATCCACTCGCTTAGTCAGAGAGTGGATGAAGAATACAGGAAAGCTCGGGAAGTTGTGGCGAAATTCATCGGCGCAAAGCCAGAGGAGATAGTTTTCACTCGCAACACGACTGAAGGCATTAATCTTGTTGCGTATTCCTTAGGGTTGAAGGAAGGCGACGCAGTTGTTACGAGCGATATCGAGCACAACTCAAACCTTCTGCCGTGGCAAGCGCTTTTCAAGAAAGGCGTCGAACACAGGATAGTCTTTTCAGGCAATATGCAGTTCGACGAAAATAATTTCAGGAAAGCGATGGGCAGCAGTGTTAAACTAGTTTCTTTTGTTCACACTTCAAACCTCAGCGGCTACACTTTCCCAGCAGAGAAGATTGCAAAAATTGCTCACGACAACGGCTCTTTGGTTATGTTCGACTGCGCTCAATCAGTCCCGCACAAACAAATTGATGTGCATAAGTTGGGAGCGGATTTTATCGCATTTTCAGGCCACAAGATGCTCGGACCGTCTGGTATGGGTGTTTTGTACGGCAAAAAAGATTTGCTTGAAGAATTAAATCCGTTTTTGCTTGGCGGCGACACGGTTGCTAACTCGACATACGAGACGCACGAATTGCTGAAGCCGCCCGAAAAGTTCGAGGCGGGTCTGCAGAACTATGCTGGTGCCATTGGCTTGGCAGCTGCAGTGAAATATCTGGAAAAAGTTGGGATGAATGATATTGAAAAGCATGAGGAGAAGTTGAACGAGATTATTACCGACGGCATAGCTGGCATAAACGGTTTGAAAATTATCGGTCCGCAGCCTGCAAAACTGCGTGGAGGCATCATTTCATTTGTTGTTGACGGCCTCAACCCGCACGACATAGCTATGGCTCTTGACAGCACTGCAGGAATTGCTATACGTTCAGGCGCGCACTGCGTGCACAGCTGGTTCAACGCAAACAACATGCCTCGCGGCTCTGCTCGCGCTTCACTCTACCTGTATAACACAGAAGAAGAGGCAAAGATATTTATTGGCAAACTGCGAGAGATTTGTAATACGCTAAGGTGAAAAAATGGTCATATGCATAATTGCACTTGTTGTCTTCAGCATCGCTGGCCTGTGGTCGGTCAGATACCGCCAGCTTGCCCGTGAGGCCTTTGATTGTACTTTTCGTACACTTACTTTCCAGCCGTGTAGAACTAATCTCCAAGACAGAATAAAAATGAATGTCACGTCAAAGCTCATCGGCCGTTTTCCCTCGCTGGCAAGAGCTTTTTACAAATACTTCAAAATCTTCTCCTGGATTTTTGTCATAATTTTCTTCGGCAGCATGTTTTACACAGCCTATACAGTCTACAACCTGATAGTTTATGGTACGTGCGATCCTTCTTCCAGCTCTGCTACATGCACAATAAAACAAGCAGCTAGTTTTCTAGGATGCGGCTTGGAAACGCTTTTCATCTACATAACGATAGCCGTTTTGTCGATACTGCTAGTTTACCTTGTTTACAAATATGTAAAACTTAAATAGTTGTCTGACGAACTGATTTCGTGGAAATATGAGAGAATACATTAAGAATTTTGTGATAAGGCATCCCACAGCCGCCCAGCTTTTAGCTGCGAATGGATATGCTGCAGCAATTTCATTGCCCCTCTCTTTATACATATATTCTTTAAAAAACCCGCAAGACTTTGCTTTCGCTTATAAAGTTGCAATTCCAGCGGGAATAATCACCTATTCTACAATCGTTCTTGCCGGCGCTTTAAAATTCGGAAAAATAATTGACAAAAAAATTTCACAAATTTGGTCGGATTTTGAAGAACAAGTTCTCGAAGAAACAGGTATTTTCAAATAATCTTTATCATTGCTTTAAAGAATCTTTTGTGCAAAATTTCCAAATTCTCAAAATACTTAAAGCTTAAATAGTCTAAATTCATTAAATACTTCAAAGCTGGTGGCATGCAGGTAAAAATCAAGCACGTCTACATCGGTCTTATAATAACCGTAGCCGTGGCTATAGTCGCGCTTGCAGGGTTTTCGATGACTGGCTACTTTTCAGCGCCTGCCGGCAGGTACGATAATTTTGCGAAGTGCTTGACAGAAAAAGGCGTGGTTATGTACGGGACGGAGTGGTGTAGCCACTGTAAAAATCAAAAGCTTATGTTCGGCGACTCTTTCAAGTATGTCACATACGTGGAGTGCACGACCGACGAGGCAGAGTGCACTGCAAAAGGCGTAACAGGCTACCCGACGTGGATTATAGGCGGAAAGGCCTACCCTGGGGAACAGTCGCTGCAGAGCCTTAGCACTTTGGCGGGCTGCCCGCTGCAATAAAGCTTAAAAAGATTAAAATCCTTAAAACAAGTAAGCTATCGTGATACAATGGCCGAGGAAAAGAAAAAGGTTATAACAATAAAACTACCGCATATCAACGTTTGGATGGTTTTGTCGGTTATACTGGCAGCTGTTCTTGTGCTGAATTTAACAGGTCTGCTGCCTTTCAAAAATACTGGTCTAGTTGCTCTTGGGTCGCAAGACGCTGCAAACAAGGCTATAGACTACATAAACAACAACCTGGTGCAGACAGGCGAGGCAGAATTGGTTTCTGTAGAAGAGCTCAGCGGCATGTACGTGGTCACAACGTCTTATCAAGGACAAAATATTCCAATATACGTGACAAAAGACGGTGGTTTCCTGTTTTTATCGCAGCCTTACAACACAAGCGAGGTAATACCAAAACAGACAGAAACAACTCAACCAGAAGAAATTCCGAAGACTGACAAACCCTCAGTTGGGCTGTACATATTTTCTTATTGCCCTGCTGGAACTAGCGCATTAGATTCTTTTGTTCCTGTTGGAAAGCTGTTAGGAAGCAAAGCAGATATGAAAGTTAAGTTTTTCAGTAATATGCATGGTAATCACGAACTTCAACAAAACGAGATTCAAGAATGCATTCAAGAAAGCGAGCCCTCCAAATATTGGGATTATGCTGGCAACTATGTGGAAGAAGTTTATAACAAGTGCGGTGGAAGTGGAGATGTAGATTGTGATAAAAATGAATCTATGAATTTAATGCAGAAGGTAGGAATTGATGCAGAAAAAATAATGACGTGTGTGAAAGAAAAAGGCGAGACTCTATATTCGAATGACAAAAACGATGCCTCTGAATTTAATTTGCAATATTCTCCTTCAATTGTAGTGAACGACGTATCTCTGGGTTCCGATTTTGACAGATCACCAGAAGGAATTAAAAATATAATTTGCTCGGCATTCACAACACAACCATCAGAGTGCTCTCAAACTCTTTCTGAAGGCTCTGCTTCTTCATCCTCGTCTGGTGGATGTCAGTAAGAATAATATATGACTTTCACATATATTACATATGAGAATTACAATCTATATTCCAGACGAATTGGCAAAAAAGATTGATGATAAAAGAAGAAAAATGGATAAAATTCCAACGGTGTCTTCGTTGATTCAAGATGCACTAGAGTTTTATTTTAAGAAAACTTAAATAGTATGAATATCATATATATGATATGAAACTAAAAATGGGATACAAAAATTTTGTAAAGAATTATCCTGAAATTTATCATTCGGCGGTATATTACCCAACCTTCTTAAAACTAAGAAAGAAAGGAAATAGTTTTCAAACCATAAAAAATACTCTTTATAAGAAAGTTCCATACTCTACACTTCATTTTTGGTTTCATGGAAGAATTCCATTACCGTTCAAAGAGTTTTCTTCAATTAAAAAGGAGTTCAATGAGAAAGATTTGGAAAATTTAGGGACAATTGTTGGGCATGTATTGGGAGATGGTGGAATAACAAGGAAAAAAATCTTACGATATTGTAACACAGAAGATTCCCTAATAGATGAATTTCAAAATGCAATTAATGACGTATTCCATAAAAGTCCGATGAATAAATTCAAAGAAAAGACTGGGATTATTAGATTGGATTATCCACGACTGATTTCTAGGGCTTTATTATGTCTTTTTGGAGAATTTTCATTAGGTGGAGGAAATAAAAAAATTACATATCAAATCGATAGAATGCCAGTTTGGTGGAAAATAAAATTAATTCAGGCGTTTTATAACGATGACGGTTCTGTTCCGGATTCTGGACATTATATGGGTGTTACATTTAAGCAAAAAGATAAGGATCTCACACTATGGGTGCAAAAAATTCTAAAGAAGCTTGGCATAATTTCAAGATTGACTAAAGATGAAAATAGATGGCACTTAAGAATTACAAATTATTTAGATATGGTAAAATTTAGAGAAAAGGTTAATTTTTCTAAGGGTTACAGAAAGCAGGTTCACCTTGATGAAATTATAGCAAGGATAAAATATCCCCATTGGAAAACAAAAAATCAAATTATTGAATTACTAAAAAAAAGGACAAAAACTAGAAAAGAGTTGGTCAGCATCCTGAATCTAAAGGCAGGAACTATATATGGGCACTTACACGGATGGAAAAGAAAAGGTAAGATTAAAAAAACTACAAAAGGACTTGTTGATATTGGCATGATAAAAGTTAGAAAAAAAGGTAGAATTAATATTTACGAACTCGTTTGATTGGCAGCACAGGAACAGATGCAAGCGGCGGATGCTAAATAGTTCAACTTTCTACGGGTAAAACTGAACAACACATTTCCATTCAGAGGCATATGTCGGTGCACAACCTTTAAATATAACGCCGTTATCATATTATTATAGATTTTATGCGCATCTACATGGATTATGCTGCGACTACGCCCGTCGATCCCAGAGTCCTGGCAACTATGAAGCCGTACTTTTCCGAAAAATTTGGCAATGTCTCTTCACTTCATTCATTTGGGCAAGAGGCAAAGTATGCCATGGAGGAGGCGAGAAACAACATTGCAGGATTGATTAAAGCAGAAAGCAGCGAGATAATTTTCACGTCCGGCGGAACTGAGTCGAACAATTTCGCCATAAAAGGAATAGCTTTTGCAAACCGCGAAAGAGGAAGACACATAATTACTTCTGCCATAGAACATGATGCTGTCTTGGAGCCATGCAAATGGCTGAAAAAATTTGGTTTTGATATAACAGTATTGCCTGTTGATAAATATGGCTTGGTTGATCCAGCAGATGTTGAAAAGACTATAAGGAAGGACACAATACTAGTTTCGATAATGATGGCTAACAACGAAATCGGCACTATACAAAAAATAGGCGAGATAGGCAGAATCTGCTCGAGGAAGAATGTGCCATTCCATACTGACGCTGTTCAGGCGTTCGGGAAAACACCGATTGATGTTGAAAAGATGCATATTGATCTACTGTCTGCATCAGCGCACAAGATGTACGGGCCGAAAGGTGTTGGCTGCCTTTACGTTAGGAAAGGTTTGAAGATTGATCCGCTGTTGCACGGTGGCGGGCATGAATTCGGCTTGAGATCGACTACGGAAAATGTTGCTGGTATAGTCGGTTTTGGTGCTGCGGCCGAATTGAGGAAAAAAGAAATGAAGCCTGAAGCTAAACGACTGACGAAAATGAGAGACAAACTGATTAAAAATACGATGAAAATTGATCATTCACATTTGAACGGCCATCCGACATTGCGTTTGCCAAACAACGCAAACTTCTGGTTTGATTTCATCGAGGGCGAGTCGCTGATTATGCATCTCGACGCTAAGGGTGTTGCCGCTTCCACCGGGTCAGCATGCTCTTCAAAGGATTTGGAGCCTAGTCATGTGCTGCTTGCAATAGGTTTGAGGCATGAGCAGGCGCACGGCTCGCTTAGATTAACGCTTGGAAAATATAACACCGATGCGGATGTAAAATATGTTTCGAAAGTTTTGCCCGAGATTGTTGAGAAATTGAGAAATATTTCGCCGTTCAAAAGATGATAAGATGATTGATGCCACGTACACAAAGAAGGTAATGAAATATTTTAGGCATCCGAAAAATGTCGGCAGGATTAAAAATGCAGATGGCTTCAGTAAAGTGGGGAACGCCCTGTGCGGAGACTTGATGCAACTTTACATAAAAGTTGGAAAAAACAAGGCCGGCAAGTTAATAATAAAAGATATAAGGTTTGAAACGTTCGGATGCGTTGCTGCACTAGCGACAAGCAGCATGATAACTACTTTAGCAAAAGGGAAAACAATAAAAGAAGCGTTGAAAATTTCTAGGGAAAAAATAGTGAAATCTTTGGGTGGATTGCCCGCCATAAAAATTCATTGTTCTGTTCTAGCTTCAGATGCTTTGGCTGAAGCCATATACGACTATTTTTCAAAAAATAACTTACCAATTTCTGCAGAGCTGCAAGAAAGGCACGAGAAGATAAAGAAAGAAACGGAAGAGATAGAGAAGAGGTACAAAGACTACATAAAGATGGAGAAGAAAATCTGGAAATTGAAAGGGAAATAGAAAACAGCTGAAGATGAGAAAATGAATTTTGATGAAAAGGTTTGGCAATTATTGAAAAAAATTCCTCGCGGCCGCGTTACAACATACGGAGCAATAGCGCGCAAACTTCACTCCAAAGGTTACAGGGCTGTGGGAATGGCTTGCCACCGCAATCCTTACACACCTGTAGCTGCTTGCCATCGAGTTGTTTGCAGCGACGGAAGTATCGGTGGGTTTGGTAGCGGTGTGAAGAAAAAAATTCACATACTTGAAAGAGAGGGTATAAAAGTAAGAAAAAATAAGATTGTTGATTTCGAAAAAGTTCTATATAAATTCTGAATTATATGTTACTAGACCTCAGATATTTTGGAAATCTGCTATCTGCAAATTCTTCCCCACAATATGGGCATTTAATTCCTTGGCAGGAAAGAACTGCCTCTTCACAATCTTTACATCCAAAAGTTCTCGCATAACTTCTATCATATTTTCTACGGCATTTTTTGCATTCTACCAAATCTTTTTTACTCACTAACTTATCACCCGAATGAACATTAAATATAATTTAAGCCACGCTGAGATTTTAACCTAGAACTTTTATAATATTTGTTCCAAATCTCAAACTCGTCAAATCTTTTTATACAAACCTCATTTTCATCATGAAGTATGCCAGTACAACTCAAGCTTATCTCCAAATAATCATTTATATCAGGTCTAAACGAATGTGGCATGTTCTTAGGAACGAAAACACTCTTTCCAACACTGAAAGCTTCTTCCTTACATAGGCTCCCTGATTTTGTATACAAAACTCCTTGTCCCCTTTTCACAACAAGAGCCTCACCCACATCCGTATGATAATGGAGATCAACAGGTATAGAAAATATAATATCGATAACTGTATAACCAAGATTTTTTACTACTTCACCAGAATATGGACTTCTAAAAAGTAGCCCAGATTTCTTATCTAAAACATATCCATAATATTCGTTCTCACTAACCACTCTGTCTAAAAAACCAAGGCTTGTATTCTCTTTATACCATTTTTTAATATGTTCATTCTCCAGCTGGTCTACAATATCTAGCATAATCTATAGCATTATTTTTAACTATTTAAGTTTTTGTAAGAACCTTTCAAAAATATTTTTAATAAATGCAAAGGATTTTATTTTATAATTTTATGCAGGGGGTGAGATTTGAACTAATCTATTGATTATTTTTCCTAGAAATAATATCCTTAGCTGAATCTACTGCTCGATTCAAACTTTCGATTTTATCAATATCTAATTTGAATCCTACATTTTCTGAAAAAGAAATAACATTTTTTGAACCTCCACGTATCCAGAAATATGCTTCGAATTTACCAAATCTGTTAGGGCAAGCTTCCATAACTTCACTACAATTTACATTAAACTCGTCCAGAAGGTATTTTATTTCGTTTAAAAATTCTATTAAATTTTTTCGTAATTTAATGTTTTTAGTCATTTTCAAAATCGCAACA
>Ga0315289_10013499_pt1 | contig 11433 bp, 15 predicted proteins | sample YL17G11_40_MG_FD_203452 | JGI IMG/M metagenome (GOLD analysis project Ga0315289, IMG submission 203452) | Sediment microbial communities from Yellowstone Lake, YNP, Wyoming, USA - YL17G11_40 | ecosystem: Environmental > Aquatic > Freshwater > Lake > Sediment | place: USA: Wyoming | collected... | reverse complement strand
CGGCACGCGGCCCATAACGGGACCTCGGTTTATACCGGCATAGAGACCTTCCCTCTCTTTCCTGACAGGCTCTCCAGGGGGATCACCTCCCTTCTCCCCGGCCAGGACCGGATGGCGGTCATCATCGAGTACGCCGTACTCCCCGATGGTGATTTCCGCCCGGGCGAGGTGTACCGTGCCCTCGTCTCCAACAAGGCGAAACTCGTGTACGAGGAGATCGGGGACTGGTTCGAGGGGGCAACGCCGGTCCCGCAGGTTGTTCTTGACGTTCCGGGCCTGGAGGCCCAGCTCCGCCTGCAGCTCGAGGCCTCGGTGCGCCTGAAGAGGTACCGGATGGAGCAGGGAGCCCTCGAGCTGGACACCCTGGAGCCGAAGGTGATCGTCGAGGAGGGAAAGATCTGCCGGCTGGTCGCCCCGAAGAAGAACCCGGCCGGGCACCTCATCGAGGACTTCATGATCGCGGCGAACGGGACCATGGTCGCCCGGCTGGAGAAGGCCGGTATCCCCATGGTCCAGCGGGTTGTCCGCGTACCGAAACACTGGGACGGAATCGTGGAGACCGCCGCGATGTACCACGAGACCCTGCCCTCCGAGCCTGACGCAAAGGCCCTCTCGGAGTTCCTCATCCGGCGGAAGAAGGCCGATCCCGAGCGCTTTTCGGACCTGTCCCTGACCATCGTAAAACTCCTGGGCCGGGGGGAGTACCTGATCCGTGAGCCCGGGCAGGCGCCCTACGGGCATTTCGGCCTCGCCGTCACCCATTACACCCATTCCACCGCCCCGAACCGGCGTTATGTCGACCTCATCATCCAGCGGCTCCTGAAATCGGTGCTCAGCGGGGAACCTGGCCCCTATACGTCCGAGGAACTGGCGGACCTCTCCTCGTGGCTCACCGAACGGGAGCACGAGGCCAACAAGGTCGAGCGCTTCATGCGCAAAGCCGGGGCTGCCGTGCTCCTCAGGGACAGCATCGGGAAATCCTTCGATGCCATCGTCACCGGCGCAGGGGAGCACGGGACCTATGTACGCCTGCTCACGCCGCCTGCCGAGGGCAAGGTCGTCCGCGGGGAACGCGGCCTCCGTGTCGGCCAGCTGGTCCGGGTCCGGCTGCTCAGGACAGACCCGTACAACGCGTTCATCGATTTTGAAAGGGTTGGGTGATTCAAGAGCTCGTTTTAATCCGTGGGATGAGAAAGGGGCTTTCCCCCGGAGTTACTCGATGAAACCTAACGGAAGACGGCCATGCGAGGTATAGAAGTTTCTTTTTTTGGGTTGTTGTGAGAATAGTCAATCTAATATTAAATTTTTCCATAATAGTAAAATTTATAACCTAATTTAATATTCTTTAACTCATATGATAATCCTCGATTGGATAACAATAGGTTATGATGCATTATCGATGGTCGTTACGTTCATCATCGTGACAATCATCGCTTATATTGCACTCTGGATTTTGGATATCGGAACACCAATGATTCCGTTTACAAAAATTCGGGATGATTCCAAAGCAGCCGCTATCGCAAGTGCTGGTTGGATGGTAATTTATTCTCTTGCATTTGCAGGAGCACTTATTGCCCCTTTTTCATTCGACACATTCATTGTAAGAGAAATAATCTGGACTTTTATCATGGTGATTGTTGCATGCGGCCTTACTCTAATCTCCATAAGAGTCCTGAGTCCATTCATGAGATACTGTGGTAAAGATGGTCTGGTCTGTATAGGGAAAGAGCCGGTTTCTATAGGGATTTTCTATCTCGGGTTATGCATCCTCATTGGGGTAATCTGTTATACCGCATTGATCGCTTAGGAGTGGTATGAAAAAAAATAACGCCCAAACACTGAAAAAACTCTTTATCATCTTTATTTTATCCTCATTGTTATTTACTGCGTTTGCGGTCGATTTTGCTGACGCACGGTCCTCAAAAAAAGCGTCCACATATGAGATAAGATCAGAACTCAAAGAATCAACAAAGGAACAAGTCGTGAGAAGTGGTTCCTGTTCCTTACATTGTGAGGTTGACCACAAAATTCCCCTAAAATGTGGCGGTTCAAACGATCAAAGCAATCTTCAATCACTTCCAGATAATGTCCACCAGGATAAGACCAATAGAGAAGCGAAACTCTGCACGAGTGAACACCCTGAGCTCCCTTGCGGCGGATTAACTCTGGTAAATATTGACGGGTTTTTCGTCTACATGTGTGCAAATGCCGGTTTAACGGGCACCGATACCTATACGTATTCATCTACTTCTCGAAAATCGTATTCTACAGTCTCCTCATCTAAATCTAGCAGTAGCACAACTGCAGAACGGACGTGTTATGTCAGTGGTTATACGACGAAAAAAGGAACGTATGTTCATGGTTATTACAGGCGTTGTTGAATGAAATTAATCCTTGAGATAATCGTGATGAGATATGACAATTATCTGTTCAATTTGCGGATATGAAAATGAAGGGGAGCAATGCGGTTGCTGTGGGGCTGCTTTTGAATCTGGTATCGTTGTCCCACCGTCTCAAAAAAATGTTGGTCCTGAGGATGCCTCGTGGTTATCTAAATGTCCAATATGTAAATCCGGAAGGATTGAAGAAATTACACAAAAGTTTATTTTCGGATTAATAAAATCGGTAAATTTTGAATGTAATCATTGCAAAGCCGTTTTTAAACAAAAGGATGATGGTTTTCAGCTTATTAATATCGATAATCCTGATGTTTTAATGAAACATGCGTATAGTCACATAATGCGCCGCTTCGAGAAAAAGGTATTAAATGAGAGAGAATGGAAAAATATCGCATATGGTGGATTTTTGGATAATGAGATTAGTGAGATTGATCGCAAAGTTATGATTTTTAAATTATATCGAGGTGAAATACATAAACTAGCATCAACGAATTGTCCAATACAACTCAATAAAAATGAGGATGTGATATTTTTATTTCTAACGTATCCTTCGCCGAAATGCGAAAAATCGATGAGAGAGAGCAATTGAAACATTTAGATCAAGGAAATTTAACCTTAACTAATAAAAGGATTGTTTTTACTGGGCAAACACGGACTAATGATATCGAATTTAAAAAAATATTAGAGATTCATCCGCATGAAGATGGTATAGCAATTAATCGATCCGGCAAACAAAAAGCAGATTTTTACGTGGGAATCAATAGAAACACCTTTCTTTTCAATATTGCTGATAGATCTTATAAAATTCCTTTAGATGGTGAAATTTTAAAAGGCCATATCAATGGAACAATGAAAAATCAAAATAAATAAAGAGTATACTACAGGAGTGGAAATTTCAAGAATAAATGATTATTTCCCCTAAAAGAAGTGACTTTTTCGATAAGAATTAAAATTTACTTGATTAAGATGTATCCAAGAGGATTATCGTGTAAATCCGTATATGCAAGTTTTATATCAACTCCCGTCGGAACAATGAACGAGATCCAACCATCAATTTTATCCCCTTGTTTAAGATACGCATCTCCGAAATAGGGGAATGGAAGCACAGTAGCTTCAGTATCATAACATCGAGAGGTATTTTGGATACAAGCCTTGAAATCGAGTTCGGATACATGGATCGGCGATATTCCTTTTTTATTAATTACTCTCGGATGAATCAGGAGATATTCGAAATTTTCTCGGGGCACATCATTATACCTATTCGTTGTGGCTACCAGATTATTAGCATACAGTCCTCGGTTATAATCTGAAACTGTAATTTCCAGGGTTTCTGAACCAACCACAACAACTAGTGGTGCGTATGCCTTAACGGTTTGAATTTGTTGAGAAGTGGAGGTTGGACTTTGTAATATTGTAGTTGGAATTGGTGTTGTTGTGAGTATGTAGGGTTCAACATGACCAATCTTGACTTTATAGACGATATCCACAAAACTTCTTTCTCTCCAATCCTTCGATCCTAAAATTTCTCCACTATTACGCATATAGACGGCCCAAAGATATTCATCTGTTGAAGGGTCATAGTCCAAGATAATCCAAACTGTATCTTTATTTGTCGGGTCTGTATAAACTAAATCGCCAGCAACGTATTTTGGTGGAGAAAGATAGGAACTTGTTACTGTGGATTGGACTGAAGGCGAAGTTTGAACAGAAGGCGTAGTTTGAACCTCCCTGGGAGTACTTTGAACTTGAGAACTTTGAACACAACCAGTGAAAATAATGCCGCATATTATAAGTAATGAAATAAGTAGAAAAATACCCCTTTTCTTCATGAACCAACACCTCGTAGCCACCATTGTAAATGAGTTTGTTCCGCTTTCCCGCCCTTAAATCATGTAATTTTGGAGAATCACTGAATTTATTACGGATAACTGAAGTCTGGTGAATAGGGCATGGAAGGAATTAACTCACTTCTATATGAAATTTGTTTTTTAATTGCCGGAAAAATAAGTGAGCTTTGGGCTGACCCCCGAACCAGAAATCACGCCAGAACCAGAGCAATAGAACCCTTCTGGGATAAGTGATATCACATCTGATGGGTTGCATTTTTTAAGATACCGATAACCCCGAGGTCGATGCGAGGGGAGGGATTCGAACCCACGAACTCCTGCGAGAGGCTCCACCAGACACAAAGAAATTTTTATTTACTTCAGTGGATAATGGCCCTCCATGAAGTCTATAGAGGAAGAGTACCCGGATTACGATTGGGAGATGGAATACGAACCCATAAGGGATGCATGCCATATCCTCCAGTTCATTGGTATTATTTTACCCATCGTGGCCATCATTGCGGCGTTTTTCCTTATTACGCCCTTCAGACCGGTCTTTGCGGGGCTATATTTCGTAGGAGGAGTGATCTGGGGGCTCATGACCTACGTTGTTGCTGGTGGCATTGTCGTGTTGTGCGATATTGCACAGGATGTTAACTATTCTGTTATCATTGCAATGATCACGGAAAAGAAGGCCCGGAAAGGACCATAACTAAAAAGGGTGCCGTCTTTGGAACAGTGGGATGAAAATATTGTTCATTCGTATTTAAAGTGGATACTGATCATCTCGAAAACTTTATTTATCAATAGAATTATGCTGGAATCGTCATGAATACGAAAATTATTTTGCTATTAGTAATTGCTATCGCATTCACAATAATGGTCGGATGTACCTCGACCACCGACCCTTTAATCGGATCGTGGCAAAAGGAAACTGATAAGAATTTTGTATATTTACAATTCAATCCTGATTATACATTCAAACAGTGGTCTTCAGATTCTCCTTCCATCCTCACTGGTTCATGGAAAAACGAAGGTAGCGATTGGTATTCTGTTGCAACATATTCTGGAACGGGCCAAGATAAAACATATCTAATGACAAATGATTGGATCTACGATAAAACCAAGGATGGAATTTACGTTAAAGGATACCCCGAAGGCAGATTTGATAGGGCAATCCAGCCCTTGCCTTCCCCACCGACCCCGACTTTAAGGCCTGCACCAATATTTGTGCCGGGAGATATTATCGATCAAAACAATCCAACGACGGATGCAAGATGGCTTGTAGTGAGTTATGATCCAACTACCGACAAATATGTAAGGAATATTATTCTTAGGAAGGACGACGGGCAATGGGGTTGTGTAATGGGAGGCGTAGACTATACTTACCTGCCAATGGAAAGGGATTTTGTCGAGCAACAATATCCAAGAAAATTTGGGCATGTCTCTCTCGATATGGTTCAAGATTGTTATCCGGTGACGACAGTCACTATTAAAACGATAGCTCTTCCTAAATTTACTTCGGGGGATATCATTGACGAAGCCCATCCAATCGGAGATACCAGATGGTTAGTTGTGAGTTATGATTCAACATCTGATCAATATGAGATGAAAGTCATTTTCAGAAAAGATTCAGGAGTATGGGGTTGCGTGGTAAATGGGTTGCACAGCGGAGAAGTTTGGCATGATAGAGATTTTATTGAGAAATATTACCCAGTGAAATATGCTCATACGTCTTTGATGGGCGTTGATGTCTGTTAGCATCCAACTATCCTTTTCGGAAACGTTCTTACATTCCGTTCCCTCGAATACGATCTGTGTCGAATTACCCTCGGGGTGGATGTCACAGGTGATGAGGGTAGAGAAACTCGGTTTTGTTTCTGCTCTTAAACCAGATTTTATAGACAAAGTAGCCGAGTATTTTTCATCATCAAAGTGATACTACCCTATAGATTTCATTGATGAGAGTATCAATCGGTTTCACCACCCCACCGAAGGACGTTTCTTGATTGGTGGAGAATACAAACGCATCTTCTCTCGTTGCGAGAATGCGGGGTTTTGTGGGTTTCTTTTCTGTTCCAAATTCTGTGTCCGGGTCGGCGGTCACGAAGAACAACTTAATTTTCGACCCGTATATCTCGTCGTATAGCTTCTTGTAGTAAAGTGACTCCGTTATCCGTTCTCTCACTGAGTGTTTGCAACTGATGATGATGACGGGCTTTTTTAGTTTCGTGTCATAAATCACGATATCCGTATCTCCAATGATTGACCCGGCTGCGGTGTGTATCTGTAGGCATGGAAATGCTGCTTTTTTTGGTTTTTTATTCTTCGGGTATGTCGTCGCACAATTGGGTTGCAACACTCTGATTCGTGGGTCTTTGATTTCGTCGGCAATCAGACGATAGATATACGTTTGAAATTTTTTGCCCCGTTTAATTACACCCGCTTGGTGGTCGGATTGACTTGTTTTCACAGATATGCGCCTACTTTTAGTATTCCGGCCGGATAAAGGTATTAAGTTTTGTGTACCGTGAAACCAAGGAAAGCTACGAGAAAACAGATACGAAAGCATAAGCTATGGAGAGAAGGCACATCCACGCGAATGGAGCCATCATCATCGGAAAGGAAGTGAACACAATTGAGGAGGAACAACTGGGCCTTGATCCCACGCAGGTATTTCTGGATAAAAAAGTAATCTTCGAGAAGATCTTAGCATTAGAACCGCGCGACGCCGAGAAACTAGGTGTTGGGCGACGCACATTGAATTACCTCAAAGAGAGGATTCAAAGGAATGGGGATATCAATATGAGAACAGGTGCGGTGAGGAAGTTATTGGGATTTCAATAGGTTAACGCTCAAAGAAAATGTTATATTCATAATTTTAAATGGTTCTTATCATGAAGCCACTTGGTTCCATTGAATCGGCATCAAACGATATTTTGAAGAATGCGCGAAATATTATAAAAAGTCTATACAATCATGCAGTTCATGAACCGATTACCATTACTGAAGCTATTAAAACGCTCAAACATATTCGAATAGAAACGTACGAGTCCCTTAACCAGATACAACACGAGTTTTTGATTATCCAAGCCGTAAAATGGCTTCAAACCACTGATCCGACTTTGGTGGGGGCCTCGTGGCTATGGAATCCGAGGCAAACTGGCAGCTACGATGAACCTGATCTTAGAGCTGTTCACAAAGAAGTAAATCTCGTTTCAGCTGAAGTTACAACATCGGCGTATCCAAAAGGTCTGATCGACTCGCGAATGCGCGATACTTTGGCAAAACTCAGTAAAATGCAAGGAAGAAAATTTTATTTTGTGCTCACAGAAGAAATGAGACGACGGGCACAAACAAAAGTTACCAAAAATGGATGGGACATAAATATTATCGTAATAAATTCTGATACCGAGATATGAAAGTGCTCCGCTCTATAGAGGAATTACAAAATCTTATTGGATATGATTTTTCTAATCCTAATTTACTCGAAACAGCACGAACGCGACGTAAATACTGTGAGGAGATTACAAAGAGCAATATTGATGAAAATATGAATCCGCTTGCGACGGTGGGTGATGCCGTTCTTGATACTATAGTGCTTACAAGGTTGTATAATGAGGGGCGACGTAAGGTTGGATCACTTACCGATGAGAAGAAAAGGATAATCGATAAATCAAGAACATTTGCCCTCGCAAAAGAGCATAACTATCATGAATTTGTTCGGTGGGGAATTGGTGAAGAAAGAGACACAATATGGATGACAAAACCTAGAACCTTCGATACTTGTATAGAAGCACTGGTCGGTGCTGTTTATATGGATGCGACAAATAACAAACGAAATGGAATCAAATCAGCGGAGTTAGTCTTAGATAGATTAGGTTTTGAATTTAATTAAGAGACAAATTTAATCGCGCCCTTTCTTAATTCAATCAATTCTTTGTCTTTTGGATTTGGTCTCGAATTAATTTAACTGCTAATGGGACTTCTTCGCGATACATATACGGAAAAATCTCTTTGGCGCCGTGAATATTTAATTCAATTCCAGCTAGAAGCAATCCATGGGCCTTCTCTTTGATACCTGAAATATCCTCAAAATGAAACGCATTGTTTTCATTAATCAATATTCCCTTTTTCCAGAATATCACCCTGATATTGGATATTATGAGATATTGTTCAAGTAAAGTGAGACCAGGATAAGAACCCAGAAAAGCACCAATCACAAATTCATTGTTTTGGAAAAACTGGGAAATTGCACTATCAATATAATTCTTCTTTACACCACGTCCAAAATAAGCCTGAGAAGCAGAATATTTTTTCTCAGACTTTATTTCCAATCCCATTTTTCCATGCCCTGCTCTCTCAGCACTTTCCCTCTTAATTTTACATGATGTACATTCTTTTGCGGTAGAAAAAAAGCCTAAATCAACTCCGCAGGTGATGCATTTTCTCATGAATATACCTTTCATTTATTAGTATTTTTTATATCTTTCGATCAAATATTCCGTCCAGCTCCTCCTCCGAGAGAGTCTACCCCCTAGTGTCAAAAGTGGGAAATTTTTTTGCCTTACCTATAACCCAATGAGGATATGCGAGGGGAGGGATTCGAACCCACGAACTCCTGCGAGAATGGATCTTAAGTCCATCACCGTTGGCCTGGCTTGGTTACCCTCGCACGGGAATTAGTTGGACCTCGTACCCGAAAAAAGGTATGCTCTCGGGAGAAAACCCGACCCGGCAGGCTATACTGAGACCAGGTAGGTGATGAGGGAGAGGAGGCAGGCGCAGAAGAAGAGGGCGATGCCCGGGGTTTCGAGAAAGGGTATGGTCACCGGGAACGACCTTTCTCTGCTCTGCCCCTTCCGTATATTCTACGAGAAAACCTTCATTAGGCAGGAGTGAAGTTACCGATGTGCAGTATGTACGGGGCAGAGGCAAAGGAAGAACTCTCGTGAGGAAAGGAATATGGTATCTATGACCCGACAATCCCGGGGGGAGGGAGGGGGGGGTCCCCTGCTGAGATATCGACTTGCGGCGGAACCGGGCTATCCAGCCGGTCAGCCCATCCTGATCCGTTTCACACTCGAGAACATGGCCGACGGGGATCTCTGGGTTCTCACCTGGTATACCCCTCTCGAAGGACTGATGGGAAGGATCTTCACCGTGACCTGCGACGGCAGGGAGATCCTGTACGAGGGGATGATGGTGAAACGCGGAGATCCAGGCTCAAAGGATTATATGCACATCTCCCCGCACGGCTCGGTATCGGCCGTGGTGGACCTGTCAGAGGCTTACCCCCTGCATGCCTGCAGGGAATGCAGGGTGAGGTTCAGGGGACGCATCCATGACGTGGTCCGGGCAAAAGGCACCCTCCCCAGAAAGAGCGATGACCACGAAGGGATGGATATCGAAGGGAATTCCGTCATCTTCCGGATTGGGGAGGGGTGATATTTCTCCCTTCCCGGATTCGAGGGAATCTGAGAGGCCTCCCCGCGCAGCAAGAGAGGAGATGGTTGGCAGATTGGCTTCCCGGGACTGGCACGTGTACCACCAGGGACGAGCAGTAGCCCGCGGCAGGGGATATGGGTCCTGAACAGCACGCCATCAGGAAAGGGTTGTGGGGTGATACCCATGATGATAGCCGGATGCCGAACCATTTCCCGATCCCCTGGCAATGAAGGGCATCCCGGCATCGGGCATCTCCTCCCACGGGATTCAAGGAGCCCTGGATGGTGAGGGAGGCGGCTGGTTCCCCTCATTGCTCTCGTCTTCGCCTGCCATCTCGTCCCTCTCCTTCGGGAGATGGGGACGGACGCTCGGAAGGGTTGTTAACGATTCCCGATCCGGTAGAGGTGGTATCTGCGAGAGGATCGTATCGGAATATTATTATATATTCAATCCATCTGCTGAACCAAGAGCAAAACGCTCTTGAGGAGGAAATCTATGAACTCCACACAACTTTCCATCAGCCTGGAATTCGACAAGCGTCAGTACAAGGCGGTTGACCGGCAGAATCTCCGGTTCAGCCTGAAGAACGAGTCAGGGGAGGATATGCAGGTGCTGACGTGGCACACGCCCCTTGATGGCTTCAACCACGATATGTTCCATGTCGAACACGCGGGGAAAAAGGCGGTCTACCTCGGCCGGGTCGTGAAAAGGGGGTTACCGGGGCCGGAGGATTACATCCTCATCAAACCGGGGGAATCGGTCTCCGGTGAGGTCGATCTCGGGGAGGCCTACGACATCGCGAAGGCCGGGGACTATCAGGTCACCTACAGGGCAAGGATTCTGGATGTCAAGGATAAAAAACTCGAAAAGACCCCCAAGGGGCTCGCTCTCGCCGAGAAGGGTATCGTATCGCCGGTTGCCACCTTCAGGCTCCTGCAGGAGAGGAGGCCCCGTCAGATAAATGGCATTGCCCTTGACTGGATGCAGGAAATGGAAAGGAAAGTTGAAAAAGGGATCTCCTTCCGGAACTGTACCGCGGAACAGGAGAGAATCCTGAAGGAAGCCCACGCGGAGGCCCTGCGGCTCGCCACAGAGGCCAGAAAAGTCCTTTCAGGCACCAAAGTTTCAGCCCGGCCTGCAGCAAAGCGGTACCTGATGTGGTTCGGTGAGTACGACAAGAAGCGATATGCCACCGCGAGTACCCATTTCCTGAAGATCCGGGATGCCCTGGGAAAGAAGAATGTAGTCTTCAACGCAGACTGCAGTAAAGATTGGTACGCGTATGTGTACCCCGCGAAACCCTACGAGATCTTCCTCTGCAACCAGTTCTGGCAGGCTCCCCTCCTGGGGACAGACTGCAAGGCAGGCGCCATCATCCACGAGACGAGCCACTTTTACGTCGTGGCAGGAACGGAGGACCATGAGTACGGCCAGAACTCGTGCAAGAGACTTGCGAAGATCAATCCGGGCAATGCCATCGCCAATGCCGACAGCCACGAGTACTTTACCGAGAATAATCCGAAGCTTTCCATGTAGTGGAGCTTCTGTTGTCCCGACATCTCCCTCCACCCGCTTTTTCCTGAAGGGAAAATTAATGGGGATCTCAGGGCAGTGGGACCCTGCCATCCCCGCCAATACCCATTCTTGACGCATCCGGGCGGGGAAGCTGACCCTTTTCCAGCCCATCCCCGATGACGAGAGCTGGTCCACCCCCCCATGAGGGAGGCATGGGTCTCCATACCCGAAAAAGGGTTTGCTGC